>JACCDU010421981.1_pt1 | contig 31199 bp, 49 predicted proteins | sample 7446081 | NCBI WGS metagenome assembly JACCDU01 (sample SAMN15323447, study PRJNA562643) | freshwater metagenome | isolation source: river surface water | place: USA:Blue River Watershed | collected 2017-08-17
AGGAGTTAAAATTAATCATGCAAGAATATGAAACAGCAGAAGCTTGATTTTAATGCCTGGATGGATCACATATCTAACCAGCTCCAGGAGGATTACAGAAAACTTTATTATTCATCTAAATTCAGAAGTAAAAAAAGTATTAAAAATAATTTGCATACTAAAAATAAAGCATTAGTTTTGAAATAAGGTTTCGCTCTGACTTAATGAAACTAAAAAACTTAAAATGCCATTGCTAATGCGATAGAGGTCAGAGCCTATCAAATTGGTAATGGCTATTTTATTTTTATGGAAAATTTAAAATGGTATCCGGTGCTTTATAATGGACTTGATACAAACTTGGAAATTACACAATGTGGTTTGGCTAGAAGAGTTAAACATGATTGGGTTCCAATTTGGGGAAGATCAAAATTTGGATTAATAGATTTTTCTAAATTATCTCTTCATACTTGCGGATATAATTGTTTTAAAATACAAATTTATGGAGGTAAATCAAAAATAATTTTTATTCATCAAGCTGTTGCATCTGTATTTTATGGATATATATTTGAAAGCAGGCAAAATGTAGTCGATCATATTGATGGAGTTAAATCAAATAATCATAAATCCAATTTAAGAGTAGTTACTCAAAGGCAAAATATAATAAATTATCATATTAAAAATAGAGATTTGCCAACTGGTGTACATTTTTTTAAGAGAACAAATAAATATAAGTCAGGTATTACAATAAATAAAAAGAGTATTCATTTAGGATATTTTAATAATGCAACAGATGCGCACGAAGCGTATCTTAATAAACTAAAAACATTAATTTAAAGACATGACAAGAAAGCAATTCGCAGTAAGTTTAGTGAAGCGTTTCCAGGAAGCGCATCCACAGATCAAGAAAAATAAAGAGGAGGCAATCGCTTCCGCAATCCTAGCGACAGAGATCGTCTTAGAGTCGATTGCTTTAGGAGATTTAGATATTAGCCACTGGGCAGATATAAGAGAGGACATAATCAATCTATAAGCCATGACACCAAAAGAAAAGGCCGACGATATAATCAACTATATCAGCGATACTCATCTAAAGCAATACGGCAAGATTCAGATCAAATACGTCCTAGAAGAAGCCTTGGAAAACTCCAGGCTAATCATTAAAAATCGGATAATCGACGGACTAGACGCGACGTACTGGCGCGAGGTAGTTAGTCACATAAAGGAAAGACAATGACACTAGAGGACCAATGCTTTCACGCTGTCGTAAATGTGCGAATCGCACACGAACAGCAAACGATTTCGGACTATTCTAAGATTATGAAGTATTACAATTCAGAGGTCAAAGCTTTCGATCTGATCCTTGATAAGATCAGCGAAGCGGAGGCAGAGATCCAGCGATTAACGGAGCTGTTAAATTCTTAGAAATAATTTGTGATTTAAAAAATCTTTTTTAAATTTGAGAACAATAAGCCAAGAGGGTAGGAGTTCTTGGGTTATTTAAGGGTTTAAAAAACCGAAGCCAGATTTGCACTCCTACGCAGACTGGCTTTTTTTTATTGTAATGATGCAAAAAAGAAAAAGCATTACCAAGAAAACTCGCTTTGAGGTATTTAAGCGAGACTCATTCACATGCCAGTATTGTGGATCTAAAGCTCCAGATGCTATCCTAGAGATAGATCATCTTAATCCAGTTAAACATGGAGGAGATAATGATTTATTAAATCTTATTACAAGCTGCTTTGTTTGTAATAGGGGGAAATCAGATAGGAAGCTTTCTGATAATTCAGTGGTAGAAAAACAGAGGATTCAAATAGAGGAGCTTAACATTAGAAGACAGCAACTTGAAATGATTCTTGAATGGCGAGATGAATTGCAAAAGGATAGAAATTTTGAACTAAATAAAATTCACGATTATTGGAGAGAAAAATTTAAACCATACGATATAGTAAATCCAGAAGAATGGTTTGCCTCATTTGTTAAAAAATATAATTTAATTGAAATTTTAGATTGTATAGATATTTCATATAGACAATATTTTAGAGGCGATAAGGAATCTGCTAAATATGCTTTAGAAATGTTAGGTGGAATTTTATATAATAGATCAAAAAATTAGAATGGATATATACTCATTAACTCGCAATTTTTGGGATTATTCATTTGAGAATCCTGATAGATTAAAGCCTAATCATGCAGCAATTTATTTCTTTGCTATTGAACACTGCAACCGGTTAGGATGGAAAGAAAAATTTGGACTTCCTACTACTATGGTAATGGAAGCAGTAGGGATAAAAAATTATAAAACTTATCACACTGCTTTAATGGATCTTATTGAAATTGGTTTGATAGATTTAATTGAAAAGTCTAAAAATCAATACTCAAGCAACGTAATTGCTCTGGTAAATTTTACCAAAGCAAACACCAAAGCACTTGACAAAGCATTGTCGAAGCACGTACCAAAGCAAGTCCAAAGCACTGCTAGTATAGATATACAATCTTACAATACTACAAATTTACCTATTAACAATATAAAGAGCGATTCTGATTTTGAGAAATTCTGGAATGCTTATGGAAAGAAAGTCGATAGGGTTAAATGCGAAAAGGCTTGGAAGAAATTAAATAAGCAAGAGATCGAGAAAATCCTGGAGACCATAAATCGATACGTCGGAGCTAATCCAGATATTCAATATCGAAAGAATCCACTTACCTATCTAAATGGGAAGTGCTTCAACGATGAGCTTCCAGGATTAGGAAGAAATCAAAATAATCATTTACCTTTGAATGACAAACCTATAATAAATCAAGAATGGCTTTAAAACTAAACCTTAGCGATATACACCTGGAGAAGGATATAATCGCTCACTTACTCAGCTATCCTCACTTATTTTCTGAGGCTGACAAAATAATCAATGCTGAATCCTTCACTGACACTTTATTTAAGGCGTCATATTTGGCGTTTAAGGAACTGTCGCTAGAAGATAAGAGGATCACTAGAGCAGATGTATTTCGTGTCCTTAAAAGCAAAGAAAAAGAAAAAGGAATTTCTTCGGAGCTGGTCCTAAAACTAATGCCAGACCGAGTGATTAACCTGGAAGACTCCTGCTATCTGCTAAAAGAGACAGAAGGAAAGAGAAGATTTCACGATCTAGCCTTCAAAATCCAGGCAGCGATCCTAGATAACAAAGAAGTCTCAGACTTACAGACGATCATCGAGAAGGAGATGGACTCACTAGAGCGATCTATTGAATCGACAGAGGTATTCGACATCGCTAATCTTTACGACGATGTGATCAATCGCCTAGAGGCAAACGCTGGAAAGATAAAATTCTCAGGGATCGACACTGGATCGCGTGAACTTAATTATATCCTTGGAGGATTCCAGGAAGGAATGACGGTCATTGCTGGGCGTCCAGGTATGGGAAAGACAGTCGCTGGATTACAACACGCTAAGAGCGCTGCAAAATCTGGTAAACGAGTTCTATTCCTTTCGCTTGAGATGCCAAAAGAGTCGCTCATGTATCGTCTTATTAGCTCCGAGAATTGCGACTATAAATACAGCGATCTAAAAGCTAACCGAGTGAAGCCGGACGATATACTTAAAATCCGCAACTCGAACGCGTCGATCCTTAAATCGCTACCGATCTTCTTCTATGACTCCGATAATCGCGACATCAACTATCTGTCGATGATCCTGACATCTGAAGCCAAGCGCAATAAGATTGACCTGGTAGTCATTGACTATCTGCAACTGATAAGAGACAACCAGCTAAAGGATCAGTCAGACTTTGCCCAGGTTTCTTCCGTATCAAACAAGATCCAGAAGCTAACCAGGAAGCTAAAGATTCCGATCATCGCTTTGTCTCAGCTATCAAGGGGAATCGAGGGAAGATCATCAAGACTTCCACAGCTATCAGACATTAGAAGCTCCGGGAATGTCGAGCAGGATGCGATCGCAGTGATCGGACTATATCGCGACGATTACTATAAATACACAGACGCCAGGGCTAACAATACGGCTAAGGGACCGGACGATAATATCCTGAACTATGTGATCCTAAAAAATCGAGACGGGGAAACTTGCACGATCGATCGCTATGTGGATATTACGACAAACCGGATCGCGGATTCTTACGAGGAGCTCCAAGGTTTTAAACCGGTCTACCAGGATAGCGCGATAAATACGATTAATCACACCTTCGAGGAGGCTAAATTTTAGGAAATGAAAGGTAAAAAACGTAATAAAGAATTGATGAGAATTACATCTAATTACAATGTTTATGTAGATGAAAAATTAGTGACTGATTTAGAAATTAAAAATTTTATAATTAATACACTTTATTTAAGAACTCATGATAAAGATCAAAGGCCAAGTGCCTAGCAAGTCAAACGGATATCGGATCGGAGGGAATCGCCTCTATAAGACCGTTGATCTGAAAGAGTACGAAGTGAGCTTCGAGTGGCAGATTCGTAAGCACAAATTAATTACAATTACGGAGCCCTTCCAGATCTGGATCGATGTCTATTTCCAATCTAACAGATCTGACCTAGACAACGCGGCGAAGGTAATTCTTGACTGCCTCCAGAATTGTGGCATGATTGCAAACGATCGGCTCTGTTCGATCCTGGTTATGAGGAAGCACATCGATAAGCTAGATCCTAGAATTGAGTTTGAGATAAAAAAAATAAACGAAAAATAAAATGGAAAATAAACAGACGGCGGTAGACTTATTAATTAAAAGATGTAATGATTCATTAGAAAAAGAGCCTATCGATTGTACTCAGCAAGAGGTTGGATATAGCAAGGCTTTAGTTCATTTTATAATTTTACTTAAAGAAGCCAAACAAATGGAGAAAGAGCAGATAATTGATGCATACAATTATGGATACTTAGACTATCAGATACTTGCTCACGATAACGCCGAAGAATACTATGAGCAAAACTTTGGACACTAATAAAAATCTGCCGGACAATTATAAGCAGTGCATCGCCTGGATCGAGTCAGAATTGACACGAGAGACGCGATCGATCACTCTGCCTGGTGTTATCATCAACGACTTAAATCATTCGCTTAGAATCAATCTTTTGCGAATATTAAATAATCACGGATCCGAGCGGAGGGCTGCCTTCCTACGGACCAAAAGAATAAAGGACTTTTTAAACAAAAAAAAATATGGCAAATAAACAAACAGCAGTAGAGTGGTTATGGCGATGGATAATGGATAATCCATTTGGTTCTTTTGAAGACGGTGTAAAAGCATACAATAAAGCCAAAGAAATGGAAAAAGAGCAGATTTGTAATGCTTATAGAACGTTAATTAATGTTCATAGAAATTCCGATGCAATTACTAATTCGGATGTATTTTATGCTGAACAATATTACAACGAAACTTATGGCAAATAAACTAAAAGAGAAAGAGACGATCATAATTTACGCTGGACTGATCAACGCTCTGATCGATCACATCGAGGCAGACTTCCGTCCGTCAATCTTTAATCGCCAGTCGCTGAAGATGAAATCAAATAGCGTCCTAGATGAACTACTCAAGATCGAGCAGGAGATCTACAAAGGAGATCCGAGCGGAGAAGTCACTGATCAGTACCTGGATGCCGGAAAGCTTATGATCCTATTCTTTCGCCTGGGCTTGGAGATGACTGAAATGTCAGAGACTAAGAGCGAAGGTCTTAATACTCAGCTGAATATATTATTAAAAAACTATGGGGTAAATTTGGAGTTTTAAAAAAGATTTTTTAAACTTTGTACAACCAAACGAAATACCAATGAATAGTAACGCTGAACAAGTGGTCAAGCCTGATCACTATCAAGGAAAGGGAGGACTCCAGGCGATCGATGTGATCGAGGCTTTTGGGCTTGGGTTCTCCCTAGGTAACGTCATCAAGTACGTTCTTCGAGCAGGCAGAAAAGCCGACAAACTCCAGGACCTAGAGAAGGCAGTCGAATACTTGAAGTATGAGATTGAGAATCACAAACGGATCGTGAAGGAAGTCGAAGCTTACATCGCCAATTTACCAGAGGACTTATAGTGAAGAGCAGAAACGAGATAATCGAGGAGCTGTATCTTTCGAAGGATATAAGCCAGGCGCTTCGCAAGATGCAACCGGCTAGCCTCCGCGACGATCTTAGGCAAGAGATGTTCATCTCACTTTGCACTCTAAGCGACGAGAAATTCTGGAATCTTTACGAGAACAACGCGCTGAAGTTCTACCTTGTCCGGGCCATGCTAAACATGATCCGAAGCACTGGGATGAATCAGCCATTCTTCCGTAACTTCCGGGCGAAGTTCGAATCGATAGAGGAGATCGAAAACCTGGAAGATCAGATCGACAACTCGAAGGACCAGAAGGAAATTCTTTTCGATTTGCTAGATAGTAAGAGAAAGACGCTGTGCTGGTATGAAGACCGACTGCTGGATCAATACGTCGAGTCTGGATTTAATCAGATGGACGTCCACAGAAAGACCAAGATACCCTATCCGTCGATCGTCAAAACTATCGCGTTAATCAAAAAGAAACTCAAGGATGAATAAGAAGCCAGATGAGACAGCCCGTGAGCTGTTCAATAATTGCCTTTACTTTACTGGCTCCAAACTAATGGCCCGAGAGTGTGCTCTGTTTATGTGCCAGAAGTTTATCGACATGTCGAAGCGGATGGACGATAAATGCTATTACCTGGAAGTAAAAGAAGCGCTCTATAAAATAGAAATAAAATGAAAACAATCACAAAATCAGTAATTAAACTATCAGATATACCTGAAAATTATCGTAAATATATAGTATCTGGACACGATATCCACACTTATCTTGAAGTTCACATTGATGATTCTGAGCCAGATAACTTAACAAAATGGCTTATTATGGAATATCCTACATTGAAACGCAAGATTAGTTTTCTCATTCACATAGATGTTTAAATCATGATTCAACTCATCGCATCAGTGGCTTTCGTCACGTTTTGGAATATGAACAATTTGCCCTATGACCTAGGGATTAATTTTAAACCGTTCAATTGCGCGCCTTGCCTGGGCTTCTGGGTGGCGCTTGGATTGATGTTTGCGCCTGAGTTACTATCGATAATCGTCGCGACTTCCTTTGGTGCCGGCGTGATTGCTGCGATAGTGGAGAAGCTATTAATTAAACTACTTACAAAGCTATGACACCAAAAGAGAAAGCAAAAGAATTGTTATTAAAATTTTTAGCATTTACTGATTCAGCTGATGAACATAGGTTCGCTATTGAATGCGCTTTAATTGCAGTCAATGAACTATTAGAAAATACTTCATTTGAATTCTACAATTTACAAACAAGTGAATTAATTGAAACTAAATATAATAATTTTTGGGAAGAAGTTAAAAAAGAATTAGAAAAACTATGACAGACAAAGACATTAAATTCATCCAAGACAATATTATCAACTTTGAATCGGTAGCGCTTGGATTTACTCGAAACCTAGATCACGCGGTCCTCAATGAGTATCACGAAATCTACAAGCGATCACTGGATCCTAGCTATGTGCTGAATGCCTGGTGCGGAGGCTGTGTCTTCGACATGCTCAAGCGCTTAAAGCATCACTACGAGAACATAATCTCAGCTCAACAAACTAACCAAACCAATGACAAAATCCAAGCTAAGAATCCTCGCGGTAGGAAGTCAAAATAGTGGCGTAACTTACCACAGACTGGCGCTTCCTTTGTCGATCATGGAAAAGGAATACTGCCTAATCACTGACACGATCACAGAGGACCTATTGAAAGAAAAGAATTTCAATGTGGTAGTGGTAAATCGGTTCCTGGAATCGACGCCACTTCTTCAGCTCCTAGAATGGCGCCAGAAGTTTGGCTTTAAATTGGTGGTAGACATTGACGACTACTGGACTCTATTCGATAAGCATCTAAGCGCGCCTACCTATCGCAAGCTTGGAGTGACTAGGATCATCAAGGACTACATTCGTTTTGCTGACCTGGTTACAACGACTCACAATCGCCTCCGCTTGGAGATCGTCCAGATCAATAAAAATTGTGAGATCCTTCCAAACGCTTTACCATTTGACAAGGATCAATTCACAGCGATCAGGAAGGAGAATGAGAAAGTAACGATCGCACATACTGGATCAATCACTCATTATCCGGATATTCAGCAACTAAAGAAACCGATCGAAGAGCTGGCGAAGTCTAGGGTATTCAGAGAAAATACCAGGATGCTTCTGTGTGGATGGAATAATTTTAATAAGTGGCACTGGGAGCAGATGGGAAATCTATACACTGCTAATGAGAAGCTTGACTATAAGATCCTCGAATCGATGCCGGTCGATCTATACATGAATTTCTACCTAGAGGCAGACATGCTTTTAGTTCCTTTGCTTGATAATAAATTCAACAGACTAAAGTCGAATCTTAAAGCGTTAGAGGCAGGAGCGAAAAACATCCCGATCTTAACTTACAAGCGCGCGCCTTATGACGATATCCCTACGATCTTCGAGGTCGACAACTGGGAGCGCGACATTAAGCGAATGGCATTCAGTAAGCAGATGCGCGATGACTATGGATATCGAAATGGAGAATATGTCCGCGAACATTACGATATCTTTAAAATTAACGAAGGGCGTTTTGCTACTTACTCCAAACTAATCGAGTAAATTATGCCGGTCATATTATGCAGTAATGGAAAATACAGAATAGGCTCAGGTGCTTGCATCTACGACACCGAGGAGAAAGCGATTGAAGTCTACCAGGCAATCCTAGCCGGTGGAGCTTTTGCTGAATCTTACAGCGACTATCCAGAGGCAGCGACAAACAACGCTAAGCGAGCGCTTGCTTACGCTGAGAAAAATGGCTGGGGATCATGTGGCACTCCGGTAGGGAAAGCCAGAGCTAACCAGCTAGCAAACAAGGAGCCGATATCGCGTGACACGATCGCAAGAATGGCGAGCTTCAAAAGACACCAGCAGAATAAAGACGTTCCTTATGGCGAAGGCTGTGGCAGTTTAATGTGGGACGCTTGGGGAGGTACCGAGGGGATTGAATGGGCGATTAGAAAATTAGACCAGATAGATAATGCAAGCAACTAAAAAGGAGTTTTTCGATTACGAGATTAGTATCGGAGTGACACCAGAGAATCCAGACTACTGGGCGCTTATGGATGGCACGGCGAACATTATTAAAAACTACGCTCAGTCTGTGATTGAGATCGGTGCTGGTATGGGAACACTAGGCGAATGCTTAGAACACAAAGGAATCGATTATTACGGCATCGAGCCAAACAAGTATCACAGAGAATTTGCATATAATCGGGGGCAATTATTGCACGGACTTGATAATTATCCAAACCGATGCGGAATGATTGTCTCGATTGAGGTGTTTGAACACCTAACAGATGAGCAGATCAACGAGTATTTAGAAAGCATCGAGGCTAATTACCTGCTTCTTTCTTCAACTCCTTACACTACGACTGAAGAATTCGACGCCTGGTGGGGCCATATTAACATAAAACAGACCGATGAGTGGGTTAATTTTATGGCAGAATATGGATATTCGCTGTATCATCGCCTAACTATACCGACTGATTGGACCTTATTATTCAAAAAATGAAAGAGAAAAAACCAGTAAGCACTAAAAAACCAGTCGAGAAAATCAGAGAAGCTGACCTGATCTTGGAGTGGGCGAATAAATATATTGACTATTGCCTGGATTCTACCAAGGAAGTAGCGACTGGGGCAGGCGTTCGGATCATTCGTGAGCGTCACTTGCCTACGATAAGCTACTTTTTACTTATATGGCTACCAAGACAAGGCGCTCAATTTTACAAGCGCTCGAATTGGTATAATGTCCTAGGCAATTCTGATCATCCACTACACAAAGAAGTCAAAGAGATCGATGAAATGTTTCGCGCTCTAGCGGCCGATATTGTGGCCAATGAAGGAAAGGGTATCTTCTACGCTAAGAATCTCTTAGGATGGACGGATCGAGCTAAGAACGAAGAGAAACAAGAAGTAATCATAAGCTTTGCAAACGAAGATCACACTTCCTAGACCACACACTAACCAAGCGAAGGTCTTAAACTCAAAAGCAAGGTTCAAGGTGTTAATGTCCGGCAGACGATGGGGGAAGTCCTTAATCTGCCAGGTAATCACATGCCTGGAATCCATGCAAGGAAAGCGCGTCGCTTACATCACTCCGACTTACTTGCTAGCAAAGGCGTTCTTCGATGAGCTGGCCTTATTGATGCCGGCAAACGTAGCGATCCCTAATCGATCCGATCTGACCTTCAAGCTAATCACTGGGGGCTCGATCAGATTCTTCACTGGCGAACGCCTGGATAATCTCAGGGGTTTAAAGTTTCACTATGTGATCATTGATGAGGCGTCCTTTATTCCTAACCTGGAAGACGGCTGGAACAATGCGATCAGACCAACGCTCACAGACTTCCAAGGGAAGGCGATATTTTTATCGACTCCTAAAGGAAAGAATTTCTTCTACTCACTCTACCTTAAAGGACTCGATCCTTCTGGGGAATGGGAGTCATTCAAATACAGCTCTTACGATAATCCTCACATTGCAGACGAAGAGATCGACTCTGCTAGGCTTGCTTTGCCTGAAGTGGTATTTGAGCAGGAGTACATGGCAAACCCAGCAGAGAACAGCGCGAATCCATTTGGATCTCAGGCGCTTTCCAGATGTGTATCTGCCATGTCTCAGGAAAATGTTAAATGTTACGGAATAGATTTGGCAAAGTACAGCGACTGGACCGTAATTATCGGATTAGATAATAATGGCAATGTGGCTTATTTTGACCGATTTCAAAGCGACTGGGCAAGCACTCAGAATAAAATCCGTCAATTACCAAAAGCGCCAATGTTAATTGATAGCACTGGCGTAGGCGATCCAGTAGTCGAACAATTACAGCGCGAAGGATTAGCGATCGAGGGCTTCAAGTTTACAAGCCAGTCAAAGCAGGAATTAATGTTAGGCTTGCAGGTGGCGATTCATCAAGAGAAGATCCACTATCCATCCGGCATGATCCAGGAGGAGCTCGAAATATTTGAGTATCAATACTCGGCTAATGGTGTAAAGTATTCAGCGCCTAGCGGTTTTCACGATGACTGCGTGATGGCTTTGGCTTTAGCCTGGAGAAAGCTAGACTTCAAGGCCGGCACCGGTAAATACAATTTTGTTTAAATGCTATTTAATATCGATATGACTTGGGACGATGTAACTCTATGGCAGTGGCAACAGCTACAAATGCTAGATAGTAAAAAGTCTAAGATAGACGAATATTTGGTAATCATTGAAACTATTTCAATTTTAACCGGTAAAAGCAAAGCTGAAATTTTAGATTTATCTAAAAAGGAATTAAGTAAAATTATAGATAGCATTCAGTTTTTATATTTAAAAAATCCAAACATAAAAGCTGTAAACTATTTAAGAATAGGTAAGCGTAAGTACAAGTTTAACTATGATGCAAAACTAGCTGAGGCTGGTAGATACATTGAAACCAAATACTTCCTTTCTGATTTTCAAAACAATATACATAAAATAGGCGCGTCAATGGTTACACCTATGCGCTTTACTTGGAAGGGATGGATAGAAGAAAGTTTCAATCCAGCTAAACACGAGGAATACGCAAATGATTTATTGAGCGCTTCGTTCACAAAAGTATTTGGATCTGTCGTTAGGTGGGTTACAAATGTGAAAGATTTAGATAGTGGATTTAAAGGGCTATTTAAAAAAGAAGATACTGAGCAAGAAGATAGACCAGGGCAAAGCAGTTTCATGAAGAATTTTGGATGGATTTATCAAGCTTCTTTAATTAGTGAATTTGAAAAAATTGCACTTGAAGATGTTTATAAACTGCCTAGCATTCAATTTTTAAACGATTTAAGCTATATAAGCGCTAAATCAAATTTTGAAGCTGAGCAAAGGAAAAAAACAAATGGCAAATAATTTAACTGGTAAAAATTTAGATTTCTTAGATTCTACTGGAGAGTCGCCAGATTTATTTGAGTCAAAATCAAGTATTTCTAATGTAGATAAACTTATTTCTCTTATTGCTAAAAAATTTATTGGAGAAGCTCAAAGTAAAATAAAAAGAAGCAACGCTATTGATAGAGGTAATTTAATGGATATTAAAATACTAGCTAATCAATTAAAAGGTGGAAATATAGAATTACAAATAGGATATACTCAAGATAATCCAGCATACGACTATTGGGATTTTCAAGATAAGGGAGTTCGAGGAGTTAAAAAAAATAAAACAAAGGGATCTCCTTATCAATATAAAAAATTGACTGTAGGAGGTAAATTCTTAAGTCAGTTAATAGCATGGTATGGACGCCATAAAAACTATATTAAAAACGAGACTCAAAGAAAAAACTTAAGTTCTTTACAAAAAAAAAGAAAGACATTAGGGAGCTTGCAGACTAATAAAATTAAAAGTATAGCTTATGCTACTGGAATTAAAATTAAAAAGGAAGGTTTAAGTACATTGAATTTTAGGAAAGAAGGAATAAACAAGTCTTTTAATAATCAATTTTATGCGCAATTAGCTAAAGAATTTGGAACAGATATATTAATAAATTTGCAACAATAATGGCAATAACAATAGAAAGCATTCCTGCTAGTTACTCATCTGCTCACGACGCGCTCTGGTTTGTCGTGAGTTCGGACAACGTAGGACTAACCAACTTCAAATATGTATTTGACATACAAATTAATTCCGCAACCGTCGCAAGCTTCAAAGTCTATCCAGACTCTAACAATTTGGGGATCATCGATTTCGGACCTATTGTCAGAAATTACTTTGCAAGCCAACTTGTCGATGACGGATCAGGATTTGTCCGCAATGCGAACTCATTCTTGGCTGTCGATTACACGATCCGCTACGGGGAAGAATACAATGGAGTAACTTATCCGAACTTAACTTCAGGATCCTATAAGGGATGGAACTTTTCGCTTGATCCTTTCCGTACTCCGATAACTACTTATGAAAATAAGTTCTTGACATCACGCGATCGGACAGCTGCGAAGGTAGTCCAGGGAGAATCTTTCTTGATTACTTACTTCAACTCAGACTTAGCCAGTTCGCTAACTGCTACGATCCAGAATCTAAACGAGGACGGGACCAATAACGGAAGCGCATCGACTGGATCTAATTTCTTACCTAGCGCAATTCACGGAATTATTTTGGACCTATCTCCGGCTTCGATAAACGCCTACCTAGGCACGACTAAGATCACGGCGAGCACTTATGCCTATCGCGTATCGATCGGGGCTGATTCGATAACTATCACACAAACGTGCGCACCTAGATTTACACCGGTTCAGATAGTATTCCAAAATCAATTTGGAGGGTACGATCAATTTGCTTTTAGGTTGCTATCGAGGCAGAATAAAAAAATGGATCGCAAAACTTACACACGCTCAGGATATGAAATTAACACTAGCACAAAAACGATGGATTTCAAAGATTCGTCTAATGTTTTTTACGGGGGTACAAGAAGCTTTACGACTGCTATCGATTATTCTTACTCTGTAATCTCTGATTATTTAACGATTGACGACTATAATCTAGGATCCCAGCTTTTAGCTTCTAATGAGATTTATTATCAATTCGGTGGTAATTACTATCCGATCGTTTTCACTGCCACAAACTGGCAGGAAAAAAATAATAGCTCAGATAAGATCTTCAACTACGAATTGAACTTCGACCTAGGTATCAAACAGTTTAGCCAGTTTAAATAATGATCACAGAAATAATTTTAGAAAATAGCCGGCTTGATATTTACGAGGATATTGGGCTGGAATTAAATTTGGCGATTGATGACATCAAGGACTTTAGCTCTAGGAATACGACGTATTCTAAAACAATCACAGTTCCAGGGAACGCTAATAATAATAAAATTTTTGGGCATATTTATAGCCTCACTAATTCTAATAATTACGGCGTTAATACAGATAATCCAAGCGTTGGTTATAATTTCGATCCGACTAAACAAACGAATGCGAAGATATTTGTAAATAAAATACAAGTATTTAAGGGCGTACTTCGCTTGCTTGAGATTAAGATAAACAAGGGGACAATTGAGTACGAGTGTGCTGTGTTTGGGGAGCTTGGAGGCTTTGCTTCTGCAATCGCTAACAAGACGCTTGAGGATGAGGAATTTTCTAACTACTTTTCTCAGTACGATCAAACCTGGACAGAAGTAAACGTAGAAAACTCTTGGGATGCTTCAGGAACTGGAGTAGTTTTCCCTTTGATTGATTACGGAAACTGCAAGCAAGACGGCAATAATTACCACTTAAACGCCTTTAGACCGGCTTTCTTTGTCCATGAAATAATGGATAAGATAATCGACTACTCTGGCTACACTTATTCAAGTGACTTCTTTAATACGTCTTTCTTTAGGTCGCTAATTATCCCCAATAATTTTGCAAACCTAGAGCAGGTCATCGCTAATTTATTAAACGCTCAGGCGGCTAATATCACGATTGACCAGCCGGACGAATTGCTGACTTTTAACTCAACAAATTTATATCAGTTTACAATCGCGTCAAGTAATACCTTTACTTTTACTGGCACTACTGGAACGCTTGGAAAGTTTACCTTCCAGGGATATGGAACTGTTGTAACTCAGCGCCAGGTAAACATCAAGCTCTACCAGAATTTATCTGTTATCGGAGCTTGGACGCTTGCGGATAATGACGATCAACAAACAGAGTTTTATATAAATCAGGAGATAGAAGCTTCGCTTACCAATGGCGATACGTTCTATGTGGAAGTCACTACGAATCCTGGAAGCAATCCGAACTATCAATTTATTTCGGAGAACTTAATGCTCGATTTTAATTCGGACAATTTGATCCCGGTGGCTGCAACTTATGGCGCTTCGCTTTCAATGCCTAACTTATTGCCAAAAGGAATCCTTCAGAAAGATCTATTTATCTCTATCTGCCGGATGTTTAACCTTTATGTCTACGAGGATAAGTCGAAGGATAAGCATATCATGATTGAGCCATTCATCGACTTCTATCAGATTGGTGGTGGCTTTATTAAGATCGATGACTTTGGAGACTTACTTCTTCATGGCGAGCCAGGCGATACTACTGGGCTAGTATTGCTAGAGGATCCAGTATCAAACGCGATCGACTGGTCCGATAAAGTGGACTATTCACAGCCGATCAGTATTAAGCCGATGAGCGAACTTAATGCGCGCTTCTACGACTTCCAATATACAGAAGACGATGACTTCTTTAATGAGCGATACAATAAAAAATACAGCGAAAGCTACGGAGATAGAAAAGAGGATACTGGCTTCGAGTTTACAAAGGACAGAACAAATATCGATATAATCTTTAGCCCTTCTGTATTAGTCAAAAGGACTGGAGATGACAAGCTTTGTGCTTCTATTTTTGATCAGTCGGATAATGTGGAAGAAAGACGCGATAGCAATATCCGGATTATGCAATTCCAGAAAATTTCTGAGGTTTCATCTTGGACTATTAGACAACCTTCTGAGCAAGGATCTGGAGTATTAGGTTCTTCGCTTACTTATTACGGCTATGCTGGGCACTTAGATCATCCAACGGCGCCGACTAAAGATATTAATTTTGGGGTTCCTAAAGAATTGCTATTCAGTCTATCTGTGCAATATCCTTCAGCTAACTTATTTACTTCATTCTGGGGCGATTATTTGGCAGAGATTATCGCTAAGGATAGTAAGCTCCTATCTTGCTATTTATACCTAGATCTGCAAGACATCTATTCGCTAGATTTTGCAAAGCTGATCCTGATTGATGGCGCGCTGTGGAGATTGAACAAAGTAAATGACTACAATCCAAGCGTTCCAAAAACTACCCAAGTAGAACTCCTTAGAGTAATAGAACTAACTTACGCTTAAAATGGCACAAAAAGAAAATGTAGTAGTAGACCTTAAAGTAAACACCGGTAATAGTGCGGAGGACGTAAAGGACGTAAAAGACGAAATAAAAGGCGTCGGTGACGAATCGGTAAAAACTGCCAAAAAGGTCGACGATGCTAAAGGCGCGTTTAGTGGCTTAGGATCTTCTATTAAAACTTTAGCGGGTGCGGGTATTGTCTTAAAAATCTTCGAAAAGTTCGGAGAAATTTTAGGACAAAACTCCAAAATAACTAAAATACTTTCTGTAGCTACCGAGGCTTTGTCTATTGTAGTGGGCGATTTGGTAGACTTTATAACTGATAACGTAGACGTAATCGGGGATATTTTCCAGAATCCGCTTAAGTATGTTAAGGAGTTAGCAAACGCAATTAAGGAAAACATTATCGAAAGATTTGTTTCTGTAACAGAAGCGGCTGGTTTCTTAGGTAGCGCTTTAGCTAAATTATTCCAGGGAGATTTTAAAGGCGCAATAGAAGCGGGTAAAGAAGCCTCTAAAGAATTACTAGACGTATTAACTGGAGTAGATGACACCAGCGGTAAAGTAGGTAAGCTAGCGGATAAAATTGTTGACTATGCTACTAAAACGGGTAAGGCTGCACTAAAAAACGTAGAGCTAGCAAATACAGCCGAATTAGCAGCGGAGCGTTTACAAGGTTTAATAGAGAAAGCAGATAGAGACGCAGAGAAACAAAGACAAATTAGAGACGACGTATCCAAATCTATAGCTGAAAGAATTAAGGCTAACGAAAATTTAGGTAAAGTTTTATCTGAATCTCAAAAAAATCAATTAGCCCAGGGAGCGCTATTAGTACAAGCGGCGGAAAATAACCTTAAGAAAGACCGTACTAATATAGAATTTCAGAAGGCTAAGATTCAAGCGGAAAATCAACTCGCCGCGATTAGAGCGCAGTCTGCCGGTTTCGAATCTGAGCAGTTAGTTAATAGAACAGCTTTACTATTAGAACAGCAAAACTTAGATAAGACTAGAATACAAAACGTTAATGCTTTATTCTTAGCACAGAAAAAAGCTAACGCGGATATTATTGTAGACGATTTAGAAAAAGCTAAAGTAAAAAAAGAAATCCTAGTAGAAGAGCAAAGCTTAGAGCTAAAGCGATTAGAAGAAAACGTAACTCTTTACAAAGAAGGTACGCAAGCTAGAGTAGACGCAGAAAACGAACTTGCTGTTAAAAAGCAAGAAATAGCTAATAACCTTATTTTGGCTGATATTGAAATACAAAAGATTCAATATGAAAGACAAATAGAGGATTTGCAATTTATTCAAACTAATGAGAAAGCAAAGTTTGACGCTAAAAGACAAGCTGTAGAAGATGAGCAAGAATTACTAGATAAGTCCTTTAAGAAAAAAGAAATAAGCGAAAGAGATTATAATAAAAGGGTTAGAGAATTATCTAAGCAACGGAAAGATATAGATGAAGCTGAACGCGTAGCCAAAGAAAATAATGCTAATGCTATAGGTTCTATTTTAGGAGCTTTGTCTGGATTAGCAGAACAAGGTACAGCTTTACAAAAAGGCTTAGCTTTAGGGCAAATAGCTATTGACACAGCTACAGCTATTTCTTCATTAATGGCAACTTCTGAAGCAAATCCGCTAAATACTTTGACTTTTGGAGGCGCTGGTATTGCTCAATATGCTAGCGGGATTGTCAGAATCCTAGCTAATGTAGGACAAGCAATGAGTATTTTAAATAGTGTTCCAGCTGGAGGATCAGCAACCCCTCCAAGTGTTTCTGCTCCATCAAGTGCAGCTCCAATGAGTCCAACTATAGCGGAGCCTATCCCGACTTCATTGGATCAGCGATCACTAAATAGTATCTCAAACGTAACCACACGCGCGTATGTGGTAGAGAGTGACATCACTGGATCACAGAAGAGAATTGAGCGTATAGAGAAAGCTTCAAGATTTTAACTAAAAAATAAAGAATGAATTTACCTATTTATTTACTAGAAATTAACGAGGACCTAATGGACGGATCGGAAGTAGATTTCGTCGCTTTGGTAGACAAGCCAGCGATCGAAAGAAACTTCCTTCGATTTAAAGAGGATCGCATGAACTTTGAGATCCAAGACGAAGAGCGTCGTATTATCTCTGGTCCTATTATGCTAGCTGACACGCCTATTTATCGCAATGATAACGGCCAGGAGTATTTCGTTTCCTTCCCAAAGGATACGATTTATAAGATCGTTAAGAAGATGTTCCAGAAGGGATACACTTCAAACGTCAATTTGATGCACGATCCTAACCAGGTGGTCGATGGTGTGACGATGTTTGAGATCTGGATCACAGATGAGTCGAGAGGAATCAAACCAATGAAAGGATTTGAAGACGCTCCAGACGGCTCGGCTTTTGCCTCTTATTCGATTGATAATGACGAAGTATGGGTAGACGTTAAGTCTGGCAAGTTTAAAGGCTTCAGCGTCGAAGGCATGTTTAATTACAAGAAACAACCAGGAGACATGACTAAGGAAGAAAAGCTTTGGTCTGAAATATCTAGGATTTTAAATGAGTGCAAAGTTTAAAGTATAAACTTTTTTTTTATCTGTATTTATAAACGAGTAATAAATTAAACTAAACATGACAGTAAAAGAAGGAATCGAAAAGATCCGCTTGATGCTAGCTTCAGAAAACGAAGAAGTACAAGTGGAGACTAGCGAAGAATCTGCACCAGTCACACAACTATCTTTTGAAACTTACGATCTTAAAGACGGATCTAAGATTGACTTAAGTGGTTTGGAGATTGGAGCTGAGGCTATGCTAGTAGATGAAAGCGGTAACGCTTCTCCTGCTCCAGATGGCGAGCACGAATTAGTAGACGGTACTATGATCACGGTCGTAGGTGGTAAGGTAGAAGGCATTGAGACTCCTCAAGCAGAAGCTGAGCCGATTGAAGAAGTAGAGGAAGAAATTCCTATGGAATCAGACAAGTTCACAGAGATCGATGGCACAATCGAAAACTTAAAGGCAGAGAACGAAGCTTTGAAAGCTAAGATCGCATCTATCGAGGGTAAATTCTCTCAAGCGATCAACGATCTATCTGACGTAGTTTTAGGTTTGGCTTCAACTCCTAGCGCTGGTCCTATCCAGGCACCAAAAAATTCTTTCTCTCAAGTAGAGAAAAGAGAAGAGAAAATCGAAAGATTTTTAAACAAAGTAAAAAATTTAAAATAACAATTTAACAAACAAAAAAGATGGCATTTGTAGTATCTTCATTGGCTAACTATACAGAAGAGAACGCGACACAATTAGTAGCGTCTTCAGTATTAGGAGCAAAAACAATCTCTTTGATCAAGGATCAAGGAAACGTAATGTTAGGCGTAAAATCTGCTGAGACAGTTAACATCATGGACACAGACGCGTTCTTCCAAGATGGATCTTCTTGCGGTTTCAACGCTTCAGGCACAACAACTTTCACACAGCGTACTTTAACTGTTGGAAAGATCAAGGTAAACGAGGCACTTTGCCCGAAAGATTTAGAAGCTAAGTATTTACAGAAGGCATTGCCTGCTGGATCTTCTTACGATTCTATCGTATTCGCTGCTGAATACTCTCAACGTAAGGCTGACAAGATCGCTGCTCAATTAGAGATTGCGGTATGGCAAGGAGATACAGCTTCAGCAAACGGAAACTTAAACAAGTTCGACGGTTTCTCTAAGTTAATCGCTGCTGCTTCTGCTTCAGTAATCCACGCTAACACGACTACTTACTACGGCACTCCTTTAGCTGCTTCTGCTGGTATCACTACTTCAAACGTGATCGCTGTAATTGATGCAGTTTACAAGGCTTTACCTGCTGAGATTGTAGCTAAGGACGATGCGACTATCTTCGTAGGAATGGATGTATTCCGTACTTACACAATCGCATTAAAGAACGCTAATTTATTTGCTTACACATTTGACGGAAAGGCTGACTCAGAAATGATGTTACCTGGCACAACTGTAAAGGTAGTAGCTGTTCAAGGTTTGAATGGAACTTCTAAGATCTACGGTGGTCGCGTTTCAAACATGTTCTACGGAACTGACTTATTAGATGAGCAAGAGCGTTTCGAATTGTTCTTCGCTAAAGAAGCTGATCAAGTTCGCTTTGTAGCTGAGTTCAAGGCTGGCGTTCAGATCGCTTTCCCTGCTGAGATGGTAGATTTCATCTTAGCTTAATTCTTACCAATAAGTTCGGGGAGATTCCTTTGGATAGGACTCCCCTAATTTTAACCTTTTAAATTTAAAATAATGGCTTGCGCATTAACTCAAGGATATACCTTAGATTGCAAAGATTCATTAGGCGGAATCACGGAAGTGTATTTCATTGAAAAAGGGAACGTATCTAGCACGACTGAAGCAAGCGGTGTAATCACTGCGATCACTAAGGGAAGCGGTAAGGTTTTTAGAAAATATGAATTAGTTCCTGGAACTTCTTCTTTGACTGAGAACATCAACGCGAACGTGCAAAACGGGACTGTATTCTACGCTCAGGAATTGTCAATCATTCTTAACAAATTACAAGCGAATACAAGAAACGAAATTCTTTTATTAGCTCAGAATACTTTAGTAGCTGTCGTAGGCGATAACAACGGCAAATACTGGTATTTAGGCAAGGTCCACGGACTTAATATGTCAGGTGGCAATGGTGCAACTGGTACGGCTCAAGGTGACCGTTCAGGATACACTTTGACATTCTCTGCTTCAGAAGGTGCTTTAGCTCCAGAAGTAGCTAGCGGTGTAATCTCTGGATTGACTGCTTAGTAAGATAGTCGTTTGGTTAGACGGGGAGGGGGCGAGAGCCTCCTCTTTTTTTTGTTTTATAAAATAACTTTGCTTTGCTATTTATTATCGATGATTCATTTAACTAAAGGACAGCCGGCTAAATTAGTTTTAACGCTAACCGAAAAGCAAACGCTTTCGGCTCCTAACTATTTGTTTTATTTTAAGTCCAGAGCGACTGATAATACTAAGGCTTTTGTCTTATTAAATACAGCTGACACTTCAGGATACAAGGACAGATTCAACTCGTTTAATATCGCTACAAATAGCTATTTCGCTAATTATGATAGTGGCGAATATACCTACGAGGTTTACGAGCAAACATCTACGACTAATTTAGATCCTGCTTTAGCTACTGGATTGCTAGAGAAGGGGCAAATGTCGCTTAAAAACTCGACAGAATTTGAGTTTACGACATACAACCAAACGAATAATACCTTTATAGTGCGCGATATATGAGCAATACAACGAATTTCTTGAACGTCCTTACCTTTGCGGAGGCCAGACAGCCAGAATACCAAGAGAAAAAAGGCGAGAATGGTGGGTACATTGAGTTTGGAAAAAAGAATGATTACCCGAATTACCTGGTAGATCTGTTTAGCAAGTCAGCTAAGCATAACGCGATCATTAAAAGTAAGGTAAACTACATCACCGGAAATGGTTTTAAGCCTATCGACGAAAACGATGAGGTAGCGAAGCAGTTTATTGACAAGCCAAACCCATTCGAGTCACTTAATGACATCCTAAAAAAGGTATCAACAGACGTAGAATTATTCGGAGGTGCTTATCTTCAAGTTATCTGGTCGCAAGTAGCTGGTCAGATTGCAGAAGTTTATCACTTAGACTATACTAAGGTTCGCACGAATGACGATAATACCCAATTTTGGTATTCTGAAAACTGGAGCGACAACAAATACAAGCGCGATATTTACAACGCTTTTAATGACAAGCTTCCAGTAGGATCACAGATTTTATATTTAAAAGAATATCGTCCTAACCTTTCGGCTTATTCTTTGCCTGGTTACATGGGCGCTTTAAATTATATCGAGTCAGACATTGAAGTCTCTAAGCACGTCTTAGGAAACGCACAGACTGGCTTCAGTGCTTCTAAGTTAATCACTCTTCCAAACGGAGAACCACAAGACGAAGAGAAGCGCCAGGTAGAGCGTAAATTTACAGACCGTTTCTCAGGATCCGACGGCAAGAAGTTCATTCTTTCCTTCGTAAACGATGCTTCACGCAAGCCGATTATTGAGGACCTAGGAGCTTCAGATATTACAAAGGAGGATTTCGCAAACGTCGATAAGATTATTGAGAAGAACGTTTACGCTGGACACCAGATCACGTCTCCTGATTTATTTGGTATTGCGACACCTGGTCAATTAGGATCACGCCAGCAAATGCGCGATTCATACGAGATCTTCAAAAATACATACGTCAATGATAAGCAAATATATCAAGAACAAGTATTCAGTTTACTTGCCAAATTACGCGGTGCTATCGATGGGTTACAAATAATTCCAGTCGAGCCTATTGGCATGGAGTTCTCTGAAGCTACTATCGCTCAGAATTTAACAAAAGACGAGATCCGTGAAAAACTAGGAGCGCCTAAATTAGAGCCTAAAACTTCAGGAACTTCTCAGGATGTGATCGATGCGATCAATAGCTTATCGCCATTAGTGGCAAGTAAGGTGCTAGAGTCAATGAGTCAAAATGAATTAAGGGCTTTAGTAGGATTACAACAAGAGCAAGGAGGCGATAAGCTTGAAGGCATCGCCCCTGCTACCACTAATTTAAAATTTAGTGAAGAGGATGTTTTATCTATGTTTGAAAATTGCGGAGAATCAAAAGATGATTATTCATTTTTCTTAAGTAGAGAAGCATTCGGACAATCCCCTAGTGATTTTGAAGAAACTTTGAATTTAGAATTTGCTGAGCAAGCTTTAACTATGTTAGAGTCTAATATATTAGATTTAATTTCTAAGGATAAAAGGATTACTCCAGAGGTTTTAGCTGGTACTTTAAAAACTGATTTAGCAATCATTAATAATGTATTGACTGGATTAGCAGATAAAAAAATAATTTCTGTAAGCTCAGTAAAAGGGACTACCGAAAGAAAATTAGAACAACCTTTAAGTTCTTTACAAGCGCCAAAGCCTTCAGTTAGTGAATTTATGGTAAGATATTCTTATGAATGGCGTAGTGGATTTAATGATACTGATTTAATCACTTCTAGAGAATTCTGTAAAAGACTTATAGCATTAAATAGATTATATTCAAGATCAGATATTGAATCAATTTCTGCAAGATTAGGGTATTCGGTTTTTGATCGTCGAGGTGGCTGGTGGACTAAACCAGATGGCGTTCATTCTCCAAGCTGTAGACATGTATGGAAGTCGCAGGTCGTAATTAGAAAAAATAAATAGGAATGAAAAATATCTGCTTTATAAACGTAAACACGATCAAGGAAAGAAGCGCGCTTCATTCTAATGTCGATGACAAATTGATCCTTCCAGAGATACTCACTGCGCAAGATATGTATTTACTTCCTGCCTTAGGCACTGCTTTATACAATCGCTTGCAGGATGGGATTGAAAATAATAATTTGACAGCGGACGAGGTGGACTTACTAGATAATTTCATCACGAATCCTTTAGTGTATTACACGCTTTCTGAGCTTCCGGTAGGATTGTCTTATCAGTTCTATAATAAGGGCTTAGTGCGCAAAACAAGCGACAACACAGACACGCCTCAGATGCAAGATCTTATCGATGTCGCATCAAGATACAGAACACGCGCCGAGTTTTACACTCAGCGACTGATCAAGCACCTTAAGCAGGTGTCTTCGACTAGCGATAAGTTCCAGGAGTACGTTAATTACGGCACCGGTGTAGATATTATTAAGCCAGAGCGTGACGCTTACCAGGCTTCGATCTGGTTAGGCGATGATTGTGACTGCAAGCCGATGAGTTTTGAAGAAAGATACCAAGGCGAAAACGGAATTTGCTAAAACAAAAAAGATATGCCGAAAGCTTATAGCACAAAAAATATCAAGAAATTAGAAGTTTACCTAGCGACGCAACAAAATGGCAATCAGACAGCTGACATTAAATCAAACAATCAAGCTAATAAGTGATTTAGCCTCCGCGCATGAGCAGATAAACACTGTTTATTTCGGGGATGTATGGGAGTTTTTAAACCAGGCCGATAATGTTTATCCGGCGATGTTCTACTCTTTGACTGGATCTTCAATTTCAGGAAAGGAATTATCCCTTAATTTCTCACTTTACTTCCTAGATCGACAGCTTCAGGACGAATCAAACGAAAACGACGTTCTATCGGATCAGTTATTGATCGCGCAGGACATCGTATCAATGATGCGTTATCCAAAGTTTGACTGGGAGATCGGCGATAGTGTAAATCTAGAATTTTTTACAGAGAAGGAAGAGGACTATTTAGCTGGCGTAAAGGCTGACGTGACTGTTTCCTTCCCGATGCTATCCGATCGCTGTCAGGTTCCTACAAATTTTAATTATCCTAACTAATGGCAAATAAAAAAGTAAGTCAATTAACCAGTAAGCCCTCAGTCCTTACGACTGATTTATTCCCTATTGCTGATCCTTCAACTGGTCAGCTTTATAAGACTACTATTTCAGATTTAGGAACGGCTATCGGTTCGGGTGTAAGCTCAGTAAACGGATTAGTCGGAGCTGTAGTCTTAGATACAGACGATATTCAAGAGCTAGTTAGTCCGACTAACAAATGGTTTACAGATACAAGAGCAAGAGCGGCGCTTTCTGCTTCGTCTCCTTTGGCTTATAATAGTGGCACTGGGGTATTTAGTATTCCGGCAGCGACAAGCTCGCAGAACGGATATTTAACTAGCACAGACTGGACTACATTTAACGCTAAACAAGCGGCACTTTCTGGAACTGGATTCGTTAAAATTTCGGGAACTACAATCAGCTACGATAATAGCACTTATTTAACTACCAGCGCCGCTGCTTCGACTTACCTAGCTTTAGCTGGTGGAACTTTGACCGGTGCGCTAAACGGAACAAGTGCAAACTTTAGCGGAGACTTAACACTTACCGGAACAAATCCACGTTTTTACCTTACTGATTCAGATAATAACCCAGACTATTTTATTTCAAATACAGACGGAACTTTCACGGTTTACGATGTAACAAACAGTACTTCTAGATTTACAATAGGTACAACTGGAAATGCTAATTTTACGAATGCAATAACGGGAGGCGGTTCTATAACAGGGCAATCTATTTATTCAAATGGAATTGTAAGCGTAGGAACTTATTTATTATTACCAGTTAATAACACGGTAGGCGGTACAAATTATTACATAGGTCAAGCAATGGCCGACAATGATTATTGGAGGATTTATGGAAATACAATAGCTTCAGACCAAGGGGAATTAGTTTTCCATATTGGAGATAATGCGCAGAGTTCGTCTACTAATGGCCAAAGATTTAGATTTTATTATGACAATGTATCTGGTGGCACTGCGAAAGATGCTTTAGTAATTGATTATAATACTTCTACTTTTACTACTACATTAGTAGCAACTGGCGCAACACTTTCTGGAGCTTTAAGCGGTACAAGTGCTACGTTTTCAAGTAGTTTAACAAGTGCAGGATTATTGCTTAATACTGGTGTTTATTTAGGTTCTCGTTCATTAAGAGCCGCATCAGATTTATTAATTTTATACGGAGGTACGGCAGGTTTTAATTTTACCGACCACACCAACTCAACTGTTTTAGCTTCTATATCTAATTCAGGCGCCGCCACGTTTTCGAGTAGTGTTACGGCAACGAAAGCAATACTAAACGGGAGCTCTGCTACAAGTTCAGTTGCATTTTTAGAAGTATTTGGAAGTACAACTGCTTCAACAAATAATGGTCAAATAAGAATTAATGATTCTATAACAACATCAAAAACTTTATCAATAGGTGTAGATGGGGCTAATAACTTAGCATTTTTACAATCTTTTCAAGATGGTGTTGCTTATCGCAATTTGATTTTAAATGGATTAGGAGGAAGAATTATTGTAGGCGCTACAACTGACGGAGCTACTGGATTAGTCCAAATTCATGGAACGGCTAGAGCAGTTCAATTGGTAGCTAGTCAAGGAGGAATTACTGCTGGAAATTATACAGTTTATAGCCACGATGATGATAATGGATATATTAATACTGTCAGACAAGTTAATACGGGGGATTTTAATTTTAGATTTGACGGCACTAATAAAGCAACAATCAACAGAACTACTGGAGCTTATGTAGCAACTTCCGATTTTAATAAAAAGAAAGACATTGAATTGTCAACTATTGGATTATATGAGATAATGCAATTAAAGCCGAGTTTATATCGAATGATTGAAGATAAAACTAATGGACAAAAAGAACTTGGCTTTATCGCTCAAGAAGTAAGAGAATTTATTCCCAATGCGTTTGTTCAAAGCGGTGATTTTATTGGACTTAATTTCAATCCAATAGTAGCAGCTTTAACTAAGGCAGTTCAAGAATTAAAAGCAGAATTAGACACATTGAAAAATAAATAATATGGCATTCAACTTAGTAATATCTCAATTAGACTCTATCCCTTCTTTCGACGGAATGGACAAAGTAATAAGCACAATTCATTGGAGAGCACAAAAGAAACACACAAATAACATAGAGGAAATAAATAACAGCATTGTTTTTGAAGACTTCACGGCTGATACCTACGGAGCTTTGGCAGTCGATGCTCCACACGAAGCTAGCTTCACTCCTTACGATGAAGTCACTAAAGAAATGGTAGAAGGATGGCTTGAGGCTGGACTAGACTGCGAGGCAATCGAGGCGAATTTAGATGCTCAGATAGAGAACTTTTTAAATCCTCCCCTGGTGGCCTACGCTCTACCTTGGAGCGATCCTGCAAAAATCTAGGACTTTTGCTATCTATTTATAGATTAATAAATTAAACAAACCAAACGATGAAATTAAATTTCAATTTTGACCTATTAGGTTTAGATGAGCAACCTATCGAGGGAGCAAACGCAGGTAAATTATTAGCAAACGCTTTAGCCCAGGGATCAAAAGGCGATGCCTTAAAGTTCTGGGATTGGGCGGTAAGCTTAAACAAGGGAGAAGTTCTTGACTTAGACTCGTCTGACCAAGAAACGATCAAAAATTTTATTAAGGATTCTGAAGGTTTCACGATCCTAGCAAAAGCGCAATTATTACAAGTTTTGAAAAAAGACTAATTAATGGAAGTTAATGACATTCTTGGGCAATCTGTAACGGGTGCCATCGCTGCATTGATCGGCTGGATAGTAGGAAGGCGCAAAGAGAAAGCGGACCTTAATACAATCGAATTAGAGCAGACTACAAAAGCGATCGAGATCTGGAGACAGATGGCCCAAGAAATGTCTGACAAAGTGAAGGAACTTAGCGATAAGATCGACATCTTAACTGCTGAGGTCCACTCTTTAAAATCCGAGAATTCAAACCTGAAAACCAAACTAGGAATAATTGATGAAAGTCACGAAGATAAGCCAAAGCCTACCAGGTCACGGAAATCTTAATTAATTATACCTTCATATTCTAACCAAATGGTCACTTCGCAGCAAGCGCTTAAAAAGTACGGCCCAGCATCGGATTCTAATCCTAGCCTAGTTCTCTGGGATGTGCCTACAAACCTAGAAATAGGAATGATTCCTAAAAGAATCTATTGCAATAAAGATTTAATCGGTCCGCTATCCCTGGCATTTAAAAAATTGATTGACACTGGATCAGTAAAGGAATTAAAGACTTGGGACGGGTGCTTTAATATCAGAAAGAAGCGCGGTCTTACTTCAATGTCATTACACTCATGGGCTATCGCAATAGATGTAAACGCCTTCGAGAATGGATTAGGACAGACGCCTAAATTATCCAATAAATTTGTAGAATGTTTTACAAGCTCAGGCTTTGACTGGGGTGGAACTTGGACGCGCAAGGATGGAATGCACTTTCAACTTAGCAAAATATGAAAAAATTACTTATTCTTTTGGCTTCTGTCGCGTTCTTTTCTTGCAAGCAGACAAAGACTCTAACCGATTACAAAGAAACGCTTAGAATCGATACTATTAAAAGCGAGAAGATCGTAGAAAAATTTAGAGCGGTCCACGATACGCTCATGATCTCTAATCCTTGCGACTCTTCTGGGATCCTATCCTCTTTTTATTCCAGGTTAATTCTTCCCAATGGATCAGTGACGATCAAGTCCGACAAGGGTCAGATCAGAGCGACGATCGCTATCGACTCTATGCGCTTAGAGAAAGAAAATAATTACCGAAACTCTCAGGTAAAATGGATCGAATACAGAGACAAGGAAGTGATCAAGTATCGGGTTCCTACCTGGGTGGTCATGTTACTATTCGCGGAGGCTGTGATGCTAGTCGCTTATATTTATCTTAAATTCGGCTTAAAATAGTGTATCAAATAGACATCGAAGGAATCGAAACTCCCCAAAATAAAACTAGCCAGCTATTGCAGACGATGCTCGACGTAATGGAATCCATTGAGCAGATCGACGATGCTGGCTTTGTGCTTCGCATGAAGCTATTAAATAACATTGAGTTCCTGGTGGACCAATTAATGGAAGAATATGAACAAGGAAAACGATAAGGCAGAAGCAATAAAAAAACACTTCTACTCTACCAATATGACACGCGCAGATTTTGAACGTGAAAACTGGGAGAATTACGGATATAAGGATGTGCCAGGATTTCATAAAGCTCTTTCTAGGATGAATATATCTGTCAAAAAAAGATCTGAATTCTGGAAGCAAACAAGGCCAAGCGCGAAGATCGAATCATTCAACCTAGACGAGATCGATAGCTTTGGGATTGAGCCAGGGATCGGGAAAGAATACACCAGTGCACGCCTTCCAGATCACTTAAAAAAGATCGGGATCCTATCTGATATTCATGTTCCTTTCCATTCCTTAGAAGCGCTTACATGCGCTATTAAATATCTGAAAGAGCAAGAGATCGATTGCCTTTATTTGAACGGCGATACGTTCGACTTCTATTCGATATCCAGGCACGAGAAGGAAAAAGATCTCAGAGACTTCCCGCGCGAGATTGAGATGTGCAGAAACTTTCTTCAGAAGCTTCGCGATATCTTCCCTTTAATTCCGATCTACTTTAAGGCCGGCAATCACGAGAATCGCTTCCAGCGCTATCTGTTTAGTCAGGCTGAAGAGTTCGCTGGCCTACACGAATTGCAGTTCGATAAGTTCTTCCGTATGGATCACTTAAAGATCGAGTGGGTAGAGGACTGGCAAGGTATGGAAATGGGCGATCTATTAGTTTGCCATGGTCACGAGCTCATGGCTGGAGGGATGAATCCTTCGCAAACGACGTTCAATAAAACCTTCTGCAATACTTTGATAGGTCACGTACATAGAACGACGAGCACGATCAAGAAAAACGGCTTTAAAAAGTTCATCCATTCTTATTCGACTGGGTGCCTGACTCACTTATCTCCGAAATACTATCCTTTTGCCCAGCATAATCACGGCTTTGCACTGGTAGAAATTGAAGAAGGCAAGGCAAAAGTTCAGAATCTTATGATAAAAGACGGAAAAATTGTGTAGCTTTGTAATGTAATTAATTGTTTTTCATAGTGTTTTTATAGGTTTAGATGACAATAGAAAGCCCTGGGATCTTATCTCCGGGCTTTTTTGTGCTTGAAAATAATTTAAAAATAAATTTAAAATAATTTTTTAGTATCAAAAAAGGTAGTATCTTTGTCATGTAGTCAGCAACGAAGCAACTACAAAACATCTAAACTCATGGAAAACTTAACAGAATTAGAAGCATTAGTTTTAGCATCAATCAAGTATCACGAATCAAATGGATGGGCAATGGGAGTTTGTGCAGAAGACATTGCAGAACACATTAACGTAAATACAAAATCAATTAGAGGTGCATTTTCTTCATTAATAAAAAAAGAATTGATAGCAGTAGAATCATTGGTTCAAGGATGTCTTCCATTTGCTTTTTCAATTTAAAGATAAAAGTCTCACAGTATTCGTACAGAGCCCGAGCCGGGCGGATTCCCGGCATTTTTTTTTAAAATAAAACATCTATTCTTATGAGAGAATTATTAAAAACAATCCCAGGATCTGAACTAGCCCAGGCTACTATCCTCACGCTGATCGTGATCGGCATCTTATCAATCATCACAATTATTTCAAACCTTTAATTTTTATTATCATGTCTACCAAAACTTCAATTATCGCCTCTTCGACTGGAGGCTCAAACTACGAGCCGATCGCGGCCGGTACTTACGTTGCACGTTGCTATTCCATGATTCACATGGGAACTGTTAAGGAGTCCTACATGGGCGAAGAGAAATTCGTTAATAAGGTGCGCTTGACTTTCGAGCTTCCGACTGAGCTAAAAGTTTACAAGGAAGAGAACGGCGAACAGCCTGCTGTCTTATCTAAGGAGTTCACGCTCTCACTATCTGAGAAGTCAAACCTTCGCGCCTTCTTAAATTCCTGGAGAGGAAAGGCCCTGACAGAAGACGAGTGTAAAGCGTTCGACATCGCTGTCCTAGCTGGCAAACCTTGTACGCTATCAGTGATCCATAAGACATCCAAGGTAAGCGGAAAGACTTATGCTGAGATCTCATCTATTGGAGCTGTTATGAAGGGAATGGAAGTGCCTCCTTTAATGAACCCTCAGATCGTTTTCTCTGTGACTAACTTTGACAAGGTAGCTTTTGATTCATTCCCTGATTTTATCAAGGAGAAGATCCAATCTTCGAACGAATACAAGGCGCTTGTAATTGGTGGTCCTAGTGAGTCAGAAGTATCTGAGCCTGCTACAATCGACGAAGATGATTTACCTTGGTAGTCATGTTCAAGCAAGGAACAAGCTTCATGTTTAGAAATTCGATCGATTGGTCAGTGAGTTATTTGAAAGACTTCGAGACTAAGACTGACTTCGATCAGTGGATGGATGAACGACTAAAGGAAGGGCTGGTTTATATCGGGGAAAAATCCAAAGATATACCAGTCTATCCTCAAGTTTTAAGACTAGATTTAAAATATACCTTTGGAGGATATTCCACGGTCATAGAACGATTCGAATCTAGTGAAGAATATGCCAGGTATTGCGACTGGAAATTATCGCAAGGTTATAAAGTAATAGGCTCAGAGCCTTACATGAAATTAAAAACAGACCAAGAAGATGGCACGAATTAAAAAAATGGATATTTACAAAGAAGTAGCAGAGCGCCTAAATGCTAAGGGGAAACTTCCCTTTAGCGCCAGGGAGTGGAACACTGGCTTAGTCCAGCAGACAGTCTACGGGAAACTAAAATACCCGGAAGTAATGGAGGAGTTAAAATTAATCATGCAAGAATATGAAACAGCAGAAGCTTGATTTTAATGCCTGGATGGATCACATATCTAACCAGCTCCAGGAGGATTACAGAAAACTTTATTATTCATCTAAATTCAGAA
>JACCDU010394687.1_pt1 | contig 31198 bp, 31 predicted proteins | sample 7446081 | NCBI WGS metagenome assembly JACCDU01 (sample SAMN15323447, study PRJNA562643) | freshwater metagenome | isolation source: river surface water | place: USA:Blue River Watershed | collected 2017-08-17
GAAGGTACTTTAATCAATGGATCCATCTTCCTTACTTGGACTGGCAAGCTCGAATTAGCTTTCATTTGCAGCTTATTGGTGAGTTTCGCGGCGATGGCCTACGGCCCGATCGCCGCCTTCCTAGTCGAACTTTTTCCCACCAAAATCCGCTACACCTCCCTTTCCATCCCGTATCACTTTGCTAATGGGGTGTTCGGCGGCTGTGCCCCTTTCGTGGCCACCTGGCTGGGATCAATCACCCACTCGAATTTCGCTGGATTGTTCTATCCTATCGCCCTAGCGGCCTTAACGGTCATCGTGGGAATGATTTATTTACCAGAAACGAAGGGAAAAGCACTGAGCGAATAATATAGGACTTTTCCATTAAATGGGTGGACATATTTTGAAATATTCCCATTAAATAAATATGCTTTGGCGCTAAACCAAAATGGGGGTATATTTGTTGTTGAATTTCGGTTTTCTGAGAAGCCTTTTGTGTGACTCAGGATGGCGAAGCCGTGGAGAAAAAACAATACATTATGAAAAGCAGAAGTTACATTTTGTCTGTTTTATTTTCAATCTTATTTTTTTCTTGCCAAAAAGAAGAGATTGAGGTAGAATCTTTGAAATCATTTGAAATAATAACATTAATAAAATCGGCAGCATGGTCCAATATTATTAAGTTGTCAAATAATGATTTGTTAGTTTTTTATCAAAAAGCAGAGGATCCTCAAATTCCTTCCCAGATGAAAATATCAGTTGAATGTGTAAAATCAACTGATTCGGGGGTAAGTTGGGGGGCTCCTATCAAAATATTTTCAATCCCAATTCAACAAAATGATAAGGGCTACAATGTTTACCAGATTAGAAACTTAGCAATTGGGCAGTCAAACTCAGGTAGAGTGATTTTGGGATTTACAGTTCAAAATTATGAAATTGATTTATTGGGCAAACCAGTTTACGATGGTATTTCTCCTGCTTCATTTAAGGTAGAGGGATTGTTCACAACTTATTCTGATGATAATGGAATCACATTTTCGAAACCAGAGAAACAAGTAATAATTAATATTCTAGAGCCAACACCTCACCATAAAATTATTAATGATAATTATGGAAATTTAGTAATGTCGGTATATGGACCTACAAATAGGAATTGGTCAAAATCTTGTTCCTCCATTTACAAATCGTTTGATAATGGTAAAAGTTTTTATTACATCTCTGATATTGAAAGTCGCGAAACTCTGCCTTTTGGCGAAACTTCACTATTGAAAACAGGAAATGAATTTCAAGCTTATGTGAGAATTGACTCTAATTATGTTGTTCAATATTTTTCAGAGGATAATTTATTTACTTGGAAAAGAAGAAGAAACGTAACGGATGAATTTCAAGTGCCTGCTCAACCAATTCTTTTAAAAAGTAATAAAATTGTTTTGTTTTCTGGTAAGCGAGATTTACCATACTCTGTAATTGCTAGACTTAGCGGCGACAACGGCAAAACATTTACAATGCCTAAAACTATTGTTAGTCTAAACTCTCCAAATTCAGGTTATCCCAACGCTGTAGAAACTTCGAATGGGATAATCCTAACTTATTATCAAATGCCAATGAGTAATATTTACAAAGAGCTTTGGATTAATTCTGGTGTTTATATCATTAGATTCACTGAAAAAGAACTTGAATCTTTGTAAAAATTTATTAGGATTTTTTCTGAAACATTTTAACATTTTTTAATTAAATAATTCTTTTTGATTTAGTTTTACTAAAATTTCAACTTTTTAAGTTAGCCCTTTAAAGATTTACTCTTACAATCTAATTGTTATTTATTCCTATGCTAAACGACTCTTCAATTTTAATTACAGGTGGTACAGGTTCTTTTGGAAACACTTTTGTTCCTATGACTCTTGAAAAATATAATCCCAAAAGGATAGTCATTTATTCAAGAGATGAAATGAAACAATGGGATATGGCTCAAAAATTTTCAAATGACCCAAGGGTTAAATTTGTTATTGGAGACGTTCGTGATAAAGATCGTTTATCACGATGTTTAGATGGGATAGATTTTGTTGTGCATGCGGCTGCAACTAAAATAGTACCAACTGCGGAATATAATCCTTTTGAATGCATTAAGACCAATATAAATGGAGCTATGAATTTGGTAGACTCTTGTATTGAAAGTGGTATAAAAAAAGTTGTCGCTCTATCTACCGATAAAGCTAGTAATCCAATTAACTTATACGGTGCGACTAAATTGGCATCGGATAAGCTATTTGTTGCTGCAAACTCAAATGTCAGTGAGAATCAAACAACATTTTCTGTAGTGAGATATGGTAATGTTATGGGATCCCGTGGTTCCGTAATTCCATTTTTTAATAAATTGGTTGGAAGCGGGGAGTTGCCAATTACAGATCCACGCATGACTCGTTTCATGATAACATTAGAGGAAGGGGTAAAGTTAGTGTGGAAAGCTTTTGAAGATATGTTAGGGGGAGAAATTTACGTAAAGAAAATTCCATCTATGACTATTGGTGATATCGCTAAAGCAGTTGATTCTGAAGCAAAACAAGTAGTTATTGGAATACGTCCAGGAGAAAAGATTCATGAGCAGATGATAGGCGTTGAGGATGCACCACATACATTTGAGTATGACACTTATTATAAAATATTACCGGCAATTCATTCATGGTCTTCTGATCCATTACGTATCAAAGAAGGTAAACAAGTACCAGATGATTTTACTTATTCATCAGATAATAACTCTGAATGGATGTCAGTGGAAGAATTGAAAGCCTGGATTGATACAAATAAATATAAGATCGGTCAAATATAATGACTCCTAAGTCTTCCTTATTACTTACTGGTGGTTCTGGATTGTTAGCCGTTAACTGGTTTTATTCCAAGAGAAGGGAGTTTAGAGTTTATCTAGGATTGCATGAGAGAATAATAAATCCTAACGGCAGCGATGTGGTCATTATTGACTTTTCGTCAGAGAAAAACCTAACTATGCAGTTGGAAGATATTCGACCATCAGTAGTTATACATACTGCAGGATTGACAAGTGTTGAAAAATGCGAAAATAACCCTGAACTCGCTCATTTTATAAATGTCGAACTTTCTATAATGATTGCTAATGCTACAAAGGCTTTGAATATTCCAATGGTTCACATTTCAACAGATCATCTTTTTGATGGGAATAACTCAAATTTGTCTGAATCAGAGCCTTTTAATGGAATTAATGTATATGGTAAGACTAAAGCTCTAGCCGAAAAATATGTGGCCGAAATTAATCCAGATTCATTAATTATTCGAAGTAACTTTTATTGCTGGGGAACATCATATCGTAAATCTTTTAGTGATCAAATACTAAAATCATTACGAAATAACCAATTGCTTAATTTATTTGATGATGTCCATTATACACCTATTTTGGCAGAATATCTGATTCAAACTGTTCATGATTTATTAGCTATAGGGGCAAAAGGAACTTATAATGTAGTTAGCGATGACCGAATTTCAAAATATGAATTTGGCATTCTGATTGCAGATGAATTTAAATTAGATAAATCATTGATTCAAAGAGCCTCTTTAAAATCTCAGTCCAATTTAGTTAGACGACCAGCAGACATGAGTTTATCAAATCAGAAAGTTAAAGAATTATTAGGACGAAATTTAGGTTCGGTCAAGCAGCATATTTTTCAATTGCATCTTCAAGAGGAAGATGATAAAACAAAGGAAATACAATTATTATGATACCATACGGACGCCAAGATATATCTGAAGCAGATATTCTTGCAGTTGTTGATGTTCTTAAATCTGATTTTCTTACTCAAGGTCCAGTGGTGCCTGCATTTGAAAAAGTGGTTTCTGAATATTGTAATTCAAGTTTCGCTTTTGCAGTAAATAGTGCTACAAGTGCTCTTCACATTTCTTGTTTAGCTTTAGGTGTAACAAAAGGCGATTTGGTTTGGACTAGTCCAATAACATTTGTTGCCTCTGCTAATTGTGCACTTTATTGTGGTGCAGATGTAGATTTTGTAGATATAGATGCAGCTACATACAACATGTCAGTAAGTGCCCTAGAGGAAAAGTTGATTAAAGCTGAGAAAAATGGTCGTTTACCTAAGGTAGTTATTCCTGTTCACTTGGCAGGGCAATCATGTGAGATGGATAAAATTTATGCATTAGGTCAAAAATATGGTTTCAGAATTATTGAAGATGCGTCACATGCAATTGGTGGCAAATATAAAGATAGGCCAATTGGAGGTTGCCACTATTCAGACATTACTGTATTCAGTTTTCATCCAGTAAAAATTATTACAACAGGAGAAGGAGGAATGTGTCTAACAAACGACCCCAATATAGCAATTATGTTGAATAGATATAGAAGTCATGGTATAGTGAGGCAGGCGAGTGAAATGACGCATGTGCCTGACGGCCCTTGGTATTATCAACAAATTGAATTAGGGTATAATTATAGAATGACTGACATTCAAGCCGCGTTGGGTTTAAGTCAAATGAAACGCTTAGATGAATTTGTGTCTGCTAGACATGTCATTGCAGATATTTATAATGAGTTGCTGAATGAAGAATGGTTGGAATTGCCTTGGCAACATCCAGACACATATTCTGGGTTACATTTATATATAATTAGAGTAAAGAAAAATACTCATGGAATCACCCATCGACAACTTTTTGAAAAACTCAGAATAGCAGGCATATTAGTTAATTTACATTATATTCCTGTATATAGGCATCCCTATTATGAAAAAATTGGTTTTAGTAAATCAGAATTTCCTCAAGCAGAAGCATATTATTCTGAAGCAATCAGCATTCCAATGTTTGCCAGCATGACAAAAAATCAACAACAATTTGTTGTTGATATAATAAAAAAACCATCAGGTCATCAAAATTTATTTTAACTAAGCAATGTTAAAATTAGCATTAGGGACTGTACAGTTTGGTATTAAATATGGAATAAATAATATATCAGGAGTACCATCTGACGTTGAGTTAGAATCAATATTATGTATGGCCAAACAATCTGGTATTGACCAATTGGATACTGCCCAAGGTTATGGAAATGCGGAAGATAGACTCGGTAAATTTTCTGAGTATAATTTTCATATCATAACAAAGTTTAAAAAACTTGAATCTCCATTCCCATTTCATGAAGAGTTAAGAGAAAGTTTAAATAAGTTGAATAAAGAGAGTGTTTATGGATACATGGCGCATGATGGAGATCTTTTGATCGAAAATCCTAACTGGTGGCAGGGCTTACAAGAAGCAAAAAGTCGCGGACTTGTAAAAAAAATTGGGTACTCTCTTTATACTATAAATCAACTTGAGTCATTATTGGATAAACAATTTATTCCTGATTTAATACAGTTTCCATTTAATATATTAGATCAAAGGTTTGCTCCTTATATGCCTGAATTAGTTTCATTAGGCACAGAAATTCATACCAGATCTGTTTATCTGCAAGGATTACTACATATGAATCCAACAAGACTTTCAAATAAACTAATGCCACTTAAGTCTAATTTGATAAAATTACAGGAATTAGCATTTGAATATAATCTTTCAATTAGTGAATTATGCCTTGGATTTGCTTTAAATAATCCATATATAAGTAAAGTGGTTATAGGGGTTGATAATGCTTTACAATTATCTGAAAATATTCAAACTAGCCAAAAAATTTCTTTGTCAAGTACAGTAATTAATGAATTGCTTTCAATTGAAACAATTGACTTAAATTTATTAAACCCAACAAACTGGAATTAACTATGGACAATAAAAGCATAAAAATAATCGCTGAAATCGCTCAAGGATTTGAAGGAAACCCAATTTATTCTGAATTGTTTGTGAAGGCTGCTGCTGCTTCAGGTGCTGATGCAGTAAAGTTTCAATTGGTTTTTGCTGATGAATTAGCGACACCTGACTATAAATATTATGATTTATTCAAGTCTTTAGAGATGTCAGAAGAAGTTTGGCAACAAATTTCAAAATTAGCAATAGAAAATAATGTAGCCTTACATTTAGATATCTTTGGAGAAAAAAGTATACAGTTAGCTGAAAAAATAGGCGTTGAGGCAGTGAAAATTCATGGGACTGATATTGCCAACAAAAGGTTACTTAATTTAGTGGCAAAAACCAGTATAAATCAAGTTATACTTGGTGCAGGTGGGGCGTTTCAAAATGAAATAGTAGTTGCACTCGATATGTTAAAGAATAAAGAAGTGATTTTATTATTTGGGTTTCAGGCTTATCCAACTTCTAATTCTGATAATCATATTAATCGAATTAAGTTGGCTGGTGATATCTTTTCAAAGTTGCATTCTTCTTTAAAAATAGGGTTTGCGGATCATGTTAATCCTGATACAAATATTCATCTTGGACTAGGTGCAATGGCTATTGGTTTTGGAGCAAAGGTTTTAGAAAAACATTTAACTCTAGCAAAAAATATTAAATTGGAAGATCATGAATCTGCACTTAATCCTGATGAATTTCTCGAATATGTAAATTTCATTCACGAATGCAGTACTGCGATAGGAAACGTTAATAATAACCCCGATTTTGGTATGTCAGCTAGCGAAATGGGATATAGGAAAATGATAAGACGTCATGTTGTGTCAATTGAATCAATTCACCAAGGCAATGAGATTAGTTCTAATAATTTAGCATTGAAACGAACATCCTCATCTCAACCTCTAACTGAAATTAATGAAGTAGAGGGTAAAATTGCAACCAAATCAATTTCTCCAAATAGTCCAATTGAATTTTAATATAGTGAAAAAATCTCCAAGAAAATTAGTTGCGGCAATAGCTTGTCGCAATAATGGGTCTAGGCTATATGGAAAGCCATTACAAAACTTAGATGTAATAAATAAAATTACAATTTTAGACAATATTATAGCATGTATAAAAAGCCTAAATATTGTGGAAGAAATAGTATTAGGTATTTCATTTGGAAATGATAATTTAGCTTTTGAAGAATATGCAAAACTGAATAACATAAAATTTATTTTTGGAGATGAAAAAGATGTTCTGTCTCGATTAATTTCTTGTGGGGAATTTGCAGAGGCAACGGATATTTTGCGAGTCACAAGTGAATCTCCCTTTATGTATTTTGATGAAGTAGGTAGTTTATGGCAACATTATATTGATTCTGAATTGGATGCCTTATTTATGGATGAAATTATTGATGGCTGCGGATTTGAAATAATTTCCCTAGAAGCTTTAAAAAAGTCTCATGAATTGGGTTTAGAACGTCATAGATCAGAACTCTGCAGTTTGTATATTAGAGAAAATAAAGAGTATTTTAACATAGAGAAAGTTCTTCCTCCCAAAGAACTAATTAGAAAAGATTTACGCTTAACTGTAGATAATCCAGAAGATTTGGTGGTATGTCGTGCAGTATATTGTAAATTCAAAGAATTTGCCCCCCAAATACCTTTATTTGAAGTAGTGAAATATTTAGATTTATATCCCAATTATAAAGAATTAATTTCCCCATTTACCGAAGCAGGATATTCAACCATGAATAAATAAATTAATTTGAATAATCTTAATTTACATAGCCTAGAAACGGACAGATTGATACTTGAACCTATAAGTAGTAGGTTTTGTACCAAGGAATATGTTAATTGGTTAAATGATAAAGAAGTATATAAGTACTTGGACACAGGGGGAAATTATACTTTGGAAAGACTCGCTGATTATTTAAGCGCGTACACAGTAAACCCTGTTTTATTTTGGGCTATAATTGTTAAAGAAACAAGTTCTCATATTGGGAATATTAAAATTGATCCAATTAATAAAAAACATTTAATTGGAGAATATGGAATCCTTATGGGTGATAGAAATAATTGGGGTAAAGGTTTTGCGAAGGAAGCGTCTAAGGTGGTAATTGATTATTGTTTTGATGTGTTTGGATTGAGGAAGATTACGTTAGGAGTAATTAAAGATAATATTGCAGCAGTGAAGTTATATGAATCTTTAGGCTTTGAACAGGAGGGTATTTATAGAATGCACGGAATTTATGCTGGCAAATATTGTGACTCCATTCGCATGGCATTGTTTAACATGAAAAATCCAGATGTTCAAAATTATATAGTTAGTAAATCTTAATAATATTTATGGGGAAGCAAGTTTTAAGAAATATAACTAATTTTTCTAAATCAAACGAATATAGGAATAATATTCATCAAATTATACCAGGTGGAGCTCATACCTATTCTAAAGGTGATGATCAGTTTCCCTTACTCTCACCAGCTGCAATTAGTTATGGGAAGGGTTCTGATTTATGGGATATTGATGGAAATAAGTTTTTGGATTGTTCAATGGGCTTAACAAGTGTTAGTTTAGGACATGCTTATGAACCAGTTTTGGATGCAGTAAGGTCGGAGTTAGAAAATGGGGTAAATTTTCAAAGACCGTCTGTTTTAGAAAAAGAAACTGCTGAGAAATTTTTGTCTTTAGTTCCTCAACATGATATGATCAAGTTTGCAAAGAATGGATCGATAGTTACCACTGCCGGCGTGAAACTTGCAAGAGCATATACAGGCAGGAAACTTGTGGCAATACCAGGAGACCATCCATTTTATTCTTATGACGATTGGTTTATTGGTACCACTGCATGTAATAAGGGAGTTCCAAATGAAATTTCCAATCTTTCTGTTAAATTCAAGTCCTGCGATATAAATTCATTGAAACAATTGTTTGAGCGTTATCCTGGTCAAATAGCTTGTGTGATCACAGAACCTGAGAAAAGCCCTTGTGGAAATGGTTGTAATTGTTCGCAAAGTCCTGCAGTATTTTTGAAGGAAGCAATTGATCTCGCTCATCAAGAGGGTGCTCTATTTATCCTAGATGAAATGGTAAGTGGGTTCAAATCGGCTTTTCCTGGATCTATGACAAAGTATGATCTGAAACCCGATATGGCTACTTGGGGCAAAGGAATTGCAAATGGATTCTCATTTTGTGCTCTCACAGGTACAAAAGAAATCATGGGGCTAGGAGGAATTACCAACATCGGAAAAGAAAAGGTGTTTCTTATCTCTACTACTCATGGGGGTGAGACTCATACTATGGCTGCTGCAAATGCTACTATTGGTGTATTTCAACAACACCATGTGATAAAGCATAATCATCAAATTGGTGATGCTTTGATTCTAGGATGTCGAGAAGCTATTATTTCAGCTTGTGCCAGTCACTTAGTGGATGTAATTCCTTGCAACTGGCTTGTGGCATTTACTTTTAAAGATAGTCAAGGACAAATTAGTGCAGCTATGCGAACCCTTGCAATGCAAGAAATGATTAAAAGAGGGATTTTGTTTCAAGGAGCCTTCTCGCCATGTTTTAGTCATTCTTTAAATGATGTTGCATATTTTGTAGAAGCATTTTCTCAAACTCTTTTAGTACTCTTAGAAGCCGAGAAAGTTGGTGTGGGAAATTTACTTGTGGGTGAAGCCGCTAAACCTGTTTTTAGAAAACTCTTATAATTCAATATCTAACGGTGGATTTATATAAATGTTTGAAAAAACAAGAATTTATAAAAGGTAGATATAAAATAGTACCTATTCGGTTTAAAGATCGCTTTACGATTATGATATGGCGTAATGAACAGCTTTATCATTTACGTCAAAAGCATCCTTTAACAGTTGAGGACCAAGAAAATTATTTCTCAAATGTAGTTTCTAAAATATTTGATCAAGTCCAACCAAATCAAATTTTATTTTCTTTTTTAGAAAAGGATAAATGTATTGGTTATGGCGGGTTAGTTCATATTAATTGGATGGACAAAAATGCCGAAATTTCTTTTATAATGAACACTGAACTAGAAAATGACAGGTTTGAAGAAATATGGCTCATATACCTTGATTTAATAGAGCAGGTGGCATTTAACGATTTAAAATTCATCAAATTATATACATATGCTTTTGATTTTAGGCCTAAACTGTTTAAGGTATTAGAGACTTCAGGATATAAATTGGATAACAATTTGGAAAATATTCAAAGATCTGAAAAAGGCAAAGTAGTTATTCATTCAAAGCAATTCGCTCAAAATAAATCAGTATTTTGAAAAATATTCTAGTTTTAGGTGGAACAAGGTATTTAGGCCTCGAGTTTATTAATATTCTGAATGAAGGAAATTTTAAGTTATATGTAGCGTCTAGAAATAAAATACTTACTCAAAACTTTATTTATATCGATAGGAAAAATCAGGATGATTTAGATAATTTATTTAAAAGGATACAATTTGATGTAGTTATTGATTTTATTAATTTTTCTTTATCTGATTCTGAAAAATTATTGAATTCACTAAGGTTTCAACTAAATCCTCCTAAATTAATCCTTATATCAACAACTTATATTTATGATAGCCCTTTACAAATAGGTAAAGACTCTTTATTTGACGAAGATAGTTTTCTCCCTAGTAAGCATAAGTTATTTGGATTAGATAGGCCTGATATTTCTTATTCCAATGGAAAGAGGGACATGGAGAGTTATTCAGTAAACAATTATTTTAATGATAAATTAGTTATTTTACGTTTTCCTATTATTTTAGGAGCTAACGACTATACTCAAAGAACTAGTTTTTATTCATCTTTAATCAAAGAAGGGAAATCAATAAATCCTCGTAATGTTCTTTGCAAAACAAATTATATTTTATCATTCGAGGCAGCAAATGCTATATTAAATTTTGTAAATGAAGACTTAATAGGTATTTACAATGTATGTTTTGATCCAATTTCAGAATACGATTTGATTTCTATAATTTGTGATTTTCATCATTATAAACTTAATTTATTTATTAATGAAGAAATTGAAATAACGAACACGCCTTTTACAAATATGTTTGATTTCAAAATAGACAGTATTAAATATCAAAAACTATTTCCCTTTAAAAATAGTTTTGTGGAGTGTTTTAATAGAGAACTTTTAAAAATTAACATTTGAAAATAGCTGTTTTATCTGATGTTCATGGAAATATTTTTGCTCTAGAAGCGGTCCTTGAGAGGATTTCACAAATTGGTGTCGATCGAATTATATTTTTAGGGGATTTCACCGGATATTACTACCATTCCAAAGAAGTTTTTGATAGGCTTATTGAATTAAATGCTACAATGATTCTTGGAAATCATGAACATATGCTTTTTGATTGTGCCGATGGTAATTTAGACGCTGAAGATTTAAGACAAAAATATGGAAGTGGGCACCTACTCGCTTTGAGACAGTTTACTTCTTTGGAATTGGATCATGTTCGAAAATTACCTGATTATCATTTGGAAACTATAAATGACGTTTCTATTGGTTGCTTTCACGGTTCACCTTTTGATCCAAATTTTTATTTATATCCAGATGTGAGCATGGAGATTTTATCTAAATGTAACATTGGGATTGATTATATTTTTGTAGGACATTCTCATTATCCGTTTATCGCTAAGCTGGGACATGGTAAGTTAGTAAATGTTGGGTCTGTAGGTCAATCTCGAATAACTGGTGGATTGGCCTCTTGGTGTTTGTTAGATATAAATCGAGGTAAATTAGACTTACAATCAACGTATTATGATACTGAATCTTTGTTGAGATTAGTTGATCAATACGATCCAGATATTGACTATTTAAGTAACGTTTTAAAAAGAGGTGTAGATGACAAATAAGTTGAGGGTACTTATTACTGGTTGTGGTGGAGATATTGGCCAAAGTATCGGTAAGATTTTGAAATCCAATTCTGAACTATTTAGTTTGGTGATCGGTGCCGATTTGCATAAAGACCACGCTGGTAAATTTATTTTTGATGAATGTCATACTGTGCCTCGTTGTCATGCAGATAATTATCAGTCGGAAGTATTGGACCTTATTGATAAGAAAAAAATTGATATTGTAATTCCAATTTCCGAACCTGAGTTGAGGTATATAGAAAAGAATCGATACCAAGATGATTTTTTTGGTAGACCAGTTATTATGGCAAATCAGAAGGCTCTATATGTAGGTTTTGATAAAAAAATGACATCAGATTTTCTTGCGCATAATGAACTTCCATTTCCTGAAACTTTTTTCATTTCAGATTATAACACGGATAAATATCCAGTTTTAATAAAAAGTAGAGATGGATCAGGGAGTAAGTCAATTCATATTGTCAATAATGAAGATGAATTGACATTTTATCAGAAGATTTATCCTGATTTTATAGCACAGGAGTTTTTGATAGATCAGGGTGGGGAATTTACATGTGGATTGTTCCGTTCTGCATCTGGAGAGATTAGAGATGTTATTTTAAAAAGAAAATTAATGGGGGGCTTTTCTGGTTTTGGATCAAGAGTAGAACATCCCAAGATCACCGAATTATTGCATGAACTTGCTGTTTTGCTCGATTTGAGAGGTTCAATTAATGTTCAACTTCGCTTGATAAATGATATTCCTGTAATTTTCGAAATCAATCCGCGTTTTTCTAGTACCGTACTATTCCGTCACATGATGGGATACGAGGATGTTATTTGGAGCATTCAAGACAAATTAAATCTGCCAATAGATTCATATCAAATTAATTATTCAGTTAAAAATTTTTATAAAGGATTTTCAGAATATGTCGATTAACAATTTTAATATAGGACCCTTTGAAATAGGGAAAAACGTTCGTCCATTTATCATTGCAGAAATGAGTGGCAATCATAATCAATCATTGGATAGGGCTTTGGCCATAGTTGAAGCTGCAGCTAAGACTGGTGCTCAAGCTATAAAACTCCAAACATACACCGCCGATACTATAACTTTGGACGTTCATGAGAATGAGTTCAAAATACAAGATGAAAAAAGTTTGTGGAATGGTAAAAGTCTTCACAAACTATACGGCGAAGCATATACTCCTTGGGAATGGCATGCCCCCATCATGAAAAGAGCAAAAGAGCTAGGAATGGTTTGTTTCAGTAGTCCATTTGATGAAACTGCTGTTGATTTATTGGAGGATTTAAATGTACCTGCATACAAGATAGCTTCTTTTGAAAATATTCACATTCCATTAATTCGCAAGGTAGCAGCTACAGGCAAGCCATTAATTATATCTACCGGAATGGCAACAATTGCAGAATTAGATGAAGCAGTAACTGCTGCTAGAGAAGCAGGGTGTAAAAATTTGATATTATTGAAATGTACAAGCACCTATCCTGCCTTGCCAGAAAATAGTAATATATCTACAATTCCGCATATGAGTGAATTATTTAATTGTCAAATAGGACTTTCAGATCACACCATGGGTACTGGAGTTTCTGTTGCAGCCGTAACGCTCGGAGCTACTATTATTGAAAAACATTTCACTTTGAGCAGAGCAGATGGCGGTGTAGATAGTGCTTTTTCTCTTGAGCCATTAGAAATGAAAGCATTGGTTACAGAAACAGAGCGCGCGTGGCAAGCTTTAGGGGTAGTTCGTTATGGTGCCACAGATGCAGAAAAAAAATCATTAGTATTTAGGAGATCTTTGTATATCTCGTCAGATGTAAAACAAGGCACTGTTTTAAGTCCAGAGAATTTACGTTGTGTGAGACCTGGTCTTGGATTGGCTCCTAAATATTATGATCAAGTGATTGGCCACAAATTGAATTGTGATGTAAAGAAAGGAACTCCATTGAATTGGAATTTGCTGCAATAAAATTATTTAAATAATAAACTGATTTTTTTTAATAAAGTGTAAATATGAATAATAAATATTTTCAAAATTATTTCGATTCAATTTCTTCGGGGCTGAACAATACTATCTTTTTTATTGATCAGGACACTGTAGATAAAGACTTTGCATTGAATAAAATTAATAGAAAATTAAAATCTGTTAAAGAAACTAAAGGTCGTTTATTTTTTTTAGGAAATGGAGCTAGTGCTGCATTTGCAAATCATATGGCATTGGATTTTTCAAAAAATGGAAGAATTTTATCTAAGTCATTGAGCGATAGTGCCTTATTGACCGCATTGGCAAATGATTATAAATATGAGGACTCGTTTGTTGAGTTTATGAAAATAGAAGAAATCACAGAAAAAGATTTAGTTATTACAATTAGTTCCAGTGGGAATAGTCCCAATGTAGTTAATACATTAAAATATTGTACAGAGAATAAAATTGAAACCTTAGCATTATCAGGTTTAAAGGAAAATAATAAATCAATATCAATTGCGAAATATTCAATATATGTTCCAATGAAAACCTATGGAATGGTCGAATGTATTCATCAAATCTTTTTACATCTAATTTTAGATGAATTAATGGAAATTTTTGAATGGGACAGAGAAGAGTATCAAGATATGAATGCATCTAATTTTAAATTATAGTAATAATTTTAAATATTATTTAATTGAAAAATATTCTCTCGGTTATCTTTAATTCAAATAGTAGTTATGTGTTTTACATATTACTTTTATTTAATTTACTTTATAACCTATTTTTTAGATATAATTATTCGATACCATATGGGTATGATGAAGTAATTACTATTTATCCTGTTGGAAATGAATTGATAAAATATAGTCTGAATGATTGGGGAGGAATAATTTTTTCAAGGTTTTTGAGCGAAGATCATATTTTTCCAGTAACGAATATATTTGCATATTTAATTTGTAAACTTCCCGGCAATATTTTATTTAAATTATTTTGGTCAGCACGGTTTTTTTATATTTTAATTTTATATCTATGGATCCTGTTATTAAAGGAACTCAACTTTTCTAAGCAAAAATTAGTTTTGTTTTTAGCAGTGATTTTAAATGCTGATTTAATTAATGTTGGAATTTTATCATATAATTTAAACTTTAACTTAGTTTGCGTTTTTAGTATATTATCAGTGTTTTTTTATTTGAAAGTAGATCATAATAAGAAAATATATTTTGTATTATTTTTAATTTCCTCATTATTAGGAACATTTACATCAGAAAATTTCTATGTAATCTATCCTATTATACTTTTTACATATTTTTACTCAAAGAGACCGTTCAAATTCAGTGTACATTTATTTGCAATTTTTCTGTTTTTATTAATTTTAGGCTTTAAATTCGTAATCTCTAGTCACATTCTTGGGGTATTAATGCCTAAATCTAGATTAGGTCTTTCAGATTTTTCTCTATTTGGTAATCTTTTTATTGTTGTAGGTAGGGTCTTGAACGACATTTTTTTAGGGTTACCTATATTTATAATAAAAACATATAATATTCTTGCTTTGATATTATTAAGTATTTTGATATTAATAGTGTTGAGATTTATGTTAATAAACAAATATTGGTATTTGAATAGATTGTTTTTATCATTTGTAATTTTGATACCTTTTATTGGCTATGCAGGTAGGTTCCATTTAGGTATGTGGGCATTTGTAGAATTATTAGGTATCTCGTTACTGGTTTTTGTAATTGGCGATTTATTTAAAAAAAAACAGATTTACAGTTTGTTTTTTTATGTAGTTTTATTCATAATAACTAATACTTTGGAAGTTCATTCTAAAACGATAGAAGTATTTAATAACTCAAGCAAAGTAACAAATGATGTTAATAGAATTCTAGGAAAAAAATTCTCAAAATTAGTATTGTTTAATTTTGAGAATTTTGAAATACATCCTATTGCATTTTGGCTGGGGGCAAAAATTTATAATGGTGATTCAGGTCTATCATATAGCTTTTCAGATAAATCAATTCATATGTATGGTATTGATATAGAGAAATCAAAAATAGATGATAATAAACTATTATTATGTCTTAGAAATGGATTGAATAAAGACGCAGTAATTTTATATAAATCGAATAATTCTTACATTAAATTCTCCAACAATAATGGTTTATCGTCAGAGTATATAATTTTTGATGAACGTAAAAACAGGTCATTAAATAATTTTAAAATTTTTAATCCTTATATATTTGGCGGATTATCAGACACATTGAATTTTAAGATTATTTCAACCAATAAAATTTTAAAAAAACCAACGATTTCAGTTTCTGATGGGATTATATATAATTGTAAAGCCTTAGCGGACACCTTAACATTCAAAATTGTTACGAGTTCAGCAATTTTAGATCTAAAGCTCGATTCGAGCGACAATACTTTTTCTGAAATTATTGTTACTTACGGTCATGTAAATCAAACTATTGGTTCTACAAATTTATTAGTTAAATCAGATAGAAGAGCATTTTATAAACTATCAGGAATTGATAACTATGAGGCATATGGTAGTTATATGGATCCTTTTAGTAAGAAACTAATCGGCCTTCCTATTAAAAAACCTGAACTTTTTAATATTCAATTTTGGTATTTTAATTCAATTAGAAATAATTGGGAGTCGGTTTACAAAAACAATGTTTTACTTCACCCAAATTCTGAATTAATTTTCAGGGATAATTCTATCAATGTTTTATCTAAATAACTTATTTCTTGTATTTATTTAATGTTTAGATATTTTTTCACTTCTAAATTTAGGCAATTACGTTCTGTTTCAAAGGGATATAAGATTCTTGATGAAAATAATTCATTGGCTTTATTATCTAAAATCAAACATGAGTTTAGTTTAACAAAACTTTCATTTGGTCATCTAGACTCTTCATTATTTCCATCAATTAATACTCTCCCTGAATATGAAATTACTTACAAGCAATTCGTATTTATTAAATGTGTTAATCTTACGTTTAATCGAAAAATCTTATTTTCGATCGGGGGTAAAGAAAATTATATAATTCACCCACTACCATTTGAGTGGCGTTTAGTTTTGGAACGTCATGGATTTAAGGCTAATACAATATTAAATAAATTTGTTTGGGTAATATTTGTATTAAAATGCTACCTTAAAGGAGTTTTCTCAATCTTTAAATATAATTATCTAAACTTAAAAAATAATAATTTTAAACTTGGTAGTTTTGTTTATTTTGATGGTTTGGTATCATTAAATATACCTACTTCCCAGAACTATGAATCTGTTAAAAATATTATCACTTGGTATTTAAATTATTTTAAATCATCATTGAAAATTGGCGCTATTTGTCATTCTGTCAGAAATACTGAAAGCTTCTTTATTAATTCTATAAGGCTTAGTTATATACCTTCTGCTATTTTACCTTTATCAAAGAAAGATTCCATTTTAAAATATTTCTGCTGGTCTATTCATACAATATTGTTATCAATTGTGGAATTGTTAAGATGTAATTTTGCAAATCACATTTTGTTAGAAGAGGCTAATCATCTAAAATTGATTCAACTATCGGATGTACATGCTGAGGAATATTATTTTCATAATTCAAACCATATTTATAGGCCTCTTTGGACCTATGCTTTAGAAAATAAGTCAAAGATTGTTTTTATCTTTTATTCTACTAATTGTGAAACGTTTAAACGCGTTGACGGATATTCAATACAAGAAAATTGTTGGGATTTAGTTACATGGAATAACTATTTGGTTTGGGATGATTATCAAAAAGATTTTTTAGAGAGGAATGTAAAATTTAAGAATAAATTTTTTTCTGTAAAAATTGTAGGTTCAATTTGGTTTACTGACAGTACAAAAGAACTATTAGATCTTCCTAAAACTTATTTAGCTGTTTTTGATATTCAACCAATGAGGTTAGTTAGGTATCATGTTTTAGGCTTGTCATTTGATTATTATAATTCAAATAATTGCATAATGTTTGTGGAGCAAATTTTTAATATTGCTGTTAAAAATAATATGACAATTGTATTTAAAAAAAAGAGGAGTATAGGACCATTGGCAGATAAGAAATATGAAAACTTGATAAATAGATTATCTAAATCTAAAAATTTTCTGATTGTCGATCCTGATGTTTCTGCACACAAAGTTATTAAAAATGCGTCAGTTGTTATTTCAATGCCATTTACTTCTACGGCCCTGATAGCCAAAGAATATTGTAAACCAAGTGTATTTTTTGATCCTATTCGTTTTGTTCAAGTTGATGACAGAGCGTCACATGGTATTCCAATTCTTAATAATATAGATTCATTGAGTAATTGGTTGTTGTCTAATTATTATTAAAAGTCCTTGTCTAAAAATTTCAAAAACAGTTTATTGTATTTAATTCCAAGTCTTCTTGGGGTTGTTTTGCCATTAATTTCAATGCCATTTTTTACTAGGGAATTACAAGTTAAAGATTATGGCGTTCTTGCATTATGTCAAGCCTATGCAATTTTTGTTAATAGCATATCAAATTTTGGTTTGACAATTAGTTATGAACGTAATTTTTTCGAAGTTGATGATTCAAGTAAAATTGAATTGCTTTATTCTAATTTAGTTTTTGTAATTTTCACATATTTATTTTTTGGTTTTTTGACATATTGTTTTCTAATTCAAATCCTTGATTTTTTGAATATCCCGATAGGCAATTCTTATATGTTCATAGTTACATATTTCGCTACCGGTATGACAGGACTTAAATCATTTTATTTAATTTATTTTAAAAATATTGAGGACGCTAAAAAATATGTCTGGTATACAATTGATGAAAGCATCTTAGGGTTTATATTATCTATTTATTTTATTTTGTACTTACGTATTGGTGTAATTGGAATGGTTTCCTCTCAATTTATTTCAAGTTTTTTTGTGTTTTCCCTATTATCTTGGCGATTTCTTAGTAAATATTCTTTTTCTTTTAATTGGGGAATGCTTAATAGTTCTTTATTAATTTCATTGCCATTGACTCCTAGGTTGTTGTTTGGTATTGTTGGCACTCAATTTGATAAATATCTACTTGGATCACTTACAAGTTTGGGAGGGGTGGGTGTATATAGTATTGCTCAAAAAATTGCTACGGTAGTATTCACATTTATATCAGCTGTCCAAAATGTGTGGGCTCCAAATGTTTATAAACATATGTTTTCTACCGGTAATACCAGTCATAGTTTGATTGGTAATTATTTGAGCCCTTTTTATTATGTTTCTGTTTTATTTGGATTGATTATATCATTATTTTCCGAAGAGATTTTATTTATTTTAGCGCCTATTGAATACCAAGGTGCTTCACAAATTATAATATTGTTATCCATTTTGTATTGTAGTTATTTTTTTGGCAAACAAAATCAGTTAATTTTTGCTAAAAAAACGTATCTTATTTCTATAATTACAGTTGTAGGTATATCATTAAATGTAAGTTTTAATTATATTTTTATTAAATATCTTGGACTTTATGGTGTCGGCTGGGGGACACTTTTAAGTGGTTTATTAACTGGTGTAATGGGCTTTATAATATCTCAGAAGCATTATAGAATAGAATGGAATTATAGATTCATTAGTATTACTTCATTTATATTCATTTTTTCTACGTTGTTCTTATTTTATTTAAATTATATGAATACCTTATACTTTTATAAATTGTCATATAAAGTATTAACAATATTTTTATTTTTAATTTGGGGTAAGGAATCGAAAATATTTTCCGGAAATTACTTTAATGTTCTTAAATTTTATTTTAACAAAATCTTTTAATGAAAAAATTGCTGAATTACTTACTTCATAATCTTCTTAATACTTCATTGGGTTCAAAGTTGGTTTCATATGTTAGTATTTTTAATATGGGTTATTTTCGAAAAGTCGTCCATAAAAATATTGAGTTATATTTTGTGTGCCCCAATTGGATTAATTCATATAGAATTAAAACATTTTCATCTAAAGAACCTGAAACTTTACAATGGATCGAAAGTATAGATGAAGGGTCTACTATTTGGGATATAGGCGCCAATGTTGGCTTATATAGTATTTATGCTGCCAAATTAAAAAAAGGAAAAATTTATGCTTTCGAGCCATCCGTTTTTAATCTTGAAATCTTGGCGAGAAATGTTTTTTTGAATAATCTTCAAAATGATATAACGATAGTTCCAATTCCTTTAACTAACAAGATATCTGAAAATCTTTTTCAAATGACATCTACTCAATGGGGAGGTGCATTGTCAACTTTTGGTGCTAGTATTGATCAGAATGGGTGTCCAATTAAAGAAATTTTTGAATATAAGTTAATTGGTATTTCAATTGATGAATTCTGTGATTTATATAAATTCAAGTTGCCTGACCATATTAAAATTGATGTTGATGGTATTGAGCACTTAATTCTTTCAGGTGCAAATAAAGTGTTATTAAACGTTAAATCTGTTTTAATTGAAATCGATGATAATTTTATTGATCAAGCAAATAATACCAAGTCTATTTTGGAAAAGGCAGGTCTTATTCTATACAAGAAATGTAATATAGATTCCACAAGTCAGTTTAATCAATGGTGGATAAGAAATAATTAAATATATATAAAATGTTAAATAATAAAATAGTCAAAATCGGTTCTTGGATTACAATTGGTCATACAACTGTTGCTGAAGTAATGGCTGATGCTGGTTTTGATTGGTTATGTGTAGATTTAGAGCATACTGTGATTGATTATTTAGAAACTCAACAATTAATTATGGCTATACAAAGTAAAGGATTAGAAGCCTATGTTAGAGTTGGGGAAAATAACCCTAGAATTATCAAAAGAGTTTTAGATGCTGGTGCGGATGGTATTATTGTTCCATTTGTTAATTCTTCAAAAGAAGCAATTATGGCAGTTAATGCATTAAAGTACCCTCCAGTTGGAACCAGAGGAGTTGGTTTATCCCGTGCTCAAGGGTACGGATTTAATTTCGAAAATTACAGAGATATAAAATCGAAGGATGTTAAATTAATTGTGCAGATTGAACATATTGATGCTATTAATGCTTTAGACTCTATTTTGCAAATTGATGGAGTAGATGGTACATTTATAGGGCCTTATGATTTATCAGGATCCTTAAGTAAACCTGGAGATTGGGATGCTCCTGAGGTAGTTGAGGCAATTTCTCACTATGAAATTACAGCTAAAAAGTATAATAAAATTATCGGTTATCATGTAGTTGATCCCAACTTTGATCTTGTTAATATTAAGATTAAAAATGGGTATAATTTTATTGCATTTGGATTTGATGCATACTTTTTAGGGCATAAAATTAGAGAATTACTAAAGCATATAAATAAATAATAAAATGAATATACTTGGAATTATACCCGCAAGAATGGCAGCATCGCGCTTCCCAAATAAGCCATTGGTGCCAATTTTGGGCTTGCCTATGGTTGGTCATTGTTATTTAAGAAGTAATTTATGTAAAGAAATTGATGATTTATATATAGCATCATGCGATGAAGAAATTTTAGATTTTGCAAGATCTATTGGTGGTTCAGGTATTTTGACTTCTAGTATTCATGAAAGAGCAACAGAAAGGACTGCTGAGGCTCTTTTAAAACTTGAAAATTTGAATAATACTAAATATGATATTATTGTAATGATTCAAGGTGACGAACCTCTGGTTTTCCCTCAAATGATATCGGAAATCCTTTATCCATTGATGAATTATAATGAAGTTCAAGTATCCAATTTAATGGTTGAAATTAATTCAGACTTTGATATTGTTAATAGTAATAATGTCAAAGTTGTTTGTGATAGAAATGGAGATGCACTATATATGTCAAGAGAACCTATCCCTTCCAAAGCAAAATATGATAATAAAGTAAATTACTATAGACAATTAGGTTTAATAGCATTTAAAAGGGAAGCTTTACTGAATTTTATTGCTTTAGAGCCATCTAATTTAGAAATAATTGAATCTGTTGACATGAATCGATTATTAGAAAATGGGGTTTCGATTAGAATGGTTGAATGTAAATATGATGTTGATGCAGTTGATACTCCAGCAGATTTAATCAGAGTTGAAGATAAAATGAGGTCAGATCTATTATTTGAAAAATATAAAAATTATTAAATGAATATTTGTGTCGCTAATGCTGCCTTTTCAAAAAACAATATTTTAGTTGAGCAGTTATCAAACGAATTTCCTGGGGCAAAGTTTAATTTTGCGGGGTTGAGATTGAATGGAGATGATTTAGTAGATTTTTTGTTTGATGCAGATGCTGCAATTGTTGGCTTAGAAGAGATTAATGCCCAAATTTTAGAATCACTACCTAATCTAAAATTTATTTCAAAGTTTGGTGTTGGTCTTGATAATATAGACATACAAGCATGCAAGGATCGAAATGTTTCAATTGGTTGGACTGGTGGTGTAAATAAGCGTTCTGTGGCAGAAATGACAATTGGATTTATGATAATGTTAAATAGGAATTTGTATTTAACATCTAATCAACTAAAACAAAATTTATGGAATAAAAATGGTGGATATATGATTTCAAACAAAACTATTGGAATTATTGGATTTGGTAATATTGGCCAAGAAGTTTTTGAATTGTTAAGACCCTTTAATTGTCATATACTTGTTAATGATATTTTGAACTTTACTAGTTTTAGAGAAGAGCCAAATATCTATTTTGTATCTAAGGAGGAAATTTTTCAGAATGCAGATATAATTACAATTCATACACCACTTACCTCTAAAACTAAAAACCTATTTAATAAAAATGTTTTTATTCAAATGAAATCAAATTCAATTTTGATTAATACATCAAGAGGAGGTATTGTAAATCAGTCTGATTTAGCGGAAGCACTCATAAATAATGAAATTAGTGGTGCAGCATTGGATGTTTATGATGTAGAACCATGTGAAGACAATCAGCTATTGCAGATTCCCAATTTAATAAATACTCCACATATAGGTGGGAATGCCTTTGAAGCAGTTGTGGCAATGGGGGAATCTGCAATATTTCATTTAATTAACTTCAGAAATAATTTTACTAAATAGAGATAATAATGCTTAAAGTTGGGATTGCCGGTTTTGGAATTGTTGGAAAACGAAGGTTTCATTTTATAAATGAAAATCAATATATGTGCGTTACTGCAATTTGTGAACAAAATTTTCAGGGCGATAATTTTTCAATTCCTGGTGTAAATTGTTATAATAATTATAAAGACCTTTTATCAAAAGAAAATCTTGATGTACTTTTTGTTTGTTTAACAAACAATATTGCGGCAGAAGTAACAATAGCTGCATTAAGTGCTGGGCTGCATGTTTTTTGTGAGAAGCCTCCGGGTATGTCAGTTTCTGACATTGAAAAGGTAATCGAAGTTGAATCTAAAAATCCGTCTTTAAAGTTAAAGTATGGATTTAATCATAGATATCATGATTCAATTAAAGAAGCTATTAGAATAGTTAAATCAAAAGAGCTTGGAGAGGTGATTAATTTGCGAGGTGTTTACGGCAAAAGTAAAGTTATTCCATTTTCTGGCGGATGGCGATCCAAAAGAGAATTAGCTGGTGGAGGTATTTTGCTTGATCAAGGAATACATATGGTTGATCTAATGAGATTATTCTGTGGTGAGATTATTGATGTTAAAAGTTTTATATCAAATCAATTCTGGAAACATGATGTTGAAGATAATGCTTATGCATTAATGAAGGATGAGATGGGGAGGGTTGCAATGTTAAATTCTTCAGCTACTCAATGGCAACATAAATTTAGTTTAGATATTACACTTACAGAGGGTTATATCGAATTGAGGGGTATACTTTCTGGTTCTAAAAGTTATGGTGAAGAGAAAATTGTTATAGGGAAAAGGGATGAAGAAAGTGATAATGGGCAATTAGAATCGAAAACAATTCAATTTTTAGAAGATAACTCGTGGCGTGATGAAGTAAATGAATTTGCTGCTTCAATAGTTAATTCCAAACCAATTGAGTCTGGAACAAGTAAAGATGCTTTAGAAACTATGAAGCTTGTTTTTGCAATTTATTATAGTGACTTAAATTGGAGAACAAATTATAACATAATAAATCCTAATATTTGTGATAAATAATTTAGAATTTTTAATTGAAATTGTTCATGATGCATATCTTTATTCAAAGACTTATTTAGATAATCCAAGCATTATAAGTTCAGTCGAAAAAGACATTAAAACAGAACTAGATTACAATTTAAATAAGTTTATCACTGAGAGGCTTTCATACTCTGGTTTAGATATCATTTCTGAAGAAGCAGAAAATAATAACTTAGACACTTTAAAAGAAAAAGTTTGGATTATTGACCCTTTAGATGGGACTTTTAATTTAAGTATAAAATTTCCATATTCTAGTATTTCTGTTGCATTATTTGATAAATCTGAACCAATAATTGGAGTGATTAAAGATATAATAAATGGAGTTACATATTCAAGCGAAATTGGTAAAGGTGCTTGGAAAATGGGAAAAGAAATTCATGTTTCTCAAACTAAGCAAATTAATAGCGCAGTACTTGCAACGGGATTCCCTTCTGGAGGAAATTTTGATTCCAACGATATGCTAAAATTCGTGGAATGCGTTCAAAAATTTAAAAAAATTCGTGCAATAGGATCTGCTAGTCAAATGCTTGCATATGTTGCTGAAGGGGTTTTTGACGTTTATTATGAAAAAGATATTTATATATGGGATGTTGCAGCCGGATTATCTCTTGTAAGAGAGGCTGGAGGAGAAATTTTAGTCAAATCTTGCGATGGGAGTTTCAAATGTGAAGTTCTAGCATCTAATAAATTACTTTTCTCTGAAGCTAAGAAAATACTTATATATGGATAGCGAAAATAAGGTTTTATATTTATCACACATGATGAATATTGACACTCCAATCTATGGTGGAATTAGAGGACAAATTGGTATTGAATGTACTTCAAATATTTCGAATGGTGATTCATCAAATAATTCTTATTTAAAATTTCCTGCACATTCAGGAACGCATATTGATTTTCCAACTCATTTTAATTCTAAATCTAAAAGTAGTTCTGATTATGATGCATCATTTTGGGTATTTAATAAAATTGGTTTTGTTGAGTGTAACACAGATGATCTTGAATCAAATCTAAATGATATTTCAAGTGAAATTGAATTGCTAATTTTAAAAACAGGTTTTGGCTCTCTTAGAGGAAACTCAAGTTATTTTACTTCGCAGCCCATATTGAAAGCAGAATTAGCCAATAAATTAAGACGGAATTTCCCCAATTTAAAAGTGTTTGGATTTGACATGATTTCATTGACAAGTAAACTTGATAGAGATGAAGGTAAGGCTGCTCATAAATCATTTCTTTTGGAAGAAAATATTTTAATTCTTGAGGATATGAAGTTAGATGAAATTTCAAGTGTCCCCAGCATGGTTATTGTTTCCCCATTATTATTTGAAAATATTGATGGGGCCCCATGTACAGTAATAGCAATTTTATAGCAACTTGTGATAACTAAAGATCAATATAAAATTATTTGCGACTATTTAGATAATCTATTAGTTAGAGATGATGTAGGTGTTGAAATATTTGCAATTCCTTGGGTCCATTTAATTCGAGCTCATCCAATTGTTATAATTAGATATAAAGAGATATTTCTATCAAGAACTACTTTTAGATACTTAATATATTTTTTAAAAAAAAATACGCAAATATACCTTAATTCGATTTATCTCTTATCAAGAGCTCTTTTTAGTAGCAATAAATATTATTTAGGTGAAATTGGTATAAATAGTCGAATTGAATATTTATTTATATCTCATTTGCTTAATAATCAACAAATTAGTGATGATAAGGATTTTTATTTTGGTAATTCAGCCAATATATTAAGGCTACACGGCCATAGATCTATTATAGCCTTTATTCCTCAATTTAAGTTGAGTAAGAAATTTTATCACCGCAAACAATTCAGTGACAAGATAATTTTTGTAGACATATTGCCATTCAAAATTGAATTGAAAATTAGAATTAAATTGTGGAAGAGTTTCCTGAAAATTAGTAAAATTAGATGTTCAAATAACCTTGAAAAAATTGTTAATCGAAGGGCGGCCTTAGAATCTTTATCATTGGGGGCACAAAATAATTTGCGATTAGCTGAACAACTTGTTGAAGTTTTGGGTAAAACTCTGCCGAAGTTTGTCATTTTTCCATTTGAAGGTCATGGATATGAAAGAGTTATCATTCATACTATCAAAACTAAATTTCCTCAAATTAAATGTATTGCTTACCAGCACACAGGAATTTTTGAATACTCAAATGCAATTTATAAGTTTTATTCCAACCTTTACAACCCATCGATGATTTTAACATCTGGGAAAGATGGGCTAGAAAAGTTGAAAAAAGTAAATCCTTTAATTCCCATAAAAGTTCTAGGGTCAAATAGGGGTGTTTCTTTTAGTAATTATCCATTTATAAATAATCAAAGGAAAAAATGCATTGTTATTCCTGAAGGTTTTTTAAGTGAGTGTAAATTATTATTTGAAATTTCTTACGCTTGTGCACTTAAAATGCCTGATATTGATTTTATATGGCGCTTACATCCTAGTATTTCTTTCAAAGAATTCTTTGAATTTGCGCCTGAATTAAAAATTTTACCTTCAAATATTATACTCTCCAGTTTAGATATTGAGATAGACATTAAAAATTGTGCTTGGGGATTATACAGAGGGAGTACTGCTATTTTTAAAATAATTTCTACAGGTGCAAGACCTATTTATCTAACTGTTCCTGACGAAATTTCTTTAGATCCATTGTATGATTTGAAAGATGAGGTAAGTATGAAAATATTTAATTTTAAAGAATTAATTAGTATTCTTAAGAAAGATATTTCATCTGATTTTTCGTTTCAAAAGAGAATTAAGAGCTATTTTGTTAAATATTGTCGAAGTAAATTTTCTCCAATTAATTATGAAATGTTATTGCCACAAAATTTAATAGCGGATAATGAATTTAGAGGATAAATTAAATTTTCAGATAACTAAAATATTTATTGATGAGATAGATGAATTATCTCTTTTTTTAGCAGATGAGTCAGAAATTGGATTTTCTGCTCATCAATGGAAGTTGAAAATTATATGGATGTGGAAAGAAAACCCTTTTTTTATATCTGGGAAAGAAATTGGTTGGAAAATTACTGATGATCAAAATAAGATAATGGGTTTTCTCGGATCAATTCCAGTCAAATATGTAATTAATAATACAAAATTTGATGGATATTGGGCTACCTCATGGTATGTGAATTCAAATGCCAGATCTTGTAGTTTAGCTCTTTTTGAAAATTTTTCGAATTCTGAAGGTATTTTATTTAATAATACACCTATTAAGAGAGTGGAGCCAATTTTGTCAAAATTGTTCAAGTACTCAAAAGCAGATAATAAGTGGTTTAATTCGTCAATATTTTATTTATTTAATCCTTTAAATAGTGGATATTCAAAGTTTAATTATTTTCGAAATAAGTGGCTTAATATTCTATTTTATTTGTTAACTACGGTCTTTATTCTTTTTCGAGAAATGTTATATTTATTCTGCTATTTCATTTTTGGAATGTATAATTTTGACATTCTAAAAAGGAGGTTTTCTGAAGACAGTTCGGAATTGGATAATCAAATGTTATCTTGGATTGTTAATAAGTCAGATGATAGTAATCGAATATTTTTGTATGATATTTATAGTAAAGGGAACTGTAAAGGCTCTTTTTTGGTAAAAGTTAGGTTGTCAGCAAGGTTCAATTATATTGAGTTTATTCAATCAAAATCATCTGATACTAGTAATTTTAATAATTTTATTTCTTATTTTAAATTTGTCAAATTTTTAGAGAAAGAATTTCCTCATCTTAATTTTGCAATTATAAAGTCTGATTTTGACTTTGGTTTATATAGTATTTTACTTGGTTTTAAAGTTAACTTTAATCAAAGTTGTTATTATAAAAATAAAACAAAATCAAATATAGAATCTTTTAGAGCATCATCGATTGATGGTGATAGCATATTTTTTTAATTTAGAATTTATATGCGTAAAGCACGGTTATATAATTTAATGTTTCATGGGATTGTAGATTCGCTCCCTTCTTTTTGTGTTTTTGATGAGACAAAAAATTGTTTTGTCAAAACTGATGATTTTGAACGAATTATCCATTACTGTTCTAAAAAGTTTAAATTTATTACTCAATCAGATATTCCTGATTATGTAAGTGGAAAGGCAAAAGAAGATGGCGTATTTGTTACTTTTGATGATGGTTTGAAAAGTGTAATAACGCATGCTTTGCCTATTTTATTAAATTATAACGTCGTACCGACAGTATTCGTTACATCAGGTTGGTTGGATTCAGGAGCTTCTCCTGTTATTTTCAATATTGAAAAATTTATTTTTGAAAATTTACCAACTAAACTTTCAGTAAACATTAACCAGCTGAATTTTAACTATGAATTTGTAAATACAGATGATATTAATATTGGACTAAGTTCATTATGGGATGAACTTTTTACACATGGTATTTCACCTTTATCTCTGATTGTTAGTGATTTCTCTTTCGATAAACCTTTTGTAGATTCTTTTGGGATCAACGAGTTGTGGGTACCATCATCATGGAGTCAGTTAAAAGATGCGGTTGACTTTAAGAGTATTGAGTTGGGTTTACATGGCGTTAGCCATGCTCCTTGGAGTCAGATGAATGAGAATGATTTAAGATTTGAATTACAGAGTTGTTATGATAGAATTTATAATCTTACTGGATACCAATGCAAAATAGCGTCCTTTCCTCATGGATTAGTTATAAATGGAAATTTTAAGGTACTTGATGAGTTTTGTGATTATTATTTTGCCAATAATATGAAACTACAAGTAGCTAATAAATCATTATTAGGAAGAATTTTAGTGCCTTTTAATTGGCCAAACTCTTTTTTGTTATTGACAAGATTTCGGATCTTATCACATTCATTTTTATATTTTAAATCATTAATCAATAAGTTATTATGGAAAAGGAAGTTTTTTTGAAGCAAATAAATGAGGAAGTTTTTAATTTGGAAGACAATATTAGTTTTAATTCAAATTTTAAAGAATTTTCTAGTTGGGATTCAATGACGACATTACTTCTAATTGATTTCTTTTTAACTAACTTTGATATTTTATTAGATAATCAATCAATTAAAGGATTATTAACAATTCAGGATTTATATAATTTTACAAATCAATAATACTTAAATGGGACCTGTTTATATAAATTATATTAATTATTATTTACCATCAAAGTTAGTTAGTAATGACGATCTTGGTAAGTGGAATATTTATTCTTCTGATCAGATTTTAACTAAAATTGGTGTAAAAAACAGGTACGTTGCGAACGAAAATGAATACGTTTCTGATTTAGCTATAGAGGCTGTTAAGTTGTTATTTGATGAAAATAAACTTGACAGTAAATCTATAGATGCTGTTATTTTTTGCACTCAAAGTCCTGATTTATTAATTCCTGGTCCTGAGTATATAATTCATAACACATTTAAGCTTTCAAATAATTGCATTTGTTTTAGCATAAATTCAGGATGTACTGGATATTTACATGGATTGAGTTTGGCTCTCTCATTAATAAACTCATATCAAGCAAATAGAGTATTATTTATCACTTCTGAGACATATTCAAAACATATTGCCGAAAATGATATTGGCAATAGAAGTATTTTCGGCGATGCTGCAACTGCAACTCTTATTAGTAATGAAAACATTGGTCTTTCTTTAAGATTAGGAGGGTTTAATTTTTATTCTGATGGTAGTGGATTCAATAAAATCATTAATAAAGGAAGTTTAATTGGCTCAAATTCATCTTTTAAATCATTTGAGATGATAGGATCAGATGTATTTCTTTTTGCTAGCTCTAAAGTCGTTGATTTTATAAAAGAGTTTTTGTTAATAAATAAATTGGAATCAACTCATATTGATTTATTTGTTTTTCATCAAGCATCTAAAATGGTTTTAGATTCATTGCAACGAAAATTAAAAATACCTGAAGAAAGGTTTGTTTATGATTTTGAAAACACTGGTAACACGGTTTCTAATACTATACCAATTGCTTTATCAAATTATTTTATAAATAATCCTTTTCAAAGACCTTCTAAAGTTTTACTTTGTGGATTTGGGGTGGGATTATCCATTGGAATTACAGTTTTGGATTTATAGATTATGTACTTTAATAAAAAGATTAGTGTTGTTATTCCAACCTTGGGAGGAGAGCAAATTTACCAGACTTTGGAAGCTATAAATTCTAGTTTAATTGTGCCGGATGAAATCATTATTTGTATTCCTGAATTAGAGGCAACAAAATTAAGATTAGAACAGGTTTCTAATGCTAAAATTTGTGTATCTAGTACAAGAGGGCAAGTTCCTCAACGAGCCTTGGGATTTAAAGTCGCAACAGGTGATTTTGTGATTCAACTTGATGATGATTTGATTTTGGAAAAGAATACCATAAATTACTTAGTTGAAGCTCTTTCCAATTTACCTATTAATTCAGCTATTTCGCCTTCAATTATGAGGGATAAAACTGCTCAATCTTTTTATGAAATGCCAAAATCGATGTTTCTCCTAAATTTATATTACTTTATTCTAAATGGGAATAATAGATATGAGCAGGGTAAATTGACCAAGGCCTTTACAAATGTAGGCGTAGACCCTAATTTGCAAAAAGAGACTCTTTCAGCAAGTGAATGGCTTCCTGGTGGCTGTGTAATTCATAATGCTTGTAACCTTATTGATTATAATTATTATCCATTTTCAGGGAAGGCCTATTGTGAAGATATTTATCATAGTATATATCTTAAAAATAAAGGGATAAATTTATATTTTCATAATACTGCTAATATATGGCTTACAGACGAATGTGTTAATTTTAGTTTTAAACAAAAATTGAACTCTTTTTTTTCTGATTATAAAGCAAGGCATTATTTAATTAATAAATTCCCAGAAGGACGAAGCAAATTTTCTTTTTATAGCTATTACCTTATAAATTTTTTCCGATTAGTATTTAACTAATTAATAAGGGTAGTTTACTCGATTTTATTATGGAAAACCTTCCTTTAATTTCAGTTATTATACCAACCTATAATAGAGCGAATGTTCTAAGAAATGCAATTGATTCAGTATTAAATCAGTCGTATAATAATTTGGAAGTAATAGTTGTTGATGATTGTTCGACAGATAGTACAATTGAAATATTAAATGAATATGGTTCCAGAATTAAAATAATTAAGCATGATGTAAATTTGCATGTTTCTGCTGCTAGAAATACTGGATTATCTCACTCCAATGGCACTTATGTTGCTTTTCTTGATAGTGATGATGTATGGTTGTCATCAAAGCTAATGGATCAATATGATTTTATGCTAAATAATAGTTTTGAAATATGTGTAACAAATTTTAATTCAATTTATGAAAATGAAAGAGGTCTTGAAAAAAAAAATAGACCTTATTTTGAAGTTAATCTTGAAAATTGTCTTTGGGGGATATATTTCGCTCCTGGATC
>JACCDU010151197.1_pt1 | contig 31197 bp, 26 predicted proteins | sample 7446081 | NCBI WGS metagenome assembly JACCDU01 (sample SAMN15323447, study PRJNA562643) | freshwater metagenome | isolation source: river surface water | place: USA:Blue River Watershed | collected 2017-08-17
GCTCTTGTGCCAAATGGATACGTTCTGAGGCAGAACCAAATTGGTGTTTATATACCAATCCAACTACCCAATCAAGCATACGATCTTTGTTATCATTGCCTGACTTAGAAGTAAAGACAACTTGCAATAAGCCATGCAACGATAGGAAGATGTAATCATGGCTTGGTAGAAGATTGTATTCTTCCGCAGTCTTCACCCTATTGGGGGGAAGATTACATTCAACGATTACATAATCATCGTCAAGCTCATATTGACTGTTGCGATCATTACGGATCATACGTTCAATCATGCGATCAATCGCAAAGTATCGTTGAATATCTTTAGCCTTAAAGTAGATCTTATCTTTGGCATATTCTCCACGAACCTCAATTGGAAACGGATTACCGTTGCTATCGCGAAATGTTTCATGATCTTCTAGATTAAGTAGCGGTAGATTAATGGTTGCCGGATGCTTCTCTTCTGGTTCTTCATCAGGATCTTCTTTCTCTTCTGGCATCTGAGCTATCTCAAACTTAACTTGATCTTGTTCAATGTCTGGTAATTTCTTGATACGTTCCATTAGCGCAGGATCTAACTTTAGATGATTGATTTCAATGAAAACGTTCATCATGGTATACTTGAATAGCGGGTCATCAATCTTAATTGAGATAACTTTACCAGCGATAGCTCCACGACGACCAATGATCAGATAATCAGTGATATTCAGTTCATTGATCATAGTTAGCTGAGTGGAACGGCTTTTGCCTTTCAGCTTCTTGTATTCAGGTAGAACACGAGCAGCATTGACATAAGACTTCTCCTTAGCCTGAAAGATATTCTTGAACTTGTAGATAAACTCCATATTTACGTAAGAGGGCTGAGACAATGGCTGATTTGAGCAATTGATATATTGTGTAATAACTTCTTCAATTTTATTACACAAAAAAAAGACTTTACCGTATCATTATATTTACTGCGCCGGCTCTTCAGTAGTTTCCTCAGTGGTCTCCTCCTCCGGCTGGTCCTTGAGCTCATCAAGGCGAGCCTGTACAACATCAAGCACAACTACAACATCAGCATCATTAGCATGAATGTGATCTTGTAGAAGGATCTTAGTGGCGATCAGAGCAAGACGCTCATTGACAGTCTTGCTGTTGGCAGTCTGTAGCAGAGACTTGATAACATTAGCATAACGGTCAAGCACTTGAAAGATCACATCGTTGACTAGAGCAGTGATCTCCTTGCCTAGTAGCAGACCCTTGAAGCGCTCATCGCGAGATACAATCTCCTTGAAGGTGTTAGAGATATATTGCGACAGACGAGGCTTAGTGGCCTTGACCTCCTCAGTAGGAGCATCCTCTGTCGACTCCTCTGTTTCAGGAGTTTCGGCAGTCTCCTCTACGGCAGCCGTCTCCTCAACAGGCGCGGGGTGCATAGCATCGAAAGCAGCCTTAGTGTTCATGTACATTCCAGACATGAGCTTAGTCTGAAGATCACTCCACGGAACATGAGCAACCTTCGTTAGCTTAGCCTTCTGCGAGGCACAGCTGTTGCACGTAAATACAAGTAACTCACGTACCATAAGGTTGATCACGTGAGTTACAGTCTCGTAAGCATACTTGCTGAACTTGAACTTCATGCTAGAAGCAACATCCTTCAGGTTCTTCATCTCATCCTGAGACTCAGCAACCTTAGTCTTGAGTGCAACAGACGCATCATCCTCAAGGTAAGCAGCAGTAGCTTTCTTGCACTCCTCAAGCTCAGTAACTTCCTCAGCGGTTAGCTCTTCGCGAGTCTGGCCCTCCTCTAGAGGAGCAGTCAGCTTCTTGATAATGGCAATCCATGTCTCAACCTTACCATTGATCTTAGCGTCGGCAAGGTACTTCTTGATGTGGATCGTGCCTACAAGCTTACGAGGATCAACAACCTTATCTTTGATAGCTCCGGTAGAAGCCATCACAATAGAACCTACATCCTCAGCGGATAGCTCCACAAATGCAGCAACTGCCTTGCCACCCTTCGTTCCCTTAGCATTCTTGCGAACCATTGTTGCTGTTGTTGTCGTGAACTGTAATATGTGTTCTAATACGTTGTATATACTCGTAGCATTCAAAGCTTAAGATCAACTCATTTTTCAAAGCATGAGGGTAAGCTAAATCATAATATAATCACGACTATATGCAAGAGATAAAAAAAATATAAAATATATTTCTTTTTTTACATGTATGGTTCTAGATCCATTGATGAATCTCTTTCATACCAATCAACATTTTCGTAGTGGTGCAATAGTGGTGTTTGTATTGTTTGCATTCTATAATAATCTTGACTGCTTCTATGGGCATCGATAGACCGTTTGTTACGTCGTCCATGCTGCATCTGAATATTGTGCATTTCATCTAATTGATGTGGACCGCGCTTCTGTTGAAGAAACGCTTTAACGGCATCAGTGATGTTGTCGCTCATAATTGTTATATAAATGGAATCAAAAAAAGATAACGCATATTACGCATTAACATCAACGCAAAACCATTTAGATAGTTAGGCTCTTATGATATTGACTCATCCATTCAATCATTACTTTGATTTCTCCTTCAATGCATTTGTATTGCAAACGTCGAGCAGTCAGATGATTCTTGTATTCATTGATCTTGGCTTCTCCAGTTGGTGTGAGATCTGGACGCATCAGATAACGATCGCATTTAATGTAAATATCCAGTAAATGAGTACTAGCATCATCTAGAGATGCCAAAACGCAATATAGTCCATTGATTTTCGTAGCTACTGTCATCTGAAGCGTATCGGCTAAACACTGAGCCCAGTTTCGCTCAACCTCAGATGTTGTATAATTGATGCTTGCCTTGGTTGCATTAATCTCATCGATCAATTCTCGCTGAGTCTCACTAAAGGTTAACGTTTCAATATTGTTGGCAAGGTATGCATTAATGTTCTGCGAACACATCTCTATCGAAGCATCAGAAACTTTGACGAACTCCGCAATGATGGCATCAATAGCAGAGTTGCTAATTCGCGATACGTTTAATGCGAGGTAAGCCATGATTGATATATTAATGATGTCTTTTATCAATTTTATGTTTCTGATTTAGGTATCTGATAAATAAATTATTCATCAGAGTAAAATAGTGGAATTATGGTTATCTCACGATCTGGTTTTATATTAATCGCTTTCTCAACTGCTATAAACAGTTCATTCAAACGCCGGGTGAATTCATCTTTATTAGCTTTAATCTCCCCTTTATAATTCATAAAGGCGCCACTAGTACGTATGCCATTAGTAATGTATCTGTCGGGATTCAACCGTATGATTACTAGACAGCGATTACCAAGATCTTGAAATAGTTCCATTATCCTTTTATTTTCACATTGGAAATTATATCCACTATGTTGATCTTCATCTATCTCAACTATTACATTATGTTCTCCACATTCTAGTAGACCGTCTGGCCTACGACGAGAGCAACCGCCTTCTACGATTTTATCGAGAATCATCATTGGATATTTTGCCACTAGTGGCATCATAAATGCATGTTCGCGTGTCTTATAATTTCGAATGCGAGGATCATCTGGATACAGGAAGAAATGACATCGAGCACAATTTGGCGCATATCTATCATTAGCATAAGTTGTATTACATGTTATACAAAGTTTTTTCTTTACGTTTGTCATTCCTTGAAGTGCATGCTTTACGCAGCGAAGGGGTTTGTTCCATTTTATTCCAAATGATGGTAATCGTTCGCATTCATTATGTTCGCAGCGTTTATTTACCACATCTTTCATTCCATTTATTTTATGGATTAGACAGCGTCTAGGTTGTGAAATATCAAATCCAAATATTGGAATTCGACTGCACTTATCTATGTCACACCTCCGGCTAACAACATTAAACATACCGTCCAGTGCATGCTTGCTGCAATACAATGCAGTATTCCATTCAGTTCCATATGATGGCTGTCGATCACATCCATTATGTCTGCAATGTTTGTTTACAACATCTTTCATATCTGTTAGTGCGTGCTCACTGCAATACAATGCATTTTTCCATTCTGTTCCATACGATGACTGTCGATCACATCCATCATACATACAGCGTTTATGCTTGACATCAATCATTCCCTTAAGAGCATGTTTGCTACAATATAATGCTTTCTTCCATTCGGTTCCATATGATGGTTGCAGAATACATCCATCATGCTGACAGCGTTTTGATATAACATTAACCATATTTTTAAGAGCGTGGATTTTACAATGTGTGGGATGTTTCATGATTAAGCCAAATCCTGGCTGACGATTGCATCCATCATGCTGACAGCGTTTTGATATAACATTAACCATGTCCATAGTCTTGTGCGTTTTACATCGCACAGGTTTCCTCCATTCTGTTCCAAATGATGGCAAACATATGCATCCCTCATATTGGCAACGTTTAGTTTTAACATTTGTCATAAGATCATTTGCGTGAGTTTTACAATGCGTTGCTTTTTTAATTTCTATGCCGTATGTAGCATATTTGGAGCAACCATTATACTTGCAAATTGTCATATTATATTATTTATATATTTTTGATCAATTTCAATATTTTATAACAAAAAAAATTATTGTTTTACTTATCGACATTGATTTCTTCAGTATTTTCTTCTTCGTTACCAGATTTAGCTTCTTGATTATCTTCATCCATGATCTCCATAATCTTATCTAAGGTACTGAAGACTCCATCAAGCTGAGTATTCTTCTTTGGCATGTTATTAGCTTGCTTACGGAAATGATAAATAATTCGCCGGAACTGTCCAAGCGTCTGTGTATCAATGTGTAGATCATTACTAATATCATTAATAAAGTTTTCAAAGATAATTGCTGGATTGCCAGAAGCAACAAAGTCTTTATAGTATGAGCTCATGCCTGTCTTGAGCATATCAACGCTGTTTTCGATAAGACGGAACGCTTTATCGCATCGCGGAACTTGTTTCTTCGCAGATGTGATTGCTGTGATAATAAGTTCTGAAAGCTTATCAATATCTACATCTGGCGTGGTGACGATGCTGTAGATATCCTGAGTGGTAATATACAGCATATTACACATCACAAGGATGTACTGCTTGCATCCTTCTAGCTCATCCCTTTCAGGAAAGTTCTCCTCAAGGATGTGTGTAAACAAGTGTTTGAAGTTAATCTTAGCAAAATCAAAGATGTATAGCTCTTCACCTACGGCACGCTTGATAAATCTATCTGAGAGAGCACATCGATCTTTAATACAGTCCTCTCCACTACGAAGCGCCTTGCATACCTTTAGATATTCCTCAATAACAAAAGAGTCTTTCAGATTTTGATAAATGTAAACCAAGTTCTCTGGGGTTGTCTCAACCTCAATGTAGTCATTTACATTTTGAACAAAATCAACTAGGGCTCTTACCTCGCGATCAAAGAATGCGTCTACCCCCACTTTTGTATGAAGGCGGTCAAGGATAGCTTCTTTAAATTTTAAAACAAGCTTATTACAGCGAATGATATCATTTTTTAATCGCTCATATTTATCCTTAACGATCATAGGATCAAGCTTTGAAGGATCTCCCGTCAGCTGCTGAAACATGTTCAATAGCTCAGCTTGATCAATGTCACTTCCAGAGGAAACAACTTTGTATTGCTTCCGTCCCTTAGCCATGATAGTAATTCTAATATAATTAACTTTAATGTATAAACACTGCTTTCTATACATATTTGTCTGATCAATCAGATACACGCTTCTCATTATGGATGTCCAGGTTCGTAAGTATAACACTCTGATTCGTGAAATCTTAGACCTAATCAGCGCAGAGCTACCAGATCACCCATTGATTAGTACAATTCATCGTAGATTTCGAGTTGCACTATCAATTGATCGAACTTACATTATTGAGGAAACATCTCCAGAAATGTTACTTTACCGCGATTACATTGCAGATAATAAATATGAAGAACTGATTTATAAAAATTGGGAAGCAGAGATCGACAAGAAGGATGATGCATTAATGCATGAGGTAGATAATAATTCACTTCGGGATATGGTTAGTCTGCTTCGCGAAATCTGGGAACGCTATGAAGAAGATCAAAAAGAATATGTTAAGAAATCTATGAAGAAACTATTATCATATTGTATTAAGTATCATAAGGCAAAGGCGGCTGGTTTAGAGTGATAGACTGTCCTTTTCTAATCGAAAGCATACTTTTCTAAATTGTTGCATTTTAAAGTCTAATACTTTTTTTGTTGGATTATCAAACTCCGACGGATGAGCATTCTGTAGTCTACTATAAATGTAAAATAAGCTATAGCTTCCACAATTGCCTGTATCATCTTTTTGATGTTGAATAGATGATACTACATCATATGTGCATTTCAAACCAGTTGCACGAGATATGCTGATTGCTTGTTTTTCCCAAAAACTATTAAATGCTTGATTACTTGATCCACCGCCAGCCGAGTTAAAACATTCAATTCTAATCCAAGGTTTAGAAGTATCATCAGGGTCTCGTTGATCGGTTGAAATATAAATTACAAACCAATGCTGGCCACTGCCCTTTGAACTGTCAGTATTACAAATTATGCCATATGAGGAGAGTGGGGCATCTTTATAAGTACTTAGCTTAGGTACATAGGAGGATGTTCCTTTAAGTTTTCCGGCTTGAATTAATCCATGTTTAAATTCATTTCCGAAATCAGTATCTACAACAGAAATTACATTATAATCAAACGTACCAACATTACTTGGTTTAAAATCTTTTAGGTCAATCATATGAATAAATCCATGAGCGAATCCCGGATATTGCATCCGCAGTTGGCTCATGACTGTGTCGATTTCTGTGTTGTTTAACCAATAATTATGATCATAACTTGCGGCAGGAGCTTTCAATGCTTCACGTTCTATTTTGCCTCCAACTTCAGATGGGATCTTTTCAAGAATACACTTATCATCTTTACATCCCGTTTCTTTTTTTATTTCAGCGAGATTGTTTCCATCTGTATATTGAGATATAAGCTCAATGTGATCGGTGGAGAGACAAGACCCATCAGCATTTGGATTTGTATTTAATGAGCACTTTGACATGATTGCTTCAACTTTTGCAGTATATATTATAAAGGAGAGATGCAGTCTGATCTAGAAACCGTCCCCTATGATAAACGCTTTGCCGTATTTAGCGCATCCAACATTGCCTCTGAGGAAACTCAAACTGATAATATCATTCATGAGTCGGAAAGGCTGCAGCTTAACACATATCAGGCGTTCATACGCGACCTAATGAATCCACAAAGTAATCTGCGTTCATTGCTTTTAGTTCATATGACAGGCACAGGTAAAACCATATCTGCATTGGCTACGGCAACAGAATATGTGCGACAATATACTCCAGCTACTGAAGAATCATCTGTATCATCTGTGATTGTATTAGGATTCACTAAAAATATATTTAAAAAAGAATTACTTTCCCACCCTGAATTTGAATTTGTAAATATCGATGAGGCAAAAGAATTAAAATCATTAGAGCAACGAGTAGACGAGTCTCCTGCGATTGCTGAACAATATCAGTCAGCAAAAAATAAATTTCAACGTCGCTTAATTAAACGCGAGGTGAAGGGTATTTATCAGTTCTACGGATATCGCCAATTTGCTAACCGTATCATTAATATGGACGATTTGCAAATTATGATATCAAAACAGAATATTAACAAGGATGAAGTTGATTTAATGGATGTTGATTCTAGCGCAATCAAAAAATGGATTGAAAGTGGCGATGTGCGTATCAATACTAACTTTATAAGAAGTTTAGCCCGTTCTTTGGTAATCTGCGATGAAGTGCATAATCTTTACAAAAATGAATATCTCAATACTTATGGATTGGCTATTCAAATTGTGTTTGACTATTTCTTTAAAACACTTTTACCAAATGATCTTAACTACGGTGCCATTCGTTCATTACTATTATCAGCAACACCATTAACATCAACTGCACTAGAAATCATTCCAATTACAACTCTACTGACTGGAGAAGAGCTATCATACAGTGAGCTATTCAAAATGACAAACGGTGTAGATGAGTTGACGCAAGTAGGTTCCTCTAAGATCCGTCATGCTATAGCAGGACGCATTAGTTACATCATGGATGATAATCCAAAGGAATATCCTAAACCATCTTTTGAGGGCGTGCCAATCAATGGCATTAATTATTTGAAATTCGTTAGAACTAAACCCGCCGGATTACAACTCAAGAGTTTTATAAATTGGGCTAAACGTCAGACAGTAGGAGATGAACGAGGAATTAATATGATTAAAGATATTACACTACCCGCAACAAAAGAATATCCAGATGGTGTATTCTTTAGTAAAAACATTTCTGATTTAGATGAGCTGCCAAAATCAGTGGCAGTTCTTCGCGCATCCAATGGATATTTATCTTCGAATATCTTCCAGCTGAAACAACTTTCTAATTATTCATGCAAATACGTTAAATTGATCGAGATGTGTCTTGCGATGAAATCTCCCGAACATGGAAAGATGTTTATCTTTCATCCATTGGTTCAAGGAGCTGGCACAAATATGATTATCAGTATCTTAATTGCGAATGGATTTGTAATGGAAGGCGATATGCCCTCCAATGATAGCATTTGCATGCATTGCGATAAACTATATAGCACACATGGAAAGGATCATGATTTTGTTCCTGTTCAATTCACATTTATTACTGGATCGCTTAGTAAAACACTTGTTACTGCTAGATTGAACGCATTTAATAATGATTCAAATGTTAATGGCGAGCGAATAAAAATAATTATAGGATCTAGAGCTATGAGAGAAAGTCATACACTGAAAAGCTGCCGCCATGTAGTTGTCGCACATGAACCCAGTTCAATATCTGAGTTAATTCAAATTATTGGTCGAGCAGTTCGTAAGCGTGTCCATGATTTATTACCATCACATAAACGCACTGTTCAGATTCATATATTAACAACGGACGTTTCTAGTATTTCAGCCCTTCAAGCCGATACAGCTGCAAATGAGGAATACTCCTACAAAATTAAAGTTTTGCAATTCAACCAGATTAATCGCATTGAGCGAATTATGTATGATGTATCAATTGATTATTTAATTAATTTTAGATTCAAACAACGTGAGACTCCGCCGCTGTTAGGCGAGGCATATGGTTTAGATAATCAGTTGTATAATCAATACGAAAAGACCTTAACCAAAGCATATAATGAAACAAGAAATGGTATTGCTCCGACTGGCATCCATACGAATCGGTTTAACATATTTTACTTTGAAGGCGAAGTGCGTTTAGTATCTATTATTATTAAACGAATACTATTAGACTATCAGCCGGTTATCACCATTCGAGATTTAAAGGATTTAATAAGAAGTCCGCCATTCCATATTGAATATAATACAAAACTGATTTCCGATGCCTCTATCGCTATTGCTATTAACAAATTATGCTTTCGTAGAGATGCATTACGAATCATTGCTCCTATCAATAAAACGTCGTTGACAGATGCATTATATGATCAATCATCTACATTAATAGATACAAATGGTAACGAATATAAAATCGTATGCATGGGTGATTCACTATGCTTAGATTCATATTTAATGCGACGATCTATTGTTTCCATTATGGATGGCGATAACTCCATTATTGACTCATTTAAACGCAAATATGTAACACAAAATAATAACTCAATTGATCTCAAGTTACTATCAGATCAATGGGCCTCTACTATAGATATTGATGAAGTTATGTCTGACATTAAAGAGGCTTTCAGTAACCCAAAAACGCTTGATACATACATTGACAAATTGCCTGCTCAAACGCATGGAATGATAGTAGATTGGGTGGTTAATATAGCTGCATCCTTTGCTATCGATAAGAAAAAAATATCCGCTACGGATTTATCAATTGCTCAATATCTTGCTAAGTATTATCGGAGTCGGCGTTTACTAATTGTTGTATCAGACTTAAGATATACGCGCATATATTCTCGCGTTAAACAATATGATACTAATACAGGATCTTCGTGGTTTAACAAGATGACAAAACCTTCCACAGGAAATATGCCTATTGGTCATATGTTCAATAACGATTTTCATATATATCTGCCATCGAGTAAATCCTGGGGGGATCTGAATAAGATTGGAGAAGGCATTCAAAACAAACATCCATATGGGTTTTATATTTATGAAGAGCGAATAGCGGATAGTCTTAATGTTGTATTAAAGATTCGATTTGAAAATGATAAAAAAGCAAAAGGTATTACCATGGGCTTCTGCCAACGATCTGGGCTAGAATCAGTAGCCAAGGCGTTAAAAGTAAATGTAAAACAAATGAAACTAAAGGGAGAGATCATTGATGCGATCGAAAATGCCGCCTGGATTATTCAAGATAAGATATATCCCAAACGTATCATTTATAGGTTAATCGATCAATAATTATACATCTACACGATAAATTGTAAAATCTGCGCCAACAAAATAGTCATATCGTTCTTTTGATTTCTGAATAGAGTTGCGTGCCATTTTATTCATGAACCGCTTAAGTTCGATTGAGTGCACAGATGCATGAACTAGGTGTTTTGGGACATCAGGCCAAATAGAAAGGTTGCGTAGATTATGTTTTCTTTCATGCTTAAACCGTTGCATCATTCGTGTCGCATAAGCATTAACATTGTTTGGATAAAGATAGATGAATGTAAATACTGCATATGGTCCGCTAAAGATGCGTCGAATCAATGCGGCATCCGAAATGGCTCCTTCGATTGCAATTGGACTAGATTGATATCGCTCAAAGAATAAATGAATTTCCTGGACAAATGCATCCATAATATTTTTTTCCATTCCGCTTTTGTAAATAGCAAATGCTTTTGGTCCATGAATGCCAAAACGCTCTCCGATCTTTCGAACGACAGTATCTAGCTCAAGTACTTCATAATCCCGCAATCGATTTGAGAAATAGGTTTTGCCAGCACCGCTCTTCGCAGTGAGAAACACATATTTGGGACGGATGGTGTTGATAGCCATGATCGCGTCATTCATAGTTGGAAACATATTATCTCTATATTATGAAATAAGTAACGCAATTTTAGGCTCTATGCCAATGGGCTCTATATGAATATAAATATACAATGAAGCTTGGCATTCACTTCTTTCGCAAGGATCTTCGGATCATTGATAACTTTGCATTGAATGAATTAGCTACTAAGGTTGATCGGATTATTGGATTGTTTGTATTTGATTCAGCCCAGATTAAACAAACAAAAGCAAATAAACATTATTATTCAATTCATGCCGCGCAGTTCATCATTGATAGCGTGAATGATTTGAATAAGCAATGCAACAATAAATTAACAATTATGGATGGCAATCCTGTAGATATACTAGAATCGTTAATCAAATCTAGTAAACCTATCGCAGTATCATATAATGCTGATTTCTCGCCATATGCATTAAAGCGCGACAAAGCAATTCAACAAATATGTAAAACACACAATGTAGAAACAATCATTAACAATGATGATCAAACATTGGCACCGATGGAGAGTCTGCTTAAGAAGGATAAGACTCCATACATGGTTTATGGCACATTCTTTAAAACTGTAATGAAGCAGACAATTGCCAAGCCAACCTCAAAACGAATCACATGGATGAGACCATTGCATAAACAATCATCCTTCCAACAGAAGTCATTGATTGATAATGCCACTTGGTTAGGCGGAAGGACTGAAGCACTGTATCGGTTAAAAAGCAGAATTGCAAATGGCGCAACTGACAAGGTTGCTCAACCAACGTCTGAACTAAGTGCATATATGAATCAAGGATGCATATCTATTCGTGAAGTATATTGGACATTCAAAAGTCGTTTCAAATCAATTGAGCCAATAAGATCCATTGTGTGGAGAGACTTCTTTCTATGTATCTATCGGTTCCATCCACGAGGAAATGGATTGAATCATATTGATGAACGATATGATTCAATCAAATGGCCCAAAGTAAAAGAATCAGAATGGAAACTATTTGAATCTTGTAATACAGGATTCATATTAGTGGATGCGGCTATGCGGGAGCTACAAGAAACTGGATTCATTAATAATAGATGTAGATTAATATTGGCAACATTCTGGATAAAGTATTTAATGATTGATCCGTTCGATCCTGAATATGGCAGCCAAGCTGGATACAGTAGGTTGTTGATTGATTGTTCAGGATCTCAGAATAAATTAAGCCACCAGTGGGTAATTGGAGACCTTGACCTAAGCGGTAGACGATTTGCTATGAGAGGAACTCCTGCACTTACCGGACGATCAATGCGGATCGATAATGATACGATTAAGCGATATGATCCACAATTTGAGTATATCAAGAAATGGATGCCAGAGTTCACAGATCTATCTATCAAAGAATGTAAAGACAAAATAAAAAAAACAAAACCAATGTATGAATGGAAGGTTCGTTATCAGCAGTATGCAAAGCTTTTCAAATAGAAAGAAGGATTTCGCGTGCCTGGTCAAGAGAGACCGGCATGATGCGAGTCACCTCTAATTTGTCCAGATCTGTTTCACTGATGAAGATCTCTCCAAGTAGGTCGCACTTTACATGTTTGTGTACGGCTTCAACATTCTCGTAGATAGGGACTGCGCCAGAATCAAAGTGGTTGATGTTTTCACTGACAAGCAGATCAACATTACAAATGAATGATCCGTCCGGGCGAAAGTATCGTCGAGGGTTGATTCCTCTGAAGGAGTACTTACCTTCGTACAATACAATCGGGGCGGTCGTAACATAGGTGCACCAATCAATGTCGCAGCTGTATTCGAGAGCCATGCCTAAGCAAATGGTGGGATTGTCCGCAAAGTAGAGGCCAATCTTACCAGTATCTTGACATTCGTTGGCCTGAAGCATTGGCGACTTATCGTTTGCATTGCGCGCACGAAAGATCACTGAGCCGGCGGGAAGGATGATGCTATTCATGATTATTGGTTTATACTTTAAGATGCGCGAACTGCTATTTTATGTTCAAATTACTCGCTAGCTTTTTTAGGGTGATCTTGTTTATATCCATGCGCAAATACGCCAGCTACGCAACTAGCAATTACCACCGCGATCCATCCAGGAATGTGCGCCGCCTTATCCTGCAAATTACCTGTAATTGCCATAATAATAACTAGAATGGTAGCACAGGCAAAGAATGCCATAACTCCCCATTTTACTCCATATGTGATCGCACTCATGATTATATGATTAAACTATATTTGATGTATATTCTACTAATCGATATTATATATTCAATATAAACAATGGGCAACGATAAACGTACCTTTCTCATTAGTAATCTACATCGCGATTCTGGCGGTGGTGCCAATAATGATATTACTATTACGCTTCCAGATTCAATATTTAGCGGGCGCGTTGATGCAATTAATATGAAACATATGTATATTGATTTTGCGACAGAAACACTAGGATCATCTAATTATGAATTGTATATCACTTATCCAGAAACAAGTTCTCCAACTCAAGTGGATTTAGATATCAAAAGTTATCGAGCAAAACTAATTCAAACAGACAGTGATCTTGCTGCGCTATTGGCATCAAGTATAAACTCTGCATTGGGTACAACCGTATTTCAGGTTTACTTTAATCCAATTATCAACGCGAATCAAGATATATATCGAGACAATAGCGATCAGCTATGTTCATACACCATATTCACAGACAATAATGCAAATTTTGTATTAGATTTTTCATCGAAGGTATCTATAGGTCCCTTGATCGGATTTGGAAATAGTATCAACAGAGGTGATCATAGTTATCAAGGTGGCAACATTCCTCCAATTTATTCATATGAATCCATTTATGTATCCAATCAAGCATATGATCCGACTTATAAACAGTATGACCAATATACTGATTTTGCATGTAAAATGGACCTGTATGATAGTAACAATAATCGTATAGAAAACTATCTAGACCCGCGAGATACTACAATAAGCTTGCCAATTGTAAAAGGTTACATTACAAGTCTAACAACATTTATTCAATACCTAGAGACTGAATTAAATAGATACTCTGGGAGCTTTGACCCCCCCACAACGTTTTCTATATCTTTTGATTATCAGACTTATAAATTTACAATTACTAATGATCAAGATGCAATATTTGGAATTGGGTTTCGATTTGATCGCGATAATGGATCCAACAATTACGGTTCACTTCATCGACATCTAGGATTTAGCAAACGGTTGTATTTAGGTTATAAGGCAATTACTAGTAGCACATATGCAAGAATCTTTGATCGCGCTTATGTAGGTGAATACCTTTTTGTATGTAGCGATTTGATTAAGTACAATTATGATACGAGTCTTATCGTAACCGAATCTGCCGGAGCAGTATCTTGGTATGAAAGTATTTTCACGATTCCTATTTCTCAAATCTTAGATGGTTCATATAGCCCAACATTTGAAACCGAGCATAGAGTCAAAATAGATGCATCTCTATTGGCAAAACGATATAATGAAGAATTGTCAGATCCAAAAACAATTAATTTTTATTTAAAGGTTTCATCTGGGAGACATATCAAGTTAAATACTCAGTGGACGATCAAGTTTGAGATCGAATATACTAACTAAGATATAGATAGCAACAATGGAAGTTCAAGATTATGCTGCAGTTATTAAAGAAATATGTGTGGCATTTCAAATATCAATCCCTGATACTAATCTTATCCGAAATGCAACTCAATATTGTAAACAGCTAAACCATTTACAACTTCGTAAAAGATTTCCCGTTGATAGTGAACGATTTGCATTTATTGCTCGTTCATATGTGGAATCAATTAATGATCAAAAGCAAGAATTCGATTACACCGAATATCTTCATGCACAACACAAGTCAGATGAATCGTTGTCACAGAAGCTAGCAGCATTAAGTACATCCTGGGTTAACGAGCAAATGCCTGTGATTGCGAGTAAAGCAATGACGATTTATATTGATTCATCATGGAGAGACAGATCGTCTAATTCGAAATCCATTACCGATTTTGCTTTTCAACTTGTTCCCAGACAATCGCAAGGAGGAGCTATAGCTGGTCAGATTCAAACTAGAGTAATGCCATCTCAAATTACTTATTTTAAGATTGGTAAGTTTAAATTACCATATGCCGCCTCTATGCGGCAAACAAATTATTCTAAGGAGCTAACATTAACATTTACCGCTTTGCGGAGTAATGGTATCCTCTCACAAAATGAAACCTTTCATTTTACATTCACATATAACGAGATCAATGATGGTCTGGTGGAGGTAAGTCCACTAAATGAATATTGTAAGTTTAGTCCTCCATTACGATTACTGGATGATCTTACGCTACGATTTAATGATCCAATTTATTCTGTCGCATTTCCCGGTGACACTTTAATGCCTAGTCAATTTAATTATATCACTGACGATGGTCGTATCAGTTTTGGATCACCACATGGATTAAATACCGGAGACGTAATTATTGTGATGGGATTAACGGCAAACGGAACCAGCGCCATCAATGTTTCTATCTTAGAATCTGTTAATGATCCTCGAGGACATGTTATTACAAAGATTAGCGATTGGATGATTAGTATTGGAGTGGATATCTCTGACTTAGTGTCGCCTGATAATACTGCACTGCCATCAATTCGTGTATTAAGCAGAACATTTAGATTCCCGCTAGAAATTGGATATCAAGATGTAATCGAATTGAAATAAGTAATTGAATATATAAATGACAGATGACAACATACGCAAAAATAGTGGCATGTTTGCCATCGATACCCCCAAAGATTAGCACTAAAGCTAATCCGATTAAGGTGGATGGCTTTCAAGATCTCAAGAGACAACGGCTTCCAGCTAGATCTGATAATGCATTCATTTCAAGTTATGGCGTTGCTTGCGTGCGTAAGAATCCGGATACTGGTTGTTATGAAATACTAATGATCAAGAAGCGTCATACGTATTCTTTTATTGAATTTGTGCGTGGTTCATACGATCCTTATAAGGATCATGATCTTGATTATATGTTTTCCTCTATGACCATCACAGAGAAGGCGATGATTCAAACGCGTAACTTCGAAACTATCTGGAACTACTGTAATGGCGAACCAGTCAAGAATACAGAGAAGTCTATATATACAAGATCCCTTCGCAAATATACCTTTCTGGTAGAGCGCGGAGATATCCTCTATCGTTTGATTGCTAATACGCCAAATGCAAATCTACTATGGGAAATACCAAAGGGTCGACCGAATAAACGCGAAACGCCACTAGTATCGGCCACACGTGAGTTTGAAGAGGAAACTGGATTATCAAAAGATTCATACCGGATTCTATTTGATGAAGGAACAATTGAATACTCGTTTGTGGATTGCGGTGTTAGATATAAATATATCTACTATCTGGCAGTACTAAGTAGTTCAATCACGCCTACCTATGATTATAATAATCCACACATGCTATGGGAGCTCAGTGAAATCAGATTCATGACATCCGTAGCAATCCAGGAGATGAATAATCAAAGACTGGCAAAGACTGCGCGAATCATCATCAAGAAGGCAAAAAAATATATTTAGACTGTTTTACAATCTGAATCATTTTTTTATGTAATTTCTATCAAGGTGGTATGTTTTATCAAATCATTTTATTTGAAATTGAATCTTAGATCTGAGTTACTTTGCGTTTCAGATCGGTGACACTTTTTTGTGCAATTTCTATCAAAGTAGCATGTTTTCATGCGACTTCTCTGAAGCGGGCAGGCTCGCTAAATAATTTTCTTTGAAATCGAATCTTAGATCTGAGTTACTTTCCCGCTTCAGAGTGAAATGCAAAAACATGCAACTTTGATAAAAATAGCACAAAAAACAAAAAAAGTTTTAACGTCTAAGGAAAACTGCAAAGGCCTCTCCAGTAAGCATGAATGCAAACTGGTAGGATCCAAACTTCGAGTAATGAGTTGTATCGATGTGGCGCACATAATGTTTGCCTTCAATCAATCCAGCTGCATCGAAGCGTTTTAGGAGAGTTCCCACTTCGCCAGTCACTTTGAATCGAAAGTCAACATGAGTCGACTCCAATCCAAAAGGACGGATCGCGGATTCGAAATCTGTTTTATTGGAGCGAAATAGCTTCCGTAGCACCTTCTTGATCGAGTTGCTAAACTTGGACATGGTTTCAAATTTAATTTTTTAATATAACGCCGGGGGATTGCTATTTTATGCTCAAGATGATTGATGTAATACCCATTCTTTGATTACTCTAATGAACCATGGTACATCATAGCCCACATCATTAAACATAACATGTCCGCCGCGATTGGTAGTCACTAATATAATATTTGGATTTTGTTGCGGAAGATCAATGTACTCTGACGTGATTGATCCAGAGAATACATTATCATCCAATGATGATATAAACAGCGATGGTACATTTATCTTTGTTAGATAATGAACAGGATCACAGTCACGGATATACTCATCTTCATTCGCATATCCAAGAAGCTTACTCTGAAACGCTAGCCAATCATCCATAGTCTCAATGGATTTGATATGAGCTGATGCACCATTCTGTAAATGTCTAACCATGTATTTCATCTTATTTACTAAATATGCTTTTGAAATAGTATTCATGTTACGACAGGATCGAACAAAGTTATATCCAGGTGATACCAATACGGCACTTTGAATATGTTTTTCTTGATTGAATGCTCCCAGATATCGGATTAATAATGCTGACCCAGCACTGGCTCCAACTGCATGAATGGGAGTATTCGGAAATCGAGATTTGATATATCGAATTACTGTTTGTAACTCATCGATACGACCAACAAAATTAAATTTGTTAAAGTTAAGCCTATGGTCATTGCCAGACCGTGTATAAGTTATATATGCAATTTGATGTTCCTTAAACACTCCTGATACATGCGCGAGTTGCGTGTAATTGCCACATACGGTATGCAGATACAATACAACTGTTTTCACTTTACCTTCAGGACTGTTTACTCCTATCAAGATTTCTGACGAATCTTGCATACGAATAATTACACGACTCATATCTGATTTTGCAGCTTCGCGCTCTTGTTTCTTCATTCGCATACGATACACAAATACTTGGCCCAATCCAGTCATATACGGTTTAAACCATGTTATTGGTTGTTTTAAAATAGAAAGTGGAATATGATTAGCCGAATAGACTTTAGGATATTCTGTTTCGTAAAACATGATACTATATCGTTAGCACAAATATGAAATCAATCCTAAGCGTTAATAGAATAGATATATAAATATCTATATACTGCATCTGCTGTGATTATATAACATGTCCACTGTTTCGCTACCTGCCGCTGTGATTGCTCGTTCTCGTGAGCTATTTGTGCTTTACTCTAAGAAGGCCGCTTTTCAGATTGAGGAGTACGCTGATGCTGGTGCTGTATTTGCTCGCCTAACTGCTGCGGCCAAGACGGAGGGCCCGGCAGATGTTTCGGAGCAGGATGTAAAGTACCTCATTTCTGCTATCAACATCTGCTCTCAACGCGTAGCTATTGAGGCGCAAAATTACAAACCCGTAGCTGAGCTTCTAGAGGTACTTACTGCCGCGGTAAAGACCGAGGAGGTTGAAGAGACCAAGGAGGAAGATGAGAAGTCTTCTGTTACTGAGCTGTAAGTGCTTATAGCTTTGTTGGGATCTTTTTTTTGTGATAAAAAAATGAAAGCAAGTTAATACATGTGCTCTTTGCAGAGTCCTAGACGCATCACCTCATTTTGACAATCTCCTAAGATACATCGCGGTATTCCAATTTCGCGAAGGTGCGTACCGCAAAGACCCTTAGCCTTTCTTTGACGCCTACAATCATCGACGATACATTTTGTCCACCAAGTATGGCGACCACAACGATTGCCACGGCGTTGCGTTTGATAATTGGTACAACCTTTAGTGGCGCAAATGTTAGGTTTCTTTCTAAGATGGCTGATGCATAAGTTGCGTTTGATTACAGGGTTATTGCAGTCTTGAATTCTACAAGTCGGTAATCCGCCATGGAAGTAGCAAAGTGTTTTTGCTATCGCATAGACCTCACAACCTTCCTTAGAGCAAGGTCTCTTTTTAGTTGTACCATTATGCTGATTACATAAACCACTTCGACGCGATATCTTTTCGCATCCATCTACGGCGCAATGGGTTTTCTCATATTGCAATATCTCTAATGACTCATCAAATGATGGCAACTCCGCAGACTTTGCTACAGTCAACTCTGCATGATCTAAGATACGCTTAGGAAGTAGAAAGCTTTTAGCAATATCACCAAATGTATGCATATAGACAGGAACTGTCAATTGGTTAGCTGATGGTACGGTCGAGGGAGGTGACATGGTTTGTATATTCTATCACGAACTTGTTCAATTTTATGGTTACAAAAAAACAAATAATATTGTCAATGAGTCACCGCGTAGACACCATTAAAGATAGCGCAACGTTTCTTGGGTTCAACTAGTTGGTAAGCGTTTTCGGGTTGTTCCAATTCATTTATGCCAACGACCGTAAGACTTGGGCGACAATTGAATTTATAATCGCTAATGTTCTTATTAATTGGCATCAGCAGATCATCCAATAAGACACGAGCATCTTCACTACTAAAACGCAAATGATAGCCTCGACAAGTTTCAACAATATAAGGCATTACTCCAAGACCTTGAGCTAGAAGCTTAACCTGTCTTAGCCAATTCTTGTCAGAATGAGTAATCTGCATATACCCTGCATCTTTATCGAATCTATTTGAAAGCCACAGTAAGCGAGTAAAGATTCTAAATTCAAATGGAACATGATCCGGTCTAGTCTGTTCATACTGGTAACGTGGATCCATCGGACTTGCATGCGATAGCATCACTGGATATAATGGCGATTGTTCTAGTTCATCACCTACTTTCAAATCACAAACCATTCTTGGCGTATATTCATATTTCACTACCATTCCTTGATGTTTGGTGCATTCGATATATGAGCCATCACTAAGATCCACCCGATACATGGGTTGCGATCTATCAACTAAACGCACAGTTGCATCAGACCACTCTGATCCATTCCAGATACCAACAGTCATGCCTGGCAGAGTTTTAATTGCATGCCAGCCGTTGTTAGTGAGAATTAGTGTGTTAGGAGCAAACATCTTCAATGATATATTTAGTAGAGCAAAAATCAATTTTATTGATGTTAGTTAAGCACCGCCGCAAAGCTTGAACGGAGGAGGTGTGCTCGTGGTCCATCGTTTTCGGTAATGATGTCACATATCGTACCTACATAAGCAGAAAGCCAAAAACAAAAAAAATATGCATTTAAGCCAGAGCTTAAAGCTGATTACGCCTGACATGAAAGACATTCCTCTTCTTCCTCGCGATCGCCCAACTTAGCGCCTGTAGCAATCTGCTTGATGCGGCAATAATATGAGCTAGTCTTGAGTCCCATCTTCCACGCATACAAGTGCATATTAGTCAGGAGAGACATATCGGGCGATACAAGATATCTGTTACTGCTAGATGACTGGCATACATAGCAATTGCGCTGAGCTTCCATCTTGATTAGAGTAGTCAGCTTGTATTCATAAATGGTTTTGTAAACATCTCGAATACTTTGAGGAATCTCTGTAATCGCCTGGACGGATCCGTCATTAGCAATGATCTTGTTGCGGATGCGCTTTGTCCAAAGCCCTTCAGCTTTCAGATCTTTCATCAGATGCTTATTAACAACTTGGAAGCGACCAGAGAGAGTGCTTCTAGTAAAGATGTTACTTTGTGGTACTTCAAATGATTCTGATAATGTTCCAGATACAATGCTAGTACCTGCAGTAGGCATAAGTGCCATCAAGAGAGAATTACGTAGACCATGATTGATGATATCATTCTTCAATGTTTTCCAATCCCACATGTTTGATGGCGTAACATCCCACAAATCGAACTGCAACATACCAGAGGCAGTCATTGATGTTGCAAATGTTTCGTATGGGCCTTGCGCCATCGCAAGACGGTTGGATGCGACTAGTGCGCCGTAATACATTGTTTCAAAGATCTTACGATTGACCTCCATAGCTAGCGGGCTATCAAAGGGAGTCTTCATCATCATAAACACTTCCGAAAGACCTTGAACGCCAATACCAATAGGACGGTTCTTATCATCAGAGACCCTTGCTTGATCGAGAACATACTTATTGTTATCAATAACCTTATTCATATTAACGACAATTGACTGAACAACATCATTCAACTTATTGTAGTCAAACTTAATATCATCGCCGTTCTTAACAACAAACTTTGGCAAGATGACACTAGCTAGGTTACAGACGCCGATATTGTCTGTGTCGCTGTAAATGGTTATTTCGATACAAAGGTTGCTTGATTTAATAACTCCTTGATTGTTCTGATTACATTTGCGGTTGACATGATCCTTATAAGCTATGTATGGCTTACCAGTTTCAATTTGAGTAGCCATAATCAAATCCCACAGCTGTTTAATAGAAACTTGCTTACGATACATTCCTTTAGCTTCATAAGCAAGATACAATTCATCAAACTCTGAACCATAGGTGTCAGTCAGTCCCGGGCATTCATGCGGGCACATCAGTGACCACATAACATCAGCCTTAGTCTTCAATGCATGCTTGAGGCGTTGCATAAAGATATCAGGGACCCATAGAGCTAGGAACAAATCACGACAAAGACGTTCAGGAGCGCCTTGTTGCTTTTGCGAAAGAATCGCAGATTCAATGTCAGCATGCCACGGTTCTAGATACACTGCAGTACTTCCTTTGCGCTTGCCTCCACCTTGAGAGACATAGCGCGTCGATTCATTGAATACTCGCATGAGTGGAACCAAACCTTCGGAACGACCAATGGTCGATGCAATGACTGAGCCAGATGCTCGCACTTGAGACATATGAACACCAACACCTCCACTGAACTTTGAAATCTTTGAGATATCAGTTAGGCGAGAGTAAATGTTATCAAGGTTATCATCAATGGCTAATAGGTAGCACGATGATAGAGTATGATTGATTGTTCCTGCATTAAACAACGTAGGCGTTGCATGCGTGTAGTAACGATCAGACATTAGCTTGTAAGTATTGATAATGCTCGATACGGTATCCTTAGATGCATAACCATCCTCAGCAATTAGATGAAGGTTAATACCAATGGCGACGCGAAGTAACATTTGCTGCGGCCTTTCTTTAGTGATCTTGACATCATTATCATACTTATATGCTAACAGATATGATTTGATGAGAGTAATCGCTCCAAAGAAGTTATTGGTATAATCCTTTTCATAATCGACGACTCTTTCTAATTCATGATGGTAGCGATTAATGAATGCAACAACCTTCGGATGAAGAATCTTAATCGTGACCGTACGATACTGATACGATACTAAATCGTTTGCATAGCGCAGTAGATTTGATGTAGTATTCTTATGCAGATCGCTGATAATAATGCGTGCGGCAAGATCATCATATTCATGATCATCAATAATCAATGAAGCGCAAATATTAGCGCTAATACGATCAATTTCACTTGTCTTGATTCCATCAACTAAAGCAGATACTGTTTTAACAGCAACCAAGTCAGTACTGATAGAAAGCTTTGGAGGCATATTCGCTAGTTGCTGAAGACGATCGGAAATCGTTTCAAGCTTTAGAGGAATAGCATTTCCGCGGCGGTTAATCACATTAATTGACATGGCGTTTAAGCAATAAAAGAGGGTTCGACAAGAGAACAACACTGAGATCAGTGGATATATTACATAAAATGATTGTCAATTTTATGACTAAAAAAACATGTTTCTTAGTCTGAATCTACCTCATTATCAGAGCTAATACCCGGTCTTGTCGGTACCAAAACATACTTACTCTGTTCACGAGCCATTTTAGCCCTATGTCGCGCAGCTGCGCTTGATCTAGAGGAGCGGATGATCGTTCGATTTCGTTGAATTTGTGTTTTTGCTCTTGGCGGTGATGATGGCGGAGATGGAATAGCAAGATCATCAGAATCATATTCCGTTACTTCGGCTGATCTACTATTTGCATCTGCCGCATTCAACGACAAACTTAAATCATTGATCTGGGATTGAAGAGAAGATGCTGCATCTAGGATAATCTTTGTCTGTGTCTGCAGTAGTTCAAGCCGAACGCGAATTGTATCCAGAGTATCTGACATAGTTGTTACATGAAGTATATACTAAAATTAAGTATATATTCGATTCATAAAAAAATGAAAGCAAATTTATGAAGTTTTTCCAGTCACCGCAAGAGTAAGGCGAAGGCCATCCAGCAACGCATTGATACGCTCTGTCTGATCTTGTTCTCGAATCTTGCGATACAATTTTGTGAAACGCGACTCTGTACGCTCCTCCAATGCTTTGATCGTAATAGTTTGATGATCAATGACAGACTGCATATGTTTGATCATGTCAGCTTGTTGATAAACCATTGCTTGAAGATCAGCATTTTCATTCATCACCAAGCCTAGTTTCATAGAGACTTGTTTGATTTCATGCTGAGCCGCGCGCTCAACATTCTTCAGTCGAGTATGCTGATCATCAATCATTTCTTTCAAATCATTCATTGACTGTGACGAAGAAGCTGTTTGTGACGTCGAATGCATCATTGGCGTAGATGAGTTCTGATGAAACTTATGACGATTCATCTGGCCGGTCTTAGTTGAAGCAAGGAAGGTCAGCGTAGCATCTTTCAAATTATCAATTACTCCAAAATGTAAATGACCAAGTGGCGTAATGAAGAATCTGATGATTCGGTCTAGCGTAACGATAAATTCACTTCGATCAACTTCATCTTGCCCACTCCAATAAGATCCAACAATAGCACCGATAGTTCTGGTAGCAATCATTTCAAAGTCGATGATCTTCATGATCTCGTATTTTATTTGATCAGGATTCTTAGCAACTGACTTAGCGTTGCGGTATACAAAGCTTCTTGCATGTGAATTGAAAGTTATCAGATTGTTGCATTCACCAATACATTTAACAAATATCAAACTCAGAGCAGGATGAGCCAGCTGGAATGATGCTTGCGCCATGTACCCATAGTTGAATGAGCCAATGCGTAGGTTTATAAACAAATCATCAAATGATAGGTTGAGCATTGTTATTGAGCTGTAAGGTGTCAAGTGAGTTGTAGCGTTTATTTATTAATAATGAATTGCTATTTTATGCTCAAAAATATGAGCCACTTTTGAGCTGCTCAGCGGTTTGTCTGAGCAGGTAGTTTTCGCCAAATAATATTATTTGAAAACAAATCTTAGATCTGAGCTCCTTCCGCGTTTCAGATTGATGTCATGTTTTTATGCGATTTCTATCAAAGTTGCATGTTTTCATGGCAACGCTCTGAAGCGGGATGTTCCGCCAAAATATATTTTTGAAAATGAATCTTAGAGCTGAGCTACTTTCCGCGATTTGGAAAGTAACACAAAAAAATTGATTCAAATGCATAAATCATCAGAAATCTTCATCATCTGTATCTGGAAGATCATCCTCATTGATAGCATCAACTTGTTCTTGCATAGCGTCATCAAATTCAACATCCTCCGCTTTTGCAGCTGCTTTAGCTGTGCGGAACAATGATTTGACATTACTCTTTGAGATGATGCCGTCTTCGATCATTGCATCAATCTGATTGACGCCATTATCCTTGATCAAGATATCATTAATCTTATAAAGTGGATACATCGTTTTGGTGAGTCGCATATCAAGATCTTCATAGTCAAACTTCTTTGATGTAAGTTTCTTCAAGCTATTAACATCACGCGGCTCATACCCAAGGCTAAGCTTTTTCTTATTGATTTTTGTTGTCTGATAATTAATGTATTCGCAACAGAACGGTTGAGTCTCCACATAGAAGTGTTTATCTGCTTTTGTCAAGCGAGAGATGATATCATGATTGATAGAGTAAGACTCATCTTTTTCAATCTTGCTTCTACGCATTTGATATCCTTGCCAATCAACTTGACGAACATTCTCTACAATTGCTTTGTAGTTGATTCGGACATCCTTGTGCTTTTTACTTTCATAAGTGATACCAAACGATTTGGTGCGTTCGTTGAAATGAGCAGTATCATTCAGATTAAGCTGAGACAGATTTGATCTTTCGCAGTTAATCTCCTGAGATATTAAACAAATCGCTGCAGGCTTTAGCATAATCATTGGATCATCGGCATCTTCGACATGGCGCTTATAAAGTTTAACAATACGATCGCGCACATCAGCAAAATTAGTGCAGCAGAAATAGATCAAAACATCAGAGTGATCATCTTCGATGTTGTAGAAAGCCACAACAAACATTACTTTCAAATGCTTCAATGCATATGATAATGTTTTACCTTGAATTAAATGCTCTAGCTGTGTCTTGAATACACTAGCGCCATTCCACATTGGCAAAGCAAATCGTGCAAGACCTGTCATGAAATCAAACATCCCATCAAGCTTTTCGTTCATTTCCTTAATATCAATACGAGCTTCTTTGAGATCTTTAGATGTTTCTTCCGCATGTCCAAGAAGTTCCTCTTGACGACGAAGTAATTCATCTATTTTTGCAGAATGTGAATGATTCATATTTTTAATTGTAGCTTCGAGACGATCTATCTTATCGCAAGCATTTCCATTGAATTGATTTTGAAGTTCGCTTGCCATACGAAGTCGTTTGGCTTTTTCTTCAGCAATATAAGCTTTATAATCAGATTGATATTTCTGATACTTTGCAATCAACTGAAGTTGAATTGAAAAGTAGTCAGCGAATGTATCATCATTGTAAGCGCGCATTAACACCTTATGAGCAGCATTAATAGTTAGCTTGTACTTGATTGGATAATATGTTTTACCATTTTCTCTTTTCTCTGTTAAATGAATAACTTGACATTTTTGATTGCTATAAGCAACAAATAGCTCATTATTTGAAGCGATGTCAGCTGACATCGCTTTGAATTTTTGCCCTTTTGGGATAATCCTTGCGCGTTCAAGCATACGTTTGACCTCGCCAGCTCGAGCATCTTCAGATAAAGCGCCTAAGCTCTTCAACATATCTTCTGCATCAATTGGATATTCTCCTTTCAGATGAGCAATACCATCAATGATGGCTTTCTTCTCAGAATCCATTCCAAGTAAATCAATCAATGGTTGAATCATTTGAGCTGCGTCATCATAAGTAAGTTCCTTTCCGGTTTGGATAGTCTTACGAAGAAGCGTAGCATCAATGTTTTCAAGAGTGATCGAGGCAGACATTGCTGAGGAGGGAGGGATAGAGACAATGGCGTTTAGAGCGATTGATATATTTGATTTGCATTGTCTGCTATTTTATGCTCAAAACTATGTGCCACTTTTATCAAAGTTCTAGAGCAGAAAGTTTCATGAATGAAAGCATCTTAGATCTGAGTAGCTTCCGCGATTTCGCTTTGAAATGGTTTCGTGTTTTGTAAATGTAAAACCTAGCAAAAACATACGATTTCTATCAAAGTTGCATGTTTTCGTAACACCGCGCTGAAGCGGAATGTTCCACCAAAATATATTTTTGAAAATGAATCTTAGAGCTGAGATACTTTCCGCGTTTCAAAGTGAAACGCAAAAACATGCTACTTTGATAGAAATTACACTTTTTTGCGGCATCGCGCAAATCCGGAAAGAAACACAAAAAAATGATTCGAGCATAATAGTTAATTCATATATCGCAATGTAAGGTTGCCGGACGTCAGAATCAAGAAGTTGATTGCTGTTGTGCATATAGACATGCTTACTGGCGTATCAGTAGAAATATAAGAGCTTGAATATGCCAGATATTGATCTCTAGTCTGACTGAAGTTTAGATAGCCGCTTGGTTGTGCTTTTCCGGGGAAAAGACTAAAAGTCATCAGATAAGCGCCTTCGTCAACGGGAGTCAATACACGATCTCCGCCATATCGCATAGGAATATATGCATTGTAGAATACTCCCGGATTTGCATCGTAAATAGTGCTACCACCAGAGATCACAGAAACTTCATCTACAGATGGGGCACTTTTATAATAGTACGCAGGAGTGTATGCAAGTGAGGTGACTCCTGCGGTTGATATGATAGATGGATATCGAACCTCTGCATATGTGCTAACATCATTGCGCCTCCACATTTCGGCGGCATTTGAATCAGATTCATTAGTTAATGGCCGGAAGCGAATATATAGGTTTTCGACTGCAAACTTAATATCGCCAATATTAACTTGATCAAATGGTTTATTTAAAATACGTTCAATGCGTTTATGTACACGCACGATACTAAATTGCGTTTGATGCTTAAAGAGCTCGGCTACTTCAGGAGTTGTATATACATGATTGGTTACCAGATTACACATTTGAATAGTTGGCATATTATATTTGCCGCCATCCGCGGCGTAGTCAATCACTGAAATACAATTTTCGATCTTGGCAAAATCTATCTCGATCCAAAACTTCTCATATGTGATGTTCCAGTTAGAGATAGCAAATGCAGGATCGAGGTTAAACCAAAAGAGTAACGGAATATAAAGATCAATCATGGCATGAGTTTGTTTTGGAGTCTGTGGGCCATCATAAAGCATCTTCTTTTCACGAACCATTTGCTTTTCGGGATCTTGTAAGAAGATCGCGGTTCGAGGTGTCTCCTGACCAACGCATTTCATCCAGCCAGGTTTTTGACTATCGCTAACATGAAAGCGATAATACATTTCCATTTCTTCTGCACCATATCGATCAAGAACCATGCCGTCATTGACTAACCTAATTTCACGAATCATTCGATGCCCAATGAAATCAAACCAGCGAATACGATTATTCTTATGAACGGCGCTCAACTCGGATAATTGAATATGCAATGCTTGATCTGCAATAAAGTCTCCATAGATTGGAACTTTAATTTTTGTGGAAGATCCAAATAATGGTAGGGGGGTTGTTCCCACTTCAGAATATCCATATGCAATCGATACGATCGGTTTGAATGTTGTATTAATAAAAAGTGAATGTGTTTGGCGAATATCATCAAATGTTGCATTAATGTTTTGCTGGCGGATACGAGTAATTTGAAGTTCAAGCTGATTCTTCAAATCAACATATTTATTGATAGTATCTGATTGAGTTCCATCAATGAGAGCCTTGGCAAGATATTCATCGATCTTATCTATCTGTGCTCTGCGACTAGCAATCGCTTCATCGCGCGTTTCCGTCTTTTTCTTTTTAATACTAGCTAATCTTGCAAGCAATTGATCTTTAGCTAAAAGATGTTTATCTAAATCAGAAGTATTCGCCAGTAGAATGGCATAACCATTTTGAAGAATTGATGCTGACATGGCGATTGGTTTCTATATTAACTTATTCATCATTGGCATCTATTACAAAAAAAACATCTTTATGCAGAAGTCACATGTACTTCCAGGTATGATGCATCGCTTAACACAGTCTCTGGGTAGATGAAGGTATCTCTATGACGCAGTCGCTCAATTCCAAAGTATAGAATTAGGCAAACCGCGATCGCTCCACCAATCATAAGCGAGTATAGAGCAATAGCAAGGATTAGTAAGGTATCCATAATTGGTGAAATGATATATTAGGATTTATATGATTCAATTTTAAAGAACATGCGCAAAGCAACATTCGAGCAATAATACTAATACGATCAACAACCACCCGGCAATTCCGAATAGAAGCAAGAGTTCTTCATCAGGAGTGAGTACTCCGACAGGACAATCATTCATTTATATGATCACGCAATCTAACAGGCCGATTGATACAATAATATGTTATACCGCATAAAGAGAAAACAAAAATGGATAATCCTCCGATAATCAAATAAATAGTTATATTCGTGTGATAGTTGTGATTCATTGGATTTAGTATACAATATTGTAACAAGGTGAAAATAAAAAAATATTATTGAGTTAGCCATCCATGACAAATGGTTTGATGGGTCCGGTGAAGCGCCAACATGCTTTAGGCTTCTTGAAATGACGGCGCAGGTTAGCTACCTCGCATGTGGCATATTCGCAATGGTTGCATTGGAACATACGAACACCATGATTATCATGAAACTGATAGAATGTTTGTCGCGGATCATTATATAAGATTTCAATCTTGACAATATTGTTATCTCCCTTAGGCGCATCGAAACATCTAAACTTCCGTTCAAAATGTGATCGTAATGATCGCATACGAATAGTAGCATACTGACAACGATTACAGTGATACTCAATGCGCTGATATTCTTCTGAAAATGTTTCGTAGTAAGGAAACTCTTGATTGTCTAGATAATACTTCATGGTTGGCGTTTCCTCGTTTGCCTTAACATTTGCTACATGATCTTCTTTCGATGTATCAAAGCATTTAACCTGACGTTGAAAGTGATGTTGAATAGATGTAATGTTGTTATACTCAAGAAAACATCTCTGACAGCGAAACCTAGTCTTGCCGCAATCGCCTTTGAAGCGTAGGTAAGGATACTCTGGGTTATCGCCACAATAAAGTAGCTTAGCTTCTTTGCCATTGATCATAGGCTGATTTGATTGAGATGGAGCTGGTTCAACATGCCAGATATCAACAGGAATTACTGGAGTCAATGATAGATTACCGATACATTCATTATAGTGCTCCACACATTGATCATAATTATCGCATACTTTCTTAACAACTGATTCTAGAAATGGATACGATACTACATATAGTTCGTTGGTATCGCTATTGCGAAACTTAGCGAGCAAGTGACGGATAACATATTCAATCGATTTCCCGCAGTATGTTGGCTCAGATAGAAATGCATAGTAGTATGGCTCATTCTTGTTATGGCTGGTGTTGTATGTACTTAGTCGCTGCTTAGGATCTAGCGTCTTACCAATCTTGAAGTTATTCTGGCTGGCGTAATATGCGGTAGTCGCGATATATACATACTCCTTCTTCAACAAAAGATTATGATCAATTGTGTTCGCTATGAGCGAAGTATTCTTCTTTCGTTCGTATTCAAGCTGCTTAGCTTGATACTCATTTTGATACTTTGAATACTGCTTGAACACCTTTTCAAGTTTCACATAGTATTTGCGAAGCTCACTGCTTTTAGCAGTTTGTAGATGTAACAACGATTCTTTAAAACAATCGGGACTCACAAATAGATGTTTCGTCTTATTGTGTGGATTGAAATCAGATGGAACCTCTTTTGTTGGAGACTCTTTATAAAAGAACTCCTTTGCCTCAGATGCTGTCAAATGCTTATAATCTTGATCTGACTCAAAATTATTTTTTATAAGTGTTAGATAACGCACCTTAGGCTTATAAGCACTTGTAGGATCGTAGCCGATATACTCAAGCGTGTCTGCGCCAATGTACATCCACTTATCATCCTCAATAGCATGCCAGAACTTGTCGATATAGAGTTCAGCAATGTCAATGTTGTTTGCTTTGATAAACTCCTTAACAGTCATCATCTTAGATGAAATATCAATGATGGTGCTTGACATGTTTGAATGCTATTAGTCTTTTGTGACAGTATAAGACGGATTTTGTATATCTTTATAAGTCTTACATCAAAATAGAATATTCATAGTTAGAAATAGGATAGTTACCTCATTGTTTATTATCCCCTCGAGGGGATAAAAGGATCTTTTATCTATTTCAACACCTAGAGCCTTATTCCATGTATTCATATCGGTCGGTCGGCTTATAGATGAATCCTGGAACTGCATTACATACTTGCTCCCAGATCTTATCATTCTGCACCAAGGTCTGCTGTCCTTGCACGTGAATGAAAGAAAGTAACTGTTTGCGCTTGTTATAATCTTTAACGTGCTGTTCAATGAGTTTGGTGGCAATATATGGATAGTATAGCAGATTTGATTTATTGCTCGGGCAAATTATATTATATGCCTTGACTGCTTTCGTGAATGAATTAGTGATATCCTGTGTTTCAGCAAATGTAAGCTGCGGAGGTGCAACGCCTGTAACAATCTTCTTTATTAACGCAACATGCTCGTTTAGATCCGTCAAGCCGGTCGCTTTAAGATACGTTCTGAGCTGATCAATCGTGATACGTTTCTTATTCGTAATGCCGTCGCGTCTGATGCATTCCTCTATTTTCGAAATCTGCGCATTTGTAATTGTATTTGTTTCTCTTGCTTGAATGCGCTCCAAC
>JACCDU010060803.1_pt1 | contig 31192 bp, 38 predicted proteins | sample 7446081 | NCBI WGS metagenome assembly JACCDU01 (sample SAMN15323447, study PRJNA562643) | freshwater metagenome | isolation source: river surface water | place: USA:Blue River Watershed | collected 2017-08-17
TCACCACGCCTTCGTAAGCCTGCACGCGCTTGCGGTTGCCTTCAACCACGTTCACGTTCACGATCACGGTGTCGCCAGGGGCGAACTCGGGGATGGTCTTGCCAAGGCGAGCAATTTCTTCTTGCTCAAGGGTCTGGATCAGGTTCATCTGAAACTCCACTGTTTCTCCGTTCATGCCCGCTGCACTAGGGGCGCTCCGTGCGTCACTGCAGGCAGTGACTTCGCATGCCAGCCAATGGGCATGTGCCGGACCGCGGCGGGTAGAGGACCGAAAAGCCTTGGATTATAGCTTTTTTCAGTTTTTGGCAGAACCTGCAACCGGCAGGGCGGCCAGGAAGGCCTCGTCAGCCCGGCTCAGGCGCCCCATGGCGCGGGCCTGGGCAATCAACTCAGGCCGATGCCGAGCGGTCAGCGCCAGGCTTTGCTCACGCCGCCAGCGCTCGATGTTTGCGTGGTGCCCCGACAGCAGCGCCTCGGGTACCGCCTCGCCCTGCCAGACTTCGGGCCGCGTGTAATGCGGGCTGTCGAGCAGGCCGTCGAGCGCGGGGTTGAAGCTGTCGAGCTGGTGGCTGCCTTCATCGTTCAAAACTCCGGGCTGCAGACGGGCCACTGCATCCAGCAGGGCCATGGCCGCGATCTCGCCACCCGAGAGCACAAAGTCGCCCAGACTGATCTGGTGCGTGATGTGGCGGTCGATGAAGCGCTGGTCCACACCCTCGTAGCGACCGCACAGCAAGATGGCGCCCCGCCCCTCGCCCCATCCTTGCACGGCCGTGTGGCTCAGCGTCTGGCCAATGGGCGAAAACAGCACAAACGGTGCCGGCTCGCTCTCAGCCCGGTCGGTGCGGATGGCCTGCAGGCATTGCTCGAGGGGCTCGGCCAGCATGACCATGCCCGGGCCGCCGCCAAAGGGGCGGTCGTCCACCCGGCGGTAATTGCCTTGCGCAAAATCGCGCGGATTCCACAGACGCACGTCGACCTGGCGCGTTTCGTAGGCACGACGCGTCACACCAGCCTTGAGAAAAGGCTCGAACAGTTCGGGAAACAGGGTGATGATGTCAAAGCGCATGTCGCGCCGGTCCGTCAGTAATCAGGCTGCCAGTCCACGGTGATGCACCGGGCCTGGATATCCACCTTGTCGACAAAGGCGGACACGAAAGGAATCATGCGCTCGACCTTCTTGCCAGCCTCTTCGGCATGCAGCATGAGCACCGTCTGCGGGCCAGTGGTCATGAGGTCGCGCACCTCGCCCAGCACCACGCCTTCGCGGTTGAGCACCTGCAGACCGATCAGATCCACCCAGTAGTACTCGCCCTCTTCGGGTGTCGGAAAGCTCGAACGCGGCACGAAGACGCGGGCGCCCTTGAGGCTTTCGGCAGCATTGCGATCAGGGATGTCCTCGCTGCTGGCCACGACACTGTCGGAATGGTCCTTGGCTTCACGCACACGCAGCAGCAGTGGCTGCGTCCAGTCTTGGGATGCAGCTGCAGCTTCGGTGGGGCGACGTGGCTTGGCGATGCGCTCGGGGGGCAGCAAAAACCAGCGTTTGGAAGAAAAAAGCGCCTCTGGAGAGGCGCTGTGGGGCAGGACTTTGAACCAGCCCTTGATGCCCCAGGCATCGAGGATGCGCCCGACTTCGATGGCGTCAGCCGGCAATTCGGCTGTTTCGAGCGGTGGACGCATCCGGTAAGCCCGGTCGATCAGGCGGCGGCCTTGGCGGCTTGCTTGATCAGGCGCTCCACGGTGGGGGAAGCCTGGGCGCCAACGCTCTTCCAGTAGGTCAGACGGTCCTGGGCAATGCGCAGACCCTGCTCGCCTTCCACGGCGGTCGGGTTGTAGAAACCGATGCGCTCGATGAAGCGGCCATCGCGGCGCACGCGCTTGTCGGCGACGACGATGTTGAAGAAGGGACGGCCTTTGGAGCCGCCGCGGTTCAGACGAATAACGACCATGATTTATCCTTGGGTGGTTGGCGGCCTGCCAGTTCAAAAAAGCAGACTGCCGGTATCCTTCAGCGTTTGAGACACGCAACTGGCCACCCGGCCAGTGACACACTGAAAAGCCTTGGATTATAGCCCGAGCGTCGCTGGACGCATCCGAGGCCTGCAGCAGGCGAATCCGCGGCCCCATAATCGCACCCATGAAAAACAAGACGCTGGCCACTTGGCTGACTTTTTTCGGCGGTCCACTCGGACTGCACCGCTTTTACCTGCGTGGTCTGGGCGACCTCTGGGGCTGGCTGCTGCCCCTGCCCACAGCGCTGGGTCTGTATGGCATCGAACGGGTGATGAAGTACGGCCAGGACGACCAGATGAGCTGGTGGCTGATTCCGCTGCTGGGTTTCAACATCGCCGCCTGCGGGCTCAATGCCATCGTGTACGGCCTGATGTCCCGGGAAAAATGGAATGCCCGCTACAACCCCAGCGCGGCCCCGGACGCCCTGCCCGGGCGCACCACCTGGTTCACCATCGGTGGTGTTGCAGTGGCACTGCTGGTGGGCACAGCGATCCTGATGTCGAGCATCGTGTTCAGCTTTCAGCGCTATTTCGAATACCAGATTGAAGAAGCACTGAAGATCAGCCAGTAAGAAAAGCATGAATTCCAAACAAAACGCCCGGCAGTGCCGGGCGTTTTGTTTGGGAGGTATGGGTGGAACGACTCAGAACAGCTGCATGCTGCCCCAGTAAGCCACCGCCGCCACGAACGCACTGGCGGGGATGGTGAAAATCCACGCCCAGACGATGTTGCCGGCAACACCCCAGCGCACAGCGCTGGCACGCTGGGTGGAGCCCACGCCAACGATGGCACCAGTGATGGTGTGCGTTGTTGAGACAGGAATACCCAGGCCGGTGGCAATGAACAGGGTCATCGCACCACCGGTTTCGGCACAGAAACCGCCTACCGGTTTGAGTTTGGTGATCTTCTGCCCCATGGTCTTGACGATCCGCCAGCCGCCAAACATGGTGCCAAAGCCAATGGCCATGTAGCAGGACACAATGACCCAGGTGGGCGGCGATTTGTCACCCGCCGTGGCGTAGCCGGTGGCCATCAGCAGCATCCAGATGATGCCGATGGTTTTCTGGGCATCGTTGCCACCGTGACCCAGGCTGTAGGCACCAGCAGACACCAGTTGCAGGCGACGGAACCATTTGTCGACCTTGGACGGGCGGGTACGGCGAAAGATATGGGCCACCACAACCATCATGAGCGAACCCAGGGCAAAGCCCAGCAGCGGCGACACGAAGATGAAGGTCACTGTCTTGAGGATGCCCGCCGACAGCAGCGCGCCAGTGCCCGCCTTGGCAATCACGGCACCCACGATGCCACCAATGAGTGCGTGCGAAGAGCTGCTGGGGATGCCGTAGTACCAGGTGATGACGTTCCAGGTGATGGCACCCACCAGGGCCCCGAACACCACATGCGTGTCGACCACGCCCGGCTGAACGATCCCTTTGCCCACCGTGGCAGCAACGCTCAGGTGGAAAACAAAGATCGCGACGAAATTGAAGAAGGCGGCAAACAACACCGCCTGGGTGGGTTTGAGCACGCCGGTAGAGACGACAGTGGCAATCGAGTTGGCGGCATCATGAAATCCGTTCATGAAGTCGAAAGCCAGGGCCAGCGCCACCAGCAACATCACCACCCACAGTGCGGCTTGTGCGGTTTCCATGTGTCAGGACTCTCGCGTGGATCAGGAATTTTCGAGGACGATGCCCTCGATCTGGTTGGCCACATCCTCACACTTGTCGGTGATGGTTTCCAGCAGTTCGTAGATGGCCTTGAGCTTGATGATCTCGCGCACATCGGGTTCGTCACGGAAGAGCTTGCTCATGGCGCTGCGCATCACGCGGTCGGCGTCCGATTCCAGGCGGTCAATCTCTTCGCAGGTCTTGAGCGCCGACTCCGCTACAGCCGGGTCACCAATGCGGGCCAGCAGCTTGACGGCATCCTGCACACGTTCGCAGCAACGCACCGACAGGTCGGTCAGGCGGCTGATTTCTTCGGTCATGTGGCGCACGTCGTACAGCGCCATGGTTTCGGCAGAATCCTGGATCAGGTCGGCCACGTCGTCCATCAGGTTGATCAGCGCGTGGATCTGCTCGCGGTCAATCGGCGTGATGAAGGTGGTGTGAATCAGGCGGTTGACTTCCTGCGTCACGCGGTCGGCCGCGTGCTCGGCGTTGTCCACATCGCGGTTGTATTTCTCGCGCAGGTGGGCATCGTTGTAATGGGTCACCAGATTGGCGAAAGCGCGGGCGGCTTCGACGATGCGCTCGGCATGCTGGTTGAACAGTTCAAAAAAATTGCCCTCTTTGGGCAGCAGCTTGCCAAACAGCATGGGAACTCCTGGGGATCTGGATGATGACAAATCAGTGACAGCGGCGAGTTTAACCGGCCAGGCCCGCCATGGACGGGCATCCGGTCACCTCAGGCACTGCGAAAGATGAAATACACGGCGCCCACCATGCACAGCGCCGCCCAGACATAGTCCAGCTTGAACGGCTCCTTCAGGTAGAGCATGGCAAAGGGCACAAACACAGCCAGGGTGATGACTTCCTGCACGATCTTGAGTTGGCCGACACTGAATTCCGTGTGACCGATGCGGTTGGCCGGCACCTGCAGCATGTATTCGAAAAAGGCGATGCCCCAACTGACAAAGGCTGCCGTGTACCAGGGCGCGGCCGACAGGCTGCGCAGGTGGCCATACCATGCAAACGTCATGAACACGTTGCTGGCCAGCAGCAGCAACACCGTCTGCAGGCCTACGGGCCAGGACTGGAAAGCGTTGAGCAGGTTCATTGGGGCATGTTCTCCACGGGGGTGACAGGCTGGTCCTGCACGGCCAGCAGGTCGGCAGCCGACACCCGCTCTGGCGCGACCTCGGCCAGCGGATGCAACACAAACGCCCTGCCCCTCATGCGTGGGTGCGGCACGGTCAGGCTCGGACTGTCGATGCTGGCATCGCCATAGAGCAGGATGTCCAGATCAAGGGTGCGAGGAGCGTTCAGGTAGGGTCGCTGGCGGCCTGCGGCGTTTTCGATGGCCTGCAGGGCGTCGAGCAGTGCCGGCGCGCTCAGCCTGGTCTCGATGCGTGCCACGGCGTTGATAAAGTCGGGACCCGTGGCCTCGTGCGGCGCGGTACGGTACAGCTGCGAACGCGCCGTCAGCCGAGACTGAGGCAAAGCGTCAAGCGCCTCCAGGGCGCGCAACACCGCTTCTCGCGCATCCCCCAGGTTGGCCCCCAAGGCGATGAAGGCCGTGACCGGCGCACGGCACATGGCTTAATCTGCAGCAGGCGCTGCGCCACCACCGGCAGGCTTGCGGCGACGGCGGCGGCGTTTTTTGGGTGCACCTTCGCCATCGGCAGTCTGTTGCGAAGCCTCTTCGGCGTTGTCATCGGAAGGCTCCGGTGCAACTGGCGCAGCCTCGGCTTTGGGAACCCGACGCACGCGCGGTGCACGGGTCTGCGCTTGTTGCTCGGCGCGGGCCTGCTGCACCAGGTCTTCGCGCGTGGCGTCGTCGGCCAGGCTGAATTCCTGCCACCAGTCGGCCAGGCGCTCATCCACTTCCTGCACATCGGCGCGCAGGCGCAAAAAGTCAAAGCCAGCCCGAAAACGCGGCTGCTCGGCCAGACTGAAAGGTGTGCTGCCCACACGCTTTTCAAAGCGTGGCTGCATCATCCAGATCTCGCGCATGTCGGCGCCCAGCTTGCCGCGGCCAGAGACATCGCCGATGCGGCTGTCAAAGACCTCATCGATGGCTTCCTGCAGCGCCGGGAAAGGGTGCGCCTTGCGTGCAATGCGCTGGGCCCAGCCCTCGCGCACATCCGCCCACAACACGCAGGCCAGCAAAAAGCTGGGAGCCACCGGCTTACCCTCGCCCACGCGGCGGTCGGTGTCAGCCAGCGCAGCTTTGACGAAAGGCGAGTCCACACGCTCGACCACGATGTCCAGCAACGGGTAAATGCCTTTGGCCAGACCAAGCGCCTTGAGCTGTGCGATCGAAGCCAGCGCATGGCCGGTCTGCAGCAGCTTGAGCATTTCGTCAAACAGCCGGCTTTGCGGCACGTCGGCCAGCAGGGCCTTGGCCTCGGCCAGCGGCTTGGCGGTTTTGGCATCAAGCTTGAAGCCCAGCCCACTGAGCTTGGCCGAGAAACGCACAGCGCGGATGATGCGTACCGGATCTTCGCGGTAACGAGTGGCAGGGTCGCCAATCATGCGCAGGGTGTGCTTTTTCGCATCCTGGATGCCGCCGTGGTAGTCGACCACGATTTGCGTCTCAGGGTCGTAGTACATGGCGTTGACGGTGAAGTCGCGGCGTGTCGCGTCTTCGTCCTGCGGGCCCCAGACGTTGTCGCGCAGCACGCGGCCGCTTGAATCGACAGCGTGCTGCATGCCCTCGAGCTGGCGTTTGCTGGTGCGCTCGTTGCCTTTGACCTGCTCGGCCGCAGCGTTGTCGAGGTAGGCACGGAAGGTGGAGACCTCGATCACCTCGTGCTCACGGCCGCGGCCATAGACGACGTGGACGATGCGAAAGCGCCGCCCGATGATGAAGGCCCGGCGAAACAGGCCCTTGACCTGCTCGGGCGTGGCGTTGGTGGCCACATCAAAGTCCTTGGGGCGCAGTCCCAGCAGCAAATCGCGCACGGCGCCGCCAACGATGTAGGCCTCGAAACCGGCATTTTGCAGGGTGCGCACCACATTGACGGCGCGCTCGTCCACCAGCTTGGGGTCGATGCCATGCACGCTGGCAGGCACTTCGGTGCGCTTGCCGAAAGAGGGCTTGTCGCCGGACGGTTTGCCCAGCAGTTTGGTGATGAGTTTCTTGATCATTCTTGGAACAGGTCGAGGACTTTCCATCCTCTTTGGATCGCCAATTGTCGCAGGCGCGGGTCCGGGTTGGTGGCCACGGGGTGCTGAGCCTTCTCCAGCAGGGGCAGATCGTTCATCGAGTCGGAGTAAAAGCTCATCTCCACATCCGCCCAGCTCAGCCCCTTGGCGGCAAGCCATTGCTCGACACGGGTGACCTTGCCCTCGCGAAAAGACGGCGTGCCTTTGATCTCGCCAGTGATCCAGCCGTGGGCATTGCGCTCCAGTTCGACCGCAATCAGCTCGCTCACCCCAAAAGCCTGAGCGATGGGCCGCGTGACAAACTCGTTGGTGGCCGTGACGATCATCACCGTGTCGCCCGCGCGCTGGTGACTTCTCACCAGGTTCAGGGCTTCGGGCAGGATGCGCGGGCGAATCACCTCGTCCATGTAACGGTTGTGGGCGCGCGCTGATTCGACCGGGCCACGCACACACGCTGCCTCGGTGGCAAAGCGCACGTAGTCGTGGATGTCCAGCGTCCCCGCCTGGTAGTGGGCATAGAACGCATCGTTGCGTTGCCGGAAGGTTTGGGCGTCGGTCCAGCCCAGCTCAATGGTGAATTCGCCCCAGCTGTGGTCAGAGTCAATGGGCAGCAGGGTGTGGTCGAGATCGAAAAGCGCAAGTTTCATTCGTTTTCCAGCATGGCGCGCACAAGCGGAATGGTCAGGGCGCGCTGTGTCTGCAGGGCATAGTGGTCCAGATGGTCGAGCAGCTGCATGAGGCTACCCAGGTCACGCGAGAAGCGGCCCAGCATGTAATTGAGCACCTCATCGCTCAGGAAGAGCCCGCGCGCGTCGGCGGCCTGCCGCAGCACGGCGCGGCGCTCAACCTCGCCCAGCACCTGCAGGCCATACACATGACCCCATCCAAGGCGCGTGCGCAGGTCGTCGCGCAGCTTCAGGTCGGCCGGCGGCAGCTGACCGGCAGCCAGCACCCAACGCGGAGAACCGCTGCGCGGCGTCAGCGCATTGACAAACCAGTTGAAGGCCGTGTGCTGCTGCTCGGCGTTGTAGAGGTGCACATCGTCCATCAGCACCGCGACCCAATCGTCATTGAACTCCGGCGGATTGAAGGTGTAGCTGTCAAGCCAGCCCACGGCCAGGCCTTGCTCAGACAGCGCTTGGTGAACCGCCTGCAACAGGTGGGTCTTGCCCGAGCCTGCATCGCCCCACAGGTAAGTTGGCACAGGCGCACGCGTGCCGCCCGAAGTCCAAAGGCGCAGATGGTTGAGGGCTGCTCCATTAGGGCCGCTGAAAAAAGAGTCCAGCGTCGGCCTTGTCGACAGGCCGATGTCCAGCGCCATCTGCTTCATGCATCCGGCCCCAGGGGACCGTGACGGTACATCGGGCTGTCCAGGTACTGCCGACGCAGTCGCCGCAAGGCCACAAGCAGCACCGCGCTGGCCGGCAGCGCGATCAGCACGCCCACAAAGCCGAACAGCTGGCCAAACGCCATCAAAGCGAGGATCACGGCCAGCGGGTGCAGGCCAATGCGTTCCCCCACCAGCCGGGGTGTGAGCACAAAGCTCTCGACCAATTGGCCCAGGCCATAAACCACGGCCAGCATCAGAAATGCCTGCCCGGGAGACGCGAACTGCAGCAAACCGGCCAACAAGGCCAGCACCAGCCCGAGACCGAAACCCAGATAAGGCACAAAGACCGCCAGACCCGTGAAGACACCGATCGGCAGGGCCAGGTCCAGTCCGAACAGCATGAGACCCGCCGAGTAATACACCGCCAGTGCCAGCATGACCAGCAACTGGCCGCGCAGGTATTCGCCCAACACCGTGTCGCACTCGCGGACGAAATCGTCAAAAACAGGTCGCCACCGGGGCGGCACCAGCTCGACGGTGATGGAGACCAGCTTTTGCCAGTCGTGGAGCATGAAAAACAGGGCCACAGGCACCAGCACCGCATAGCCCATCACCGCCAGTGCGGCGCTGCCGCCGAACTTGAGGGAGGCGAGCACCGGCGCCATCCAGTCTTCACGGTTGTCACTCAGCCAAGTCACCAGCTGGGCCTTGATATCCGACAGGTCCAGCGAGAGCTGAATACCCAGTTGCGCGAGCAGGGGCTGCAATGCGCCATCAAGGCGGTCGAGCAACACCGGCACCTGCTGGCGCAGCAAAGGCCATTCGCGCACCAGCACCGGCACCAAAAGAAGCAGCAGTCCTAGCAGGGCGACCAGGGCCAGCGCCTCGACCACGAGCACAGCGAGGCTGTGCGGCAAGCCCACCCGCACCAGCCGCAGCACAAGCGGCTGCAGCACATAAGCCAGCATGGCCGCCACGACAAATGGGGTCAGTACGGGCGCCAGCAGCCACACGGCCAGCCCCACCAGCAGCAAGCCGCCCAGCCAGGCCAGAATGCGGTTGAGGGGAAGATGGGCAGAGGTGGGCACAAGGGACTCGCTAAGGTGTATGCAACAGGTTCAGGGTGAACCCTTAAAATTACGGTTGATTTTAGTCTGCCTACCGTTTACCAGGCCCGTTTTACCCGATTTTGAACGCCCGACAAGGGCAGCCCCCATGAGCCAAACTCCTCTCTCCTACAAAGACGCCGGCGTCGACATCGTTGCCGGCGATGAACTGGTCGAACGCATCAAGCCCCTGGCCAAGAAGACCATGCGCGAGGGTGTGCTGGCCGGCATTGGCGGCTTTGGCGCACTGTTCGAAGTGCCCAAGCGCTACAAAGAGCCGGTTCTGGTGAGCGGTACCGACGGCGTCGGCACCAAGCTCAAGCTGGCCTTTGAATGGAACATGCACGACACCGTGGGCATCGACCTGGTGGCCATGAGCGTGAATGACGTGCTGGTGCAAGGCGCCGAGCCCCTGTTTTTCCTGGACTACTTTGCCTGCGGCAAGCTCGATGTGGACACGGCTGCCGCTGTGGTCGGCGGCATTGCCAAAGGCTGCGAACTGTCGGGCTGCGCCCTGATCGGCGGCGAAACCGCCGAAATGCCTGGCATGTACCCCGCCGGCGAATACGACCTGGCCGGCTTTGCCGTCGGTGCGGTCGAAAAGAGCAAAATCCTGACGGGCCAAAACGTACAAGCCGGCGACGCGGTGCTGGGCCTGGCGTCGGCGGGCGTGCACTCCAACGGTTTCTCGCTGGTGCGCAAATGCATCGAACGCGCGGGCACCAACACCCCGGCGACACTGGACGGCAAGCCCTTCAAGCAGGCCATCATGGAGCCCACCCGCCTGTATGTGAAAAACGTGCTGGCCGCGCTGGCCACTCACCCGATCAAGGCACTGGCCCACATCACTGGCGGCGGTCTGCTGGAAAACATTCCCCGGGTACTGCCCGACGGCCTGGCTGCCCACCTGCAAAAAGGCAGCTGGCCACAAACCGAACTCTTTGCCTGGCTGCAAAAGACCGCCGGCATCGACGACATCGAGATGAACCGCACTTTCAACAATGGCATCGGCATGGTGGTCGTGATTGCGGCCGATCAGGCCGAAGCATGCGCCGCCACGCTGCGCGCCGCTGGCGAGACGGTCTACACCATTGGCAAGATCGCACAGCAAGGTGACGGCGCGCAGGTGGTTGTCGCGTAAACGCTCTGCCCTGTGCTTGCATAAAAGCCCGGCCGTGTGCCGGGTTTTCTCATTCAGGGCGCTCAGCCCTCAGAGCCTGAAACAGCTCAAAGTCCGGCGGCCCCAGCGATGTCTTTCACGCGGGCCTTCAGCGCACCATGGTCTGCCGCCAAAGGCTCGGCCTCCAGATAAGCCTGCAAGTCGGCCAATGCCTGCCCCACATGCCCCAGCTCGGCATGCACCAGACCCCGGTCGCGCCGCTCGGCCATGTCGTGGGGCAACAGCAGCACCAGCCGTTCCATGACAGCCAGCATGCGCTGCCAGTCTTCCTGGCTGCGGAAAATTTCCTTGAGGTTGCGCAGCATGCGAGCCAGCAGATCGCGCGGTGGACAGGCCTGCAGGTACAGGCCCAGCGGGGTTTCGCCTTCATCCAGATCGGCTCCTGCGTGGCGGTCAGTCTCGTCACGGTAAGGCGCCAGGCGTTCGGCCAGCGTATCCACCCCCAGCGACTGCCCGTTGGCCGGATCGATCACCACCAGGCCGGCATCCAGAGCGACCTTGACCAGAAAATGTCCCGGGAACGCGATGCCTTGCGCATGCAGACCCAGTCCCTGCGCCAGCTCCAGCCAGATCACCGAGAGTGACACCGGGATGCCCCGGCGAGTGCGCAGCACTTCGTGCAGATAGCTGTTTTCAGGGGCGTAATAGTCGTTGGCGTTCAGTCCGAAGCCAAAATCCTTGTAAAAGACCTGGGTCAGCACTGCCAACCGCGTGAGGTCGTCCGCATCGGGAGCCAGCCGCGCGCGCACCCGCCTGAGCAGACGATCTACATCAGCCAGCACCTGCTGGACATCCAGCCCTGGCTCCTCATCCTGCGCAATGCTGGCAGCAGCCTCCAGCAAAGGCAGCTCATTGTCGCTTTGCACCAGACTGGCAAAGTACGCCAGCGGCGTGGGAGGCGTGAATGCGAAGTCCTGCCCCATGTTCAGCGCCTCAGAAATGCCTTGCGTCGCAGGCCAAGTGCCCAGAGCACACCAAAGTACAGCACAGCGCTGGCGAGCAGCACGGCCAACATCTGTCCAATGCGCAGCCAGGGCTGTGCACGCAACGCTACCCACTCCAGACGGTGGGCAGCCAGGTACAGCATCACCGCCAGCAAAGCGGTGGCAAGCATCACCTGCAGCGCGAACTTCCACCAACCCGGCTGCGGCCGATAGCTGCCGCGTCGCAGCAGGCCCAACAGCAACCACAAGGCGTTGACCAAAGCCCCCAGGCCAATCGACAGCGCCAGTCCAGCGTGCTGCAACCATGGCACAAACACCAGATTGAAGGCTTGCGTGATCAACAGCACAACGACCGCAATTTTCACAGGCGTGCGAATGTCCTGACTGGCGTAATAGCCCGGCGCCAGCACCTTGATGGCCACCAGACCCAGCAAGCCCACGCCATAGCCAGTGAGTGACAAGGTGGTCTGCTGCACGTCTCGGTCGGTGAAAGCGCCGTAGTGATACAGCACGGCCACCAACGGCTGGGCAAACACCAGCAAAGCAGCCGCGCAGGGCAGCGCCAGCAGCAATACCAGACGCAGCCCCCAGTCCAGCATGGCCGCATAACGCTCGCTGTCACCCGTGGCTTTGGCCGCAGCCAGTTGCGGCATCAAAACGGCTCCCAGAGCCACCCCCAGCATGGCGGTCGGAAACTCCATGAGGCGGTCCGCATAGCTGAGCCAACTCACGCTGCCAGCCACCAGGTGCGAAGCAATCTGTGTGTTGATGAGCAGGGAAATTTGCGCCACGCCCACGCCCAAAAGCGCAGGCCCCATCAGCCGAAGGATGCGGCGCGTGGCATCGTTGTGCCATGCCGAGCGCAGCGCCGACCAGGCCAGACCTATGCGCGGCAGCAAGCCCAGACGCTTCAAGGCCGGCACCTGAACCAGCAACTGAAGCAAACCGCCCAGCATGACGCCGGCCGGTAAGGCGTAAATGGCATCCATCCCTTGGGCAGCAAGCCAAGGCGCCAACAGCCAGGCAGCGGCGATGACACTGAGATTGAGCAGTACAGGCGTCGCCGCAGGCACGGCAAAACGCTTCCAGGTATTGAGGATGCCCGCCGAGAGGGCCACCATTGACATGAAACCGATGTAGGGAAACATCCAGCGGGTCATCGTGACCGCCGCGTCGAATCCGGACCCTTGCTGCAGACCGCTGGCGAGCAACCAGACCAGTGCGGGCGCCAGCAACACGCCCACCAAGGAAAACGCCAGCAGCACCCAGGCCAAAACAGTGGCCACGCTGTCAATCGCGCTTTTGGTGGCCTCATCGCCATGTTCGGCGCGCGTGGCCGCCAGCACCGGTACAAAAGCCTGGCTGAATGCCCCCTCGGCGAACAGACGGCGAAACAAGTTGGGAATGCGGAAGGCGACGTTAAAGGCGTCGGTCAGGGCGCTGGCCCCGAACAGGGCAGCGATCAAAAGCTCTCGCGCCAGCCCGGTGACCCGCGAGGCCAGGGTGAATAGAGAGACAACAGAGGCGGATCGAAGCAAACTCACGCCCCAAAGTGTACCGGTGCAAGCACCCCCAAAAGGCCCGCTGACCGCTTCTGCTAGAATATTGGGTTCGCTGACATCATCCTCAGACACCAAAGGATACTCAAAATGGCATCTGGAAAGCCGAAGAAAAAGAACCCCCGTCTGGCCTCGGGCCGCAAGCGCGCACGCCAGGACGTGAAACTCAACGCCGCGAATTCCTCGCTGCGCTCCAAATACCGCACCGCGGTCAAAAACGTCGAGAAGGCTGTGGCCTCCGGCGACAAGACCAAAGCTGCAGAACTGTTTGGCAAGATGCAAGCCGTGGTTGACACCATTGCTGACAAGGGCATCTTCCACAAGAACAAGGCCGCTCGCGACAAGAGCCGCCTGTCTGCCAAAGTCAAGGCCCTGGCCCTGGCTGCAGCCTGATCCGCTTCACAAGATCAACAGCCCGGCGGGGCTCTTGCCCTGCCGCCGTTTGAAACGGGTGCGCTGCCAGCGAAACAATAACCGCCTTCGGGCGGTTATTTCATTTGTGCTCACGACTACCGCCTGGCGGGCTGCCTCAAAGAGCATCAAAGCCCTCCCCCACTCTCTGCTCGCGGCAGGGTCATCAACAAAAAACCGCCCGAAGGCGGTTTCAGCGAAACTTATTTGGCCGGCGGCGGATCAGGCAACAGGCAAGCCTCCACCACCTGAAGGTTGTTGTCCCTGGCAAAGTTCATTACAAAAGCCCATGCCATGGGCTCATACTCTTCGAGCTCGCGATTGACGACCACGCACTTGGTGTTACCCATGGTGGTCGGAATGCACCAAGGCGAGTAGCTCAGATGGCTGCCCGGACTGGCACCGCCCGGACGGAACTGGCTCATGACACCCGCCAGACGTTCGGCCCAGTCGCTGGGACGGAACGTCCTGCCATCCTGGGTGATGCCCTGGATGAAGACTTCTTTGGCGTTGTTGGAAACCATCGGATAGAGGCAGTGAAGTGGTGTTCCAGAGCCCGGGATCGCCGTCCTCTGGTTTTCCCCAGTATTTTATCTTATATAAGACTTGAAACCGCTCGGTAACCTTGTCCGAAGTTATGGAATTTGGGTGCACCGAATCGGTCATCCTTCCGACATGGGCGCGTCACGAATACCCCTAAAATCACAGCTCAACGGCCCTCCTTCGTTGGGCCGATTTTTATTTGCACAGGAGTTCACGCATGACCGCTTTCATTGAAGCCGCCTCGCCGCACACCATGAACACCTATGGCCGACTGCCGATCGCACTCAGCCATGGTCAGGGCTGCCGCGTCTGGGACGTCAATGGCAAGCAGTACCTCGATGCGCTGGCCGGCATTGCAGTCAACACACTGGGGCACAACCACCCCGAACTGGTACCAGCCCTGCAGGACCAGGTGGCCAAGATCATCCACAGCAGCAACTATTACCACATCCCCAACCAGGAAAAGCTGGCAGCCAAGCTGGTTGAGCTGTCGGGCATGAGCAATGTGTTCTTCTGTAATTCGGGGCTTGAAGCCAACGAAGCCGCTCTCAAGCTGGCGCGCAAATTCGGGCATGACAAAGGCATCGCTCTGCCCAAAATCGTGGTCTACGAGAAAGCCTTCCATGGCCGCTCGATCGCCACACTCAGCGCCACGGGCAACAAGAAAGTTCAGGAAGGTTTTGCACCGCTGGTTGAGGGCTTCATTCGCGTGCCCCTGAACGACATCGAAGCGCTCAAGGCAGCCACGGCCAACGACCCGGATGTGGTGGCCGTCTTTTTTGAAACCATCCAGGGCGAAGGCGGTGTCAACCCGATGCGTGCCGATTACCTGCGGCAGGTGCGTGCTTTATGCGACGAAAAAGACTGGCTGCTGATGATCGATGAGGTCCAGTGCGGCATGGGGCGCACCGGCAAATGGTTTGCCCACCAGTGGGCAGGCATCGTGCCCGACGTGATGCCGCTGGCCAAAGGTCTGGGCTCGGGCGTGCCGATCGGCGCCGTTGTGGCCGGCCCCAAGGCCGCCAACATCTTCCAGCCGGGCAACCATGGCGGCACTTTTGGCGGCAACCCGCTGGCCATGCGCGCGGGTGTCGAAACCATCCGCATCATGGAAAAAGACGGCCTGATGGAAAATGCCGCCAAAGTCGGTGCCCACCTCAAGAGCGGGCTTGAAAAAGCCCTGGGTGGCCTGTCTGGCATCAAGGAAATTCGCGGGCAGGGGCTGATGATCGGCATTGAGCTCGACAAGCCCTGCGGCGCACTGACTGGGCGCTGCGCCGAAGCCGGGCTGCTGATCAGCGTCACCGCTGACAGTGTGGTGCGTCTGGTCCCCCCTCTGATCATGACCTTGGCCGAAGCCGATGAAGTCATGGCCATCCTGCTGCCTTTGATCAAGACATTCCTCGCAGAGCAAGCATGAGCATCCGCCACTACCTCCAGTTCACGGACTGCACAGCCGACGAATACGCACATCTGTTTGCGCGCGCGGCTGAAATCAAACGCAAGTTCAAGGCCTACGAAAAATACCACCCACTGGCTGACCGCACGCTGGCCATGATTTTCGAGAAAGCCAGCACCCGCACGCGCGTGAGCTTCGAAGCCGGCATGTACCAGCTCGGTGGCTCGGTGGTGCACCTGACCACCGGCGACAGCCAGCTCGGCCGCGCCGAACCCATCGAAGACAGCGCCCGCGTCATCAGCCGCATGACCGACCTGGTCATGATCCGCACTTACGGTCAGGACAAAATCGAAAAGTTTGCCCAGTACTCGCGCGTGCCGGTCATCAACGGCCTGACCAACGAGTTTCACCCCTGCCAGATCATGGCCGACATCTTCACCTTCATCGAGCACCGCGGCTCCATCCAGGGCAAGGTGGTGGCATGGGTAGGTGACGGCAACAACATGGCCAACACCTGGCTGCAGGCAGCCGAGCTGCTGGACTTCACGGTGCATGTAAGCACCCCCAGCGGCTACGAAGTCAACGCCGAAGTGGCCGGCCTCAATAACTCCAGCCATTACAAGGTGTTCAGCGACCCGCTCGAAGCCTGTTGCGGGGCCGACCTCGTCACTACCGACGTGTGGACCAGCATGGGCTACGAAGCCGAAAACGAAGCGCGTAAAAAAGCTTTTGCCAACTGGTGTGTCGACGAAGCCATGATGAAGGCAGCCAAGCCAGACGCATTGTTTATGCATTGTCTGCCCGCTCACCGCGGCGAGGAAGTCGCTGCCGAAGTCATTGACGGCCCCCAATCCGTGGTCTGGGACGAAGCCGAAAACCGCATGCACGTGCAAAAGGCGCTCATGGAGTTCCTGCTGCTGGGCCGCATCAACGGCTGATCAACGCGCCGACATGAGCCAGTGCACCACCTGCGGCGCCTGCTGCGCCAGCTTTCGGGTGGACTTCTCGGTCTTCGAATACGAAGAAGGTGGTGGCTCGGTCCCTGCGGGCCTGGCCTCCCCCATCACCGAGCACACCTGCCGCATGCGCGGCACCGACAACAGCCCGCCGCGCTGCGGGGCGCTGTATGGGCGCATTGGCGAAAAAGCCACCTGCGGTATCTACGAATGGCGCCCATCACCCTGCCGCGAGTTTGAAGAGGGCAGCGGTGCATGCCAACGCGCGCGTCAACGCCACGGACTGCCGCCTCTGGAGGGCTGAGTCCATCTGCTGCGCAGCGTCAGCCTTTGCTGCCCTCGAGCAGGAGGCGAATCGGTGCTGGCAAGCCCATGCTGGGCCAATCCTGCGCATCAACCCACTGACCTTCGCAGCTGGGCGCATGATCGCCCGCCACCTGCACGCGCACCGGATGCAGATGCAAGTCGCGGTGCGTCAACACATGCTTCCACGGCGCAATGTAGTGCGGCAACTGGCCAGGCGTGCAAGACGCCAGCAAAGTGCCCTCGTCATCAAACACCGGCAGACTGAACAGCCCCGCCCAGATGCCGCGCCCCGGGCGCTTGTGCAGCCACACCTGCCCTTGCGCGTTGACCGCCCACAACAGCCAAAGCGTGGCACTGCTGCGTTTGAGTTTGCGGGTCTTGACCGGATAAGCCAGCGGCTGGCCCTGCGCATTCGCAACGCACACCGGCTGCACTGGGCACGCCTCGCACTGCACCTTGCGCGGCTGACAAAGAGTGGCTCCCACGTCCATCAGCGACTGTGTGTAGGCGGGCATGTCGCAACCTTGCTGGGGCAGTACAAGCCCGGCCAATGCCCAGAGTTCGCGCTCACTGGCCGCCAAGGCCAGATCGGCACCATAACCCAGCACACGGGTGAGCACGCGCTTGACGTTGCCATCCAGAATCGACACGCGCTCGTCGAAACAGAAAGCCGCAATGGCCGCTGCCGTCGAGCGTCCGATGCCGGGCAAGGTTTGCAGCAGTTCGGCACTTTGCGGAAATACGCCACCAAAGCGATCCATCACCTCCTGCGCGCAGCGATGCAGGTTACGCGCCCGGCTGTAGTAGCCCAAACCGCTCCATAAGCCCAGCACATCGTCCTGCGGCGCAGCCGCCAAAGCGCCAACATCGGGAAAGCGCTGCAAAAAGCGCGGGTAGTAATCGAGCACGGTGCTGACCTGGGTCTGCTGCAACATGATTTCAGACAACCACACGCGGTAGGGATCACGGGTGTGCTGCCAGGGCAAGTGCTGTCGTCCCTGGCTGCGCTGCCAGTCCACCATGCGGCGGGCAAAGTCGGCGGGAAGTTTCAACTCTTCTGACATGAGGGGCAATAAAAAGTGGTGCGCTGACCCTGCACGATCGAGCGAATCGGCGTATTGCAAACGCGGCAGGGCTGGTCGGCGCGGCCATAAACAGCAGCCTGCAGCTGAAAATAACCGGTCTTGCCTTCGGCACTGACAAAGTCACGCAAAGTGCTGCCACCTTGCTGTACGGCGCGTGAAAGCACATCGATGATGGCCGCATGCAGCCGGTCGGCACGGGGTCGTGAAATTTTGTTGGCCTTGAGGGTGGGCCGGATGCCAGCCAGGAACAGCGCCTCGGATGCGTAAATATTGCCCACACCGACAACGATGTCACCCGCCAGCAGCACCTGTTTGATCGGGGCTGAGCGTTTGCGCAAGGTAGCGTGGAAAGCCACCGGATCAAAGCCGCCCTGCAGAGGCTCTACCCCCAGATGACCCAGCAGTTTGCGAGCCTCAGGAGAATCCTCCGACGGCGCCCAGACCACGGCCCCGAAGCGGCGTGGATCGTGAAGGCGCAGCGTGCCCCGGTCAGTCACAAGATCCATGTGGTCGTGCGGTCCGGGTTGCGGCTGCTGCGGTGCGAAGTTCAGGCTGCCTGACATGCCAAGGTGCAGCAGAAGCAGGCCATCATCGAGGTCCAGCAGCAGGTACTTGCCGCGCCTGCGCACCGCGCAGACCCGTTGTCCACAAAACGCCTGCGGCAGTGCACCCAGCGGCCAGCGCAGAGGCTTGCCCAACTTCAAATCTGTGACAACCGCCCCGGCAATACGGTCGGCAAAGCTCAGACGGGTGACTTCAACTTCGGGCAGTTCGGGCATGGCAACAGCGGCTTCAGCGTCAATGGCCGCAAGGTCAGAAGGGCGGAGACGCTGGATTATCATGCCCGGATGAAATCCTGGTTGCGCATCGCCGTTTTGTCCTCCTGCATGCTGGCATGCGGCGTGCAGTCGGCAACTCCTACAGAAAAGCCCGGGACACCTCCCGCCAAATCGGCCCTCGATGCCGTACTTTTTTACCAGTTGCTGCTGGGTGAACTCAATGTGCGCCAGGGATCGCCGGGTGCCGGTTTCTCCCTGATTCTGGATGCCGCGCGCAAGACGCGCGATCCGGCGCTGTTCCAGCGTGCTGTCGACATGGCTTTGCAAGCACGATCGGGCGATGCCGCCTTGCAGGCTGCGCAGACATGGAAACGCGAAATTCCTAATGCGCCCGAGCCCAACCGCTACATCCTGCAAATTTTGCTGGCACTCAACCGCATCGAAGAAGCTGGCCAAGCCCTGGCCAACTCCATCGACGAATTGCCCCAAGACGAAAAACAGGGGGCGATCATCTCCATTCCCCGGGTGTTTGCACGTGTAAGTGACAAGGCTCTGGCTGCCCGGTCAGTGGAAGCTGCGCTCAAGCGCAGCCTGGAACAAAAAGGTCTGCAAGCCACGGCTTGGACGACCATTGGCCGCATGCGTCGTGATGCCCAGCAAATGCCCCAAGCGATTGAGGCAGCACTCAAAGGGCATGCCAGCGATCCTCAGGCCCAGGGCCCGCTGATCCTTGGTCTGAGTCTGCTGCCCAGTGGCTCTGCCGACATACGGCGCATGCTTGACGAGGCCATGCAAGGCCCTGTTTCGCCTGAGCTGCGGCTGGGCTACGCCCGCAGCCTGGTGGCGCTGCAAGCCCCTGCCGAGGCACTGGCCCAATTGCAGCAACTGACCCGGTTGCACCCGACCTTCCCCCCTGGCTGGCTGCTGCAGGGGCTGCTGCAAACCGACCTCAGCCAACCCGCCCTGGCACGCCAGAGCCTGATGCAGCATGTGGCCCTGGTCAAAGACAGCCAGGATTCCGAGCAACAGGCCGGGCTGACGGAAGCCCTGATGGCGCTTTCGCAGCTGACACAGCAACAAGGCGACTTCGAGCAGGCCGCACGCTGGCTCAACCAGATTCCCTCCAGCGCGGACCCGGTGCGCATTGCGGTGCGCCGCGCCGAGTTGCTTGATCAACAGGGTCGCAGCGACGAGGCGCGCGTGGTCCTCAGCCAGGTACAGCCGGCCAACGCCGAACAGGCCAAGCGCAAGACCCTGGCGCTTTCACGCTGGTTGCGCGAACACGGCCAAGCCGAGCAGGCCTACACCCTGCTGCATCAGGCACTGGGACAAAGCGCTGACGACACCGAGTTGCTCACTGAGCTGTCCATGGTGGCAGAGAAGCTCAAGCGCTACGAGGAGATGGAAAAGCTGCTTCGCCAGCTCATGCGCATGCGTCCGCAAGATCCCCACGCCTTCAACGCCCTTGGTTACTCACTGGCCGATCGGGGAATTCGGCTTGAAGAAGCCCGCACCTTGATAAAGCAAGCCGTCGAATTGGCCCCGCAAGACCCGTTCATCCAGGACAGCCTGGGCTGGGTGGAGTTCCGTCTGAATCGCCATGATGAAGCCCTGCGCATCCTGCGTGCTGCCTACGTGGCCCGACCGGATGCTGAAATTGCAGCCCACCTGGGCGAAGTGTTATGGACACATGGCCAGCGCAGTGAGGCAGCCAGGATATGGCGAGAGGGCTTGATGCTCAAGGCCGACAACGAGACGCTGCTGGAAACAATCAAGCGCCTGGGCTTCAAACCATGAACCGTCGCTTGGCCTGGATTGCCCTGAGCCTTGTGCTGGGCGCTTGCGCCTCGGTGCCACGCGAGCGCCCCGAGACTTTCAGGTCTGGACGCATCGGGTTGCAAGTTCTCAGCGAGCCCCCACAAAATCTGCAGGCCGCATTCGAGCTGGAGGGCTCCGCACAGACTGGAGAGCTGACGCTGCTGAGTCCTGTCGGCAGCGTGTTGGCAAAGTTGAGCTGGAACGCGCAGCAAGCTGTGCTCGAACGAGGCAACCAACGCTGGATGGGCCCCAGCGTAGAAGAACTGGCCCAACAATTCGCACAGACCCCTTTGCCTGTGCAAGTCCTGTTTGACTGGATTGAAGGTCGCGCGGTCACGCATGCCGGATGGTCTCCCGACCTGAGTGCGCATGCACAGGGGCGCATCACTGCCCGCCGCACATCGCCAGCGCCCGAAGCCTTGCTGCGCATCGTGCTCGACCAATAACCACGCCTTTTGCGCTTGCCGATAATCGCCGCATGAAAGCTCTGTTCGATGTACCGGCCCCGGCCAAACTCAACCTCTTCCTTCATGTGACGGGTCGCCGCGAAGACGGCTACCACCTGCTGCAATCGGTGTTCATGCTGATCGACTGGTGTGACACGCTCCATTTCGAGTTGCGCAGCGACAGCCGTGTCTGCCGACATGACCTCGGCACCGCCTTGCCTGCTGACGACCTCATCACACGCGCTGCCAGCCTGTTGCAGCAGAGCACCGGAACTGCGCACGGCGCGGACATCAGCATCGACAAACGCATTCCCGCACAGGCGGGCATGGGTGGCGGCTCATCCGATGCGGCCAGTACCCTGCTGGCACTCAACCGCCTTTGGAATCTGAAACTCTCACTTCAGGAACTCGAGCAATTGGGTTTGCAGCTGGGTGCAGACGTGCCCTTCTTCCTGCGCGGGCGCAACGCATGGGTCGAAGGCGTGGGCGAGCAAATCACCCCCATCGATCTGCCTGCAGCGCGCTTTTGCGTGGTCAAACCCTCCGCGGGCGTCGAGACCGCCAGCATTTTTCGCCATCCCCAGCTCGAGCGGTCCACAAAACCTGCTACAATCGCTGTCTTTGCTGCAGATCCTTACGGCTTTGGCCACAACGACCTGCAGCCCGTGGCAAAGATGCTTTGCCCCGAAGTTTCAAAAGCGCTCGAGTTGCTCGAATCGCACAAACTTCAGGCTAGAATGACGGGCTCCGGAAGCGCAGTGTTCGCACACTGCACACAAGGAAACGCAGCGATCCAGGCGCCTGACCACTGGATCGTTCGTGAATGCGGCAATTTGGAGGTTCATCCCTTGCAGGGGTGGGCAGCCAGCGACAATTGATCGGTGGGCTGTTGCAAGACAGTCAACCTGTGTAGGGGAGTCGCCAAGTTGGTAAAGGCACCGGATTTTGATTCCGGCATGCGAGGGTTCGAGTCCTTCCTCCCCTGCCAAATGACACGTACCGTCCAGGCCCTGTTTTGCTGATCGCTGGAATGCTCATGCAGCCGACTTCTTCCACCAAGCCCGATTTCATGCTCTTCACTGGTAATGCCAACCCGGCATTGGCAGCAGAGATTGCCCACAACCTGGGCACCGAACTGGGCGCCGCCGATGTCGGCCGCTTCTCTGACGGCGAAGTCACCGTCGAACTCAAGCAAAACGTGCGTGCCCGCGACGTTTTCGTGATTCAGTCGACCTGCGCGCCGACCAACGAAAACCTGATGGAACTGCTCATCATGGTGGACGCACTCAAGCGCGCTTCTGCCGAGCGCATCACTGCTGTCATCCCCTATTTCGGCTACGCCCGCCAGGACCGTCGTCCGCGCTCCACACGTGTGCCGATTTCGGCCAAGGTGGTGGCCAACATGCTTCAAGCTGTGGGCGTGGGCCGCGTGCTGACCATGGACCTGCACGCCGACCAGATTCAAGGTTTCTTCGACATCCCGGTCGACAACATCTACGCCTCGCCCGTGCTGCTGGGTGACCTGCGCCAGAAAAACTACGAAGACCTGATCGTGGTCTCGCCCGACGTGGGCGGCGTGGTGCGCGCCCGTGCGCTGGCCAAACAACTGGGCTGTGACCTGGCCATCATCGACAAGCGCCGTCCCAAGGCCAACGTTTCCGAAGTGATGCACGTCATTGGCGACATCGACGGTCGCAACTGCGTGATCATGGACGACATGATCGACACCGCTGGCACCCTGGTCAAAGCTGCCGAGGTGCTCAAGGACCGCGGCGCCAAGAACGTCTACGCTTACTGCACGCACCCGATCTTCTCGGGTCCGGCCATTGACCGCATTGCCCAGGGTTCCGCTCTGGACGAGGTGGTGGTGACCAACACCATTCCGCTGTCGGCCAATGCGGCCGCCTGCAAAAAAATTCGCCAACTCTCCGTGGGTCCTCTGGTCGCCGAAACGATCCAGCGTATTGCCAAAGGTGAGTCGGTGATGAGCCTGTTCTCGGACCAGAACTGATCTGAGCCTACAGGCGCACGCAGCCTGCCGTCGTTGTGACAGGCAGGCTTTTTGTTGAACAGGGACTGCACTGGTCGCGGTCAGTCCCATCAGGAGAATGATATGAAATTCACCGCTTTCGAGCGTTCCATGCAGGGTACGGGTGCGAGCCGCCGTCTGCGCAATTCGGGCAAAACCCCCGGCATCGTTTATGGTGGTTCTGGTGAACCCAAACTGATCGAGCTGGACCACAACGCACTGTGGCACGCCCTGAAAAAAGAAGCTTTCCACGCCAGCATTCTGGACATGGAACTGGCCGGCCAGACCAGCAAAGTCCTGCTGCGTGACTACCAGATGCACCCCTTCAAGCAACTGGTGCTGCACATCGACTTCCAGCGCGTGGAAGCCAACACCGTGCTGCACATGAAAGTGCCACTGCACTACTCCGGCGAAGAGAACTCTCCTGCCGTCAAGGGTGACAAGTGCCTGATCAACCACGTCGTCAACGAAATCGAAGTGGCCTGCCTGCCCGCAGACCTGCCCGAGTTCATCGCTGTGGACCTGTCCAAGCTGGAAAGCGGCAAGTCCCTGCACCTGAACGACATCGTGCTGCCCAATGGCGTCAAGGCCATTACCCATGGCAAGCCGAACCCTGTGCTGGTCTCCGTGACCCTGCCGGTCGTGGAAGAGATCGTGGCTGCTCCCGTGGCTGCAGAAGCTCCTGCCAAGGGCAAAGGCAAGAAGTAATTCCTGCCCACCCCATGAGGCCCGCTGTGTCGCAAGACCTGCGGGTCTTTTTGCTTTAGGGTGCCATCACCCCTCCGATAATCCTGCCCCATGATCAAACTGCTTGTCGGCCTGGGCAATCCGGGCCCGGAATACGAAGACACCCGCCACAATGCCGGCTTCTGGTTCATCGATGCCGTGGCGCGCGAACTGAAAGTCTCGCTGGTGCCAGAGCGCAGTTACCACGGGCTGGTGGCGCGCACCAACGTGAATGGCCAAAACGTCTGGTTGCTGCAGCCGCAGACCTTCATGAACGTGTCGGGCAAGTCGGTGGCAGCACTGGCGCGATTTTTCAAGATCCAGCCCGACGAGATATTGGTGGCGCACGACGAGATGGACATCGCCCCGGGCGAGGCCAAGCTCAAGAAGGGCGGCTCGCACGCGGGCCACAACGGCCTGCGGGACATCCATGCGCAGTTGGGCACGGCAGATTACTGGCGTCTTCGCATTGGCGTGGGGCATCCAGGCAACAAGGCCGAAGTGGTCAGCTGGGTTTTGAAGAAGCCCATGGCCGAACACCGGGAGGCGATTCACACGAGCATCGACCGCTCAGTGTCTGCCCTGCCCTTGCTCTTGTCTGGAGACATGGAAAAGGCCATGGTGAAGATCCACACCAGCAAGCCGCCTCGCCCGAAACCGCCGCGGCCGGCCCTCTCCGCAGAAAAGACCTGAGATTTGCGCTGGGGGCTTCGCGGACCCGGACCAGGCCTGCCCTGCCAGCAAGCCCTGCCCTTCAATCATCCACGACAGTTGAGGTACCCAGTCAGGTTGACTGAAGTCTGCGGTACTTGGCCCAAAGCGATTCCTGCGACTCCACACGCTGGGGATTGACCGGAATGCAAGCCACCGGACAAACCTGCACACACTGCGGTTCGTCAAAGTGGCCAACACACTCGGTGCACTTGTCCGGATCGATCTCGTAAATCTCCTGCCCGAGATAAATCGCCTGGTTGGGGCACTCGGGCTCGCACACATCACAGTTGATGCATTCGTCGGTGATCATCAATGCCATGACGATTCTCCGGACTGAAAACGCTGAAAGCTCATGCCTGGATTATCCCCGAGCGCCGGGAGCCCTCAGGCCTTGGAGGGTGTTGCGACCGGGTACACCGCCGAAGGAGGCAGTCCCTGCAGGTGATGCGTCTGGGCCCACTTCACGATTTCGAACCGTACACCATCGGTGCGTACATGATTGAGTCCGGCATTCGGAATTGGGCACTCACGCGGGCCACCCAGTGCCTGCCCTGTGGCGCTGCGGTAAACCATGTCAAGCACACCGCCATGCGAGACCACCACGGGCGACTGCCAGCCTTCCTTAGCGCAGCGCTCGACCAAGGAGCGCACAGCCTGCATCACGCGTTCATGGAACTGCCTGCGAGATTCACCGCCTTCGGGTGCAAAGTCCGGGTCATTGCGGCGCCAGCCTTGCACGATGTCGGGATGGCGTTCGCGAATCTCCTCCAGCGTCAAACCTTCGATCACTCCAAAAGCCTGCTCCCTCCACAAAGTGTCAGGCAATGCGGGAGTCTGCCATTTGCCCGCCAGCGGCTCAGCGGTCTGACGCGTGCGCAAAAGGTCGCTGGCCAGCAAAGGTCGCGGCATCTGCTCGGCCAGATGCGCTCCCAGACGCTGCGCCTGGCGCAATCCAAGCGCATTGAGCGGCGCGTCCAGATGCCCCTGGAACCGCAGCTCACGGTTCCAGTCGGTTTCACCATGCCTCACCAGCCAGAGATCAATCATGGGGACATTATGCGTTTGTGATGTGGCAGCGCCATGTCACGTTTTAGAATGGCCCTGTGAACCCCATGCTCAACGCCGACCTGCACTGCCACTCCACCGTCTCCGACGGCACCCTGTCACCTGAGGCGCTGGCCGAGCGCGCCAAAGCCAATGGCGTTGAGCTCTGGGCGCTGACCGACCACGACGAAATCGGTGGCCAGCAACGCGCTCTCGAAGCCGCCCGCGCCGTGGGCATGAAATACCTCACGGGCACCGAAATCTCGGTCACCTTCGCCAACCAGACTGTCCACATCGTGGGCCTGGGTTTTGACCACCACAACACTGCACTCGTTGAAGGCCTTCGCCGCACCCGGGGCGGTCGCGGCGAACGAGCTCAGGAGATGTCCGAAGGACTGGCCAAGGTGGGCATCCAGGGCGCCTACGAAGGCGCACTCAAATACGTGGGCAACCCCGAGCTGATCTCGCGCACGCACTTTGCACGCTTTTTGGTCGAAGCCGGGGTATGCAAGGACACGCCAGAAGTTTTTCGCAAATACCTCACCGAGGGCAAGCCCGGCTTCGTGCCGCACCGTTGGGCGCGCCTGCAGGATGCCGTGAAGTGGATCAACGACGCTGGAGGCGTCGCAGTGATTGCCCACCCGGCCCGCTATGGCTTCACGCCCAATGAGGAATACGCGCTGTTCACGGAGTTCAAGGCCCACGGCGGCCGAGGTGTCGAGGTGGTAACTGGCAGCCACTCGACGCAGGAAGCCGCACGCTACGCAGAGACCGCGCTCGAGTTCGGGCTGGCAGCTTCGCGTGGCAGCGATTTCCACAGCCCCGACGAAAGCCACACCGATTTGGGCGCACTGCCCTGGCTGCCCGGGCAACTGACGCCCGTATGGGAATTGCTGGCCGACCGCATCCAGTGAAATCATTCCCATCCAGCAGCCTGGCCGGGATTGGCTTTGTGGTCCTGGCCACCGCCTGTTTTGCCACCCTCGACACCACCACCAAGAGCACCAGTGCGGGCGTGTCCCTGCTGGTGGCTCTGTGGTTTCGCTACGCTTTTCAGGCGGCCGTGACGACAGCGCTGGTCTGGAAAGGGCGTGGCCGGCAGCTGTTTTTCACCCGCCACCCGCGCTTTCAGCTGGCACGCGGCCTGCTCCTGTTCGTCAGCAGCCTGCTGGCGTTTTTCAGCCTCAAATACATGCCGGTCGGGGAGTTCACGGCCATTGTGCTCATGGCTCCGCTGGTGATCACAATGCTGGCAGCCTGGACGCTCAAGGAGCGCGTCAGCCCGATGCGCTGGGCGCTGGTGTGCGGCGGCTTTGTGGGCACCCTGGTGATCATCCGGCCCGATACCCAGCACTTTGACTGGGCTGTGCTGCTGCCACTGATTCTGGTTGTCACCAACTCCGGCTTTCAGGTGCTCACGGGCCGGCTGGCACGCGAGGAGGAAGACCCCATTACCACCCATGTGCTGACCGGCTGGACAGGCACACTGCTGGCCACCATGCTGCTGCCCTTTGTCTGGGAAACACCGCCCGACTGGATGGCCTGGATGCAACTGATGCTCATGGGTCTGATGGCCACACTGGGGCATTTTTTCCTGATTCTGGCCTACGGACGCGCCCCAGCGGCCACCCTCACGCCCTACATGTACACGCAGATCGGTTTTGCCGTGCTGGCTGGCTGGATCGTGTTCAACCACATCCCCGATCGCTGGACACTGATTGGCATGGGGCTGGTTGCCCTGTGCGGCGCCTTGGGGGCCTGGCTCACACTGCGCGAAAGCCGTCTGCCGGTCGAAGTGCCAGAATCCTGAACATGGCCCAGTATTTCTCTGTTCACCCTGACAACCCCCAAGCCCGACTGCTCAAGCAGGCCGTGCAGCTGCTCAACCAGGGCCAAGTCCTGGCTGTGCCGACCGATTCCAGTTACGCCCTGGTCTGCCACGTGGATGACAAGGCCGCAGTCGACCAGTTGCGCCGCATTCGCAACGTCGACGAAAAGCACCACCTGACACTGCTGTGCCGGGACCTGAGCGAGCTGGCCAATTACGCCCGGGTGGACAACCGACAGTTTCGACTCGTCAAGCAGGCCACACCTGGCCCATTCACCTTCATTTTGGAAGCTACAAAGGAAGTTCCGCGCCGCCTGAGTCACCCACAGCGCAAGACACTGGGCCTGCGCGTGCCTGACCACAAGGTGCTCCAAGACCTGCTGGAACTGCACGGGGCGCCGCTGATTGCCGCGACTTTGATCCTGCCAGGTGAAGACGACCCGCTCAACGAGCCGGAGCTCATCCGCGAACGACTGGAGCATCAGGTGGGTGCAGTCATTGATGCAGGCGCTTGCGCACTGGCGCCAACCACCGTGGTCGACATGACAGGCGATGAGCCCGTGTTGCTGCGTCAAGGCAAGGGCGATCCTGCCTTGCTCGGCCTCTGACCCTTTCAAGTGCCCGCTTCGGGTCTGAGACAATCCTGTGGTGGAAACCAGCCAACTCATACAGACCGTCCTGATCTACGCCCTGCCTGTGGTCTTTGCGATCACGCTGCACGAGGCTGCGCACGGCTACGCGGCCCAGCGGCTGGGCGATTCGACCGCCGCCATGCTCGGACGCGTCACGCTCAACCCGATACCGCACATCGATCCGATCGGCACCATCCTCATGCCCCTGCTGCTGTATTTCGGCACCGGAGGAAGCTTCCTGTTTGGCTATGCCAAACCGGTGCCGGTGCGCTTTGACCGCCTGCGACACCCCAAGCGCGACATGGTGTGGGTAGCCCTGGCCGGCCCCGGCGCCAACCTGCTGCAGGCATTGCTCTGGGGCGTCTTGCTTTACGTGCTGGTCGGTGCGGGTCTGACCGAGCGCTTTTTTCTGGAAATGTGCAAGGCGGGCATGCTGACCAACGTGGTCATGTTCGTTTTCAATCTTTTCCCGCTGCCGCCACTGGATGGCGGTCGCATTCTGGTCGGCCTGCTGCCCTGGCGGCAAGCCATGTGGTTGTCCCGCGTCGAACCTTGGGGCTTTTACATCGTCATGGCGCTGGTGGTCACCGGCGTCGTCAGCTCGGTGTGGATGAGCCCGCTCATGGAGCTGACGTTTGCCTTCATCAAGCTGGCATTGAGCCCGCTGAGTTTCCTGATCCGCTGATCGCCTTATGACTTCTGCACCCCGCACCCGCGTCCTGACCGGTATCACCACCACAGGTACACCTCACCTGGGCAACTACGTTGGCGCCATCCGTCCCACCGTCCAGGCCAGCCGTGACACCAGCACCGACGGCTTTTACTTCCTGGCCGACTACCATGCTCTGATCAAGTGCGACGACCCGGCCCGCATCCAGCGCTCCACCATGGAAATCGCCGCCAGCTGGATCGCTGCCGGACTCGATCCAGAAAAGGTCACGTTCTACAGGCAGTCCGACATCCCCGAGATTCCCGAGCTGACCTGGTTTTTGACCTGCGTGACTGGCAAAGGACTGCTCAACCGCGCCCACGCCTACAAAGCTGCAATGGACAAGAACCATGCCGCCGGCAATGACACCGATGCCGATGTCACCGCCGGGCTGTTCATGTACCCGGTGCTGATGGGTGCGGACATTCTCATGTTCAAGGCCCACAAGGTACCCGTCGGCCGCGACCAGATCCAGCACATCGAGATGGCGCGGGACATGGCCTCAAGCTTCAACCACCTCTATGGCGAGCATTTCGTGCTGCCCGAGGCCGTGGTCGAGGAATCAGTGGCCTTGCTGCCTGGCCTGGACGGCCGCAAGATGAGCAAGAGCTACGACAACACCATCCCCTTGTTCGCTACCTCGGCCCAGCTGCGCAAACTCATCATGGGCATCGTGACGGACTCCAAAGCGCCGGGCGAAGCCAAGGACACCGAAGGTTCGGCCCTGTTTCAGATCTACCAGGCCTTCGCATCGGCGCAGGAAACTGCAGACTTGGCCAAAGCCTATGCAGAAGGGATTGCGTGGGGCGATGCCAAACAGTTGCTGTTCGAGCGCATCGATCGCGAGGTCGCTCCGATGCGCGAGACATACGAAGCGCTGATCAATAACCCTGCCGAACTCGACCGCATCTTGCTCGCAGGAGCCGACAAAGCCCGCAGCCTGGCCACGCCTTTCATGCGTGAAGTGCGGCATGCCGTCGGGCTGCGCCCGCTGGCCTCGGCTACGCCAACCATCACCGGTGCGCCAGAAGACAAGCCCGCCCTTTCAAGCTTCAAACAATACCGTGAGACAGACGGCCTGTTTTATTTCAAACTGGTGACCCCAAAGGGGCAGGTGCTGCTGCAAAGCACCGGTTTCAGCGCACCACGTGAGGCCGGACAATGGATTGCCAAATTGCAACAAGAAGGTGCGGCTGCCTTGTCGCAGGCCCGGCAATATCTTGCACCGCTCTCGACGCAAGAAGAACAACTCGTACTTGAGGAACTTGCGAAAATCGCCGACTCCAAGTCGAAAATGTAAATACCCCCGATTTAGGGAAAATTCACATTGCAAATCGTCGAAAAAAGTGGTATTGTTGTACTTTTAAACTAACAAAACTCATTTAATCATGACTGTCTACGTCATTGAAGATCACCCGCTGATGCGTGATGCGCTGACCATGCTGATTCACCGGGTGCGTCCGGGGCTCAAGGTCGTACCAGTGCCCAAAATGAACGTGCTGGATACGGCAGTCGAAAAAAACGGACCTGCAGAGCTGTTTTGTCTAGACCTTCAGTTGCCAGACACCCTCGGCCTGTCCGGCATCCACACCATCAAGGCCAAGTATCCCGATGTGGCACTGGCGGTGGTGACCAGCTCCGATGCCACGGAATACGAAGAGCGTTGCATGGAGGCTGGCGCAGACAGCTTCATTGAAAAAAGCAACAACCCCAACCAGATCATCGAAGCACTCAAGGAATTGCTGGTGCCCGAGGATGAGCTGGCGGCCGAAGGGGCACCGGCCCATGTCCCGACCAAGTTGTCCAAGCGCCAGAAACAATTGATCCTCATGTTGGATCAAGGCCTGTCCAACCGCGACATTGCCGAGAAACTCAATATCAGCGAGCACACGGTCAAAGTGCACTTCTGGCGCCTGTTCCGCCGTCTGGGCGTCAACAGCCGCACCCAGGCCCTGCACTTTGCGCGCACCAACGGCTGGCTGGGCATCTGATCGAAGCCCGGCGGGACACGCACTATGAACAAGGGGCCTTGCACAGGCCCCTTGTCTTTTCAGTCTTTCTTTTTGTTGATGATGTCCGGCGTTACCGCATCGAGCACATTGACGGTGGTCTTGACGCCGTAAACCACAGCAGAGCCAGCTGCATCGGCAACAGCCAGCAAAGTGCAACCCTGAAGACAGGCAACACACAGCAAGACAAACAGAGGTTTCATTTCAGAATAGACTGGGGTTCAGATACAAAAAAGCCCCGGGAATCCGGGGCCATTTGGCCGAGCAGTAATGATAGCCCCACTAACCTGCTCAGGTCCAGATGCATCGTTTTTTGGTGGGACCGGGGATTCGAACTAACCTCTCCCGCAGAGGACGGCTTTCGACCCAAAGCGGTAGTCTGCGGTGCACTTCTCAAATTAAGTAGCCTCCTCGATTCTCGGGGCCGTTCAATGATCAAAAATGCCTGCACTTGGGCACCCAAGCTGCAACATGGACTAGTCGTGTGACTGAGTTACTTGTGGCACCATGTTGCGCATGACCCGTCAATCCCGCCCTCTTTCTAAATCGGCACCACCCGGCCAAGCACCAGCTTCACTCAATGAAGAAGCCTATCGGCGCATCGAAGAGATGATCGTGACTCTTGAGCTTGCGCCAGGTAGCGTGGTGTCGGAGGCCACGCTCAGCGATCGCATTGGTATTGGTCATACCCCGATTCGAGAGGCCTTGCAACGCCTCGCCCGAGAACATCTGGTTCAGATTCTCCCGCGACGTGGTGTTGTGGTGACCGCCATAGATGTAGGCCATCA
>JACCDU011212878.1_pt1 | contig 31129 bp, 28 predicted proteins | sample 7446081 | NCBI WGS metagenome assembly JACCDU01 (sample SAMN15323447, study PRJNA562643) | freshwater metagenome | isolation source: river surface water | place: USA:Blue River Watershed | collected 2017-08-17
CCCGAACCTGCGATATCAAATATCTTGAGACTGGCCATGATTATTGCCCCGTGATCGCAGTCATAAGACCGCGTAGTTGCGAATTCACGAAGTTGAGCGACGCTTGATAACGAACGGCATTTTGTGCGAATGCCGCCTGCTCCATCTGAACGTCGACCGTGTTGCCATCCAGCGATGGCATCCGCACTTCCCGCTCGGTCAACGCAAGGGCTGCATCCACCGGCGAGTCGGCAGCAGGCGCACTACCGCCCGTGTGACCGCTGCGGGTTGTCGCTAATCTCAACGCGGCGCCGGAGACCGAGCGATCGGCACCCGTTGCGGCGGCGAGTGCCTGCTGAAAGTCGAAGTCGACCGCCTTGTAATTAGGCGTTTCGGAATTGGCCAGGTTTCGCGCCAGCACCTCGCTGCGCTTCGCACTGAGCTTGAGCGACTCGGTGTGGAGTCGCAGATGAGCATCGAGATCGAACATCGAAATCACCTCCGCCAAAAAAATGGCCTCGGTGGGAATTCAGCAATGGCTGTGCCACAAGCAGTCCGTTCCATTCGAATTGGATGCACTTCGGCGGGCCGGATCAGCCACGCGCCCTATAGATAAGGCCACCCCTCGCCGCCAGCAGCCCTGCGTCAAGCGCCCATCGACGGGTCGTGCCGCTTTTTTGACGCGATCATCTGGCACGCCGATTGCTGAAGTCCCGCTATGAAAAAAATGATGCGATACCCGCTGGGTCTACTCGGCTTCGGTCTGACGCTCGCGCTGGCGCAAGCCCAGGGCGCGCCGAACCTACATGACCTCAACGATATTGCCGCGACAGCGCGCGCGGTGGTGAGTGAGACCGCGCCGTCGGCCACGATCGACATTGCACCGCTCGATCCGCGAATTCGATTGCCGCGCTGCGATAGCCCGCTCACAGCGAGTCTCCCTGCCGCGCAGACCATCACCGGCAGCAGAATCACGGTGCGTGTTCAATGCAACGGACCGACTCCCTGGAATCTCGCAGTCTATACGGAAGTGAGCGTTGAAATGCCCGTCGTCGTGAGCACCCGCGCTCTGCGCGGTGGGCAGCCGATCGCCGCGACCGATCTCGAAATCGTCACACGTCGAGTGGCGGGCATCGGTCAATGCTGTGCCACCGAACTTGACGAGGTCATTGGCCACACGGCACGTCGCCCGATCGGCAGTGGCGAACCCATCCGACTCGAGGCACTAAAGATGCCCCCTGCCATCCGCCGCGGCGAATTGGTGACGATCATCGCGAGCAATCCCGGAATGGAGATCCGCGCGACCGGGGTCGCCTTGGCCGATGCCAGATCTGGTGAACCAGTTCGCATTCGGCACTCGAGCTCCCTACGCATCGTGCAGGCCCGAGCCGATACTCCAGGTGTCGCGAGAGTGGATCGATAGCGGTAACAAGTTGGCCTAAAGATTTTCCGAGGGCGGCCGTTAACCGTTACGAGGGAACTCGGAGAACCGTGTCATGAATGTCAAAGTCACCGGAAATGAAGTTCGCCCGCCGCAAGGCGGGGGAACCAGTGGGGTCAGTCGCCGTGAGGCGCCGGAGCTGCTGGTCGCGAGCAAGTCGGTTGCGAATGTCGCCAGCACCGACAGCGAGAGCACCGTGCAGATCGGCGCGACAACGCGTCACCTGCTTGATCTTGCCAAGAGCGGCAATAGCACCGATGTCGTCGACATGGCGAAAGTCGAACGTCTGCGCGCTGCGATTGCCGATGGCAGTTATCGCGTCGACGGTCAGAAAGTCGCCGATCAGCTGGTGCGCTTCGAGTTTCTGCTCGGGCGCATCACAGGCGATGTCCAAAAGGGCTCATGAACGACGCGCGCGTCGCTATAGGCAAACTGCTCGAGGATGAACTGCGATTGCTGCAGCGCCTCGAGCAGTTGCTTTCGAACGAAAAGGCCTTGTTACTCGAGGACGACTCGCCTGAGCGCCTCGAAATTGCCTGTGCATCACGCCAAGAATGCATGGGCGCCCTAATGCGCCTACAGGACGAGCGCGCGCAGCTTCTACGGCTGCGGGGCTATCCAACCGACAACGCCGGCATGTTGATGCTGATTCGCGATTGTGATCCCGCGCGACAATTGCCGCCGCGCTGGGCCGAGTGCGCGGAGCTTGCTAAGCGCTGTCGCGCCTTGAACGACCACAATGGTGCGCTGGTCCATTCGCGCATGCGGCGAATCCAAGGCGTGCTTGAAGTCCTTACTGGAACTCGCGAAGGTCCGAACGTCTACGGACGCCAAGCCGAACAAGACTGGAGCACGACGGGTCGAATGCTCGCGACGGAAGTCTGACGCGAGCACTCGCACTCAATCGAGCGCGCCCGGATTCATCACACCCGCCGGATCGACGGCATTCTTGAGCTTCGTAAACAATGAAGCCGTCTCTGGCCTCAACACGGAGCGATAAGGATAGGTTTTACCCAACTGATTAGACGCCGCACCCAGTTCGGCGAAGAGAGCGACTAACTCCGATCTCATCTTGCCGACGAGCTCGCGCGCGCCGGGCCGTGCAGGCGGTGTTCCGAGCCTTTGCTTAATGCTGTCGCTCGCGTAGCGCTGGTGGACTGGCAGCCACTCATCGTGCCAATGAAACACGGGCTCGAAACTGAACGCATGATTGCTGATCGCAATCAGCAAATGACTCATCCAAACACCCTGAGCCTTCATCTGCTCGCGATAAGGCGCGAGCCGCTCGGCACTCGCGCGGATGATTTTTTCGGCATCAGAGTGTGCGACTTTCGCGTTGAGCGCAGCCCAGCGCTCACCTTCTCCGCCGACCACCCCATCGAGCGGCGGGAACAGATTCGCACGTACTGCTTTCGGGATGGAATTCGGGATGATCGATCCACCCTGCTTCAAGGCGGCTTGGCGACACGTCTCGAGATCCGCTTCGAGCGCGGAGAGACTACGCGCCGCACAGGTGACGTGCAGCGAATACGCCTGCTCTGGCAAGAAGCGCCGCCCGGCTTTGACAAGCGTTAAGCCCTCTTTGAGACCGCGCCACCAAGACGTCTCGCTGCGCACGACATTCAAAAGCACGTTCGCGTCTGACAGCAACCCTTCGGAGCGCAGGTTCTTGCGGGTGGTTTCTGGATCGAATACGTAAGCTTCCTCGGCTGCACCGCTACGCCCGATGGCTGACAGGGCTCTCGCTGCGGCCTCGATGTTATCGAAGACGAAGGAGGCATGCCCGATTTCTTTGGGAGCTTCGATCAGGCGCAAAGTCGCACGTAACTTGACACCCAAGGAGCCCGAGTCGTGTAAAAAAAGTCCCGACAGATCAGGCCCACAGGTTCGGTAGAACGGCTTGCTGGCTGCGGCAAAGCCGGTTTGTCCGGTGCGAACGATCGACCCATCGGCCAAGGCCACATCGAGTCCCAGCACGGCATCGGCGCCCGTACCATAGCGCGCCGTTCCCAAGAACAACGCGCCGTTAGAGAGACCGCCACCGACTGTCGCTTGTGCACCCGAGAACGTCCCAAAGAATGGGAGACGCAGACCCCTCGGTTGCAACGCCTCATAAATACGCTTCCAAGTGACCCCCGCCTCAACGGTGATATACATATCATCCGCATTGATCTCGACGATGGCATCGAGTGCCGACGTATCGAGCATCACCGTACGTTCATGCACAGGCAGATAGCCACCCGTATAAGACATGCCGCCACCGCGGGCGACGATGTGATACCCCGCCAAGCTCAGTTCTGCGAGTGCGGCTGCACAACGCTCTGCCGTGCGCGGTCGAAGCAACGCACAGGCGGTGACGCCTCGTGAGTAAACGTCAGCTGAGCAGGCCTCGAGATTGGCCGGATCCTGAAAAATTTCAGTCGAATCCAAACTGTTTAGCGTTAGAGTCATATACGCAATCCTACTGATGTGGAACCTGCCCGCAGTCGGAACACTGGAACGAACCATCTGGAGGTCGACCCATGCCCTCGTATAAAACGATACTCGTTGCGATCAAGGATCTCGATGCCCGCACGATGCCGGCAGTGCGTAAAGCCGCGCAACTCGCCAAAGCGCAGGGGGCGACTCTCGAGTTATTCCACGCACTATCGGACACCATCCTGGTCGATGCGCTCGAAGCCAAGCGAATCAGCCTCAAAGACTTCGAGAACGAGCGACTCGCCGCAACGCTGAAGCGACTTGAAACGCTGGCCAAACGTCTGCGTAAACATGACATCGAAGTCACCTGCGCGGCCGAATGGGACCATCCGCCGGCTGAGGCAGTCGTTCGCCGCGCAATGCGCATCAAGGCTGACCTGATCGTTGCGGAGCGTCACGCGACGCGTCACATCGCCGGTTGGATGCTGGCGTATACCGACTGGGAGTTGTTACGAAACGCGCCCTGCGCGGTCTTACTCGTCAAAGTGCCCAAGCCCTACCATCGCCCCGTCATCCTGACTGCGATCGATCCCTTCCACACCCACGAAAAGCCGGCGCGTCTCGACGCGGCGCTGCTCGGTGCCAGTGGCACTGTTGCGGAGTCGCTCAAAGGTAAGTTGCACATCGTGCACTGTGTTCCGCCCTCGACGATGGTCGCGACAGGCTGGGCATCAGGCCCCATCGTCGTCGATGCGGGGCGCGGCACGAAAGCATTGACTCGCGCCCGACACGCGCTGGCAGCCGAAGTCGCCAAGCACCCGCTGCCCTCACACAAGCTCGCCATCCTAGAGGGTGCCGCTCGCGAAGCGATTCCGCACGCCGCGCGTCAAGCCAAGGCGTCCTTGGTGGTGATGGGTGCGGTGTCGCGCTCGGGCCTTAAGCGCCTGCTGATCGGCAACACCGCCGAGGCCATTCTCGATGCGCTGAGCTGCGACGTGCTCGTTATCAAGCCCGGTCGTTTTCAGAGTAAAGTCGCGCGCCGCAGCCGAGGCGCGCAATTGATCTCTTTGCCGAACGCAATGACCGGCTAATCGCCGGCAACTAGAACGCGTTGAAACCCGTCAGCTCTCGGCCGACCGAGAGTTGATGGATCGTTTCCGTCCCCTCGTAGGTGATCACGCTCTCGAGGTTCAGCGCGTGTCGAATCGCTGCATGCTCCGTCGTGATACCCGCGCCGCCCAGTAGGTCGCGCGCCTCACGTGCCACATCGATCGCAGCACGGCAATTGTTCCACTTGGCGAGCGACACCTGAACGGGACTCAGAATGCCGCGATCCTTTCGGCGCGCGAGCTGCAGCGCCAGCGATTGTCCGGTGGCGATCTTTCGCGCCATCTCGGCGAGTCGAATTTGCACGGCCTGGGTTGCCGCGAGCGGTCGACCAAACAACACACGCTCGCGCGTGTAGTGCAAGGCTTCCGATAAGCAGGCCTGCGCGGCTCCGAGCACGCCCCACGCAATGCCAAAGCGCGCCTGCGTGAGACACGACAGCGGTGCCTTCAAGCCGACACTGCTACCTGGCAAGAGATTCGCCTCGGGCAGCACGACATCATCAAAGAACAGCGCGCCCGTCGCCGAAGCCCGTAGGGACATCTTGCGCTCGATTTCCTGTGTGCTGAAACCCTTCATGCCGCGCTCAACGAGAAAGCCTCGCACGCCTTCCTCGGTCAAAGCCCACACCACCGCCACATCGGCCAGTGGCGCGTTGGTGATCCACATCTTTGAACCGTTGAGTACCCAATCGCTGCCACGCTTTCGCGCGGTCGTGTTCATGTTGAGTGGATCGGATCCGCCGTGTGCCTCAGTCAACCCAAAGCAACCAATGGCCTCCCCTCGCGCCATCGCCGGTAACCAGCGCTCACGCTGCGCGTCGCTGCCGTAGGTGTAAATCGGATACATGCACAGGGAGGACTGCACCGAGACGAAACTTCGTAATGCGGAATCGCCCCGCTCCAGCTGCTGACAAATCAGCCCGTAACAAACGGCGTTGAGGCCGGCGCAGCCGTAACCCTCGATCGACGATCCCAAGAGCCCCAATCGCGCTAACGGCAAGACGAGATCGCGCGGGAAGTGGTGATCGGCAAAATGACGACCGATATCCGGCAACACTTCGGTATCGACGAAGCGCGCCACGGCGTCACGGACGAGACGTTCGTCCTCCTGCAGTTCATCTTCGATACCGGTCAGGTCGAGCGGATCGTGCGCCATCGTCTCCCCCGTCTGTAACGATTACTCACCCACGACTTTGCGCGACTGCAAATCCGCGATGCTCGCGGCGTCGAAGCCGAGACTGCTCAAAACCTCGGCAGCATGCTCGCCGGGCTTCGCAAGATCACCCCCTTGCGAGGGGCGCCGCCCGTTCATCTCGAGTGGCAGTATCGGCAGTCGCGTGGCGCGTCCATCGGGTAGCGTCGTCTCGCCGAGCCCACCGCTGGCAGCCAGATGGGGATCGTCAAACATTTCCTCGGGCTTGCCAATCGGCGCGAAGGGCAACCCGGTCTTTTCCAGAATAGGCACCAACTCGGCCTTCGTGTAACGCTTGAACAACTCGCGCACCTTGGGCAGCAACGCTTCTCGCTGCAGCACACGCTGGGAGTTCGTCTTCAAAGACTCATCTGCACCGAGTTCGGTCAGTGAAAATGCCTGACAGAATTTCTGCCACAAGCCGTCGCTGACAACACCCACGAAGACCTGTTCCTGGTCACGCGTTTCGAAAACATCGTAGATCGCCCACGCCGAGATACGAACCGGCATCGGCTTGGCAGGCTGTCCCGTGACAGCCATTTGTGCCATATGCTGGCCGACCAAATAGACCGTCGTTTCGAACAACGAACTACTGACTTTTTGACCTTGACCGGTCTTGTGACGCTGCTCGATCGCGGCAAGGACACCGATGACGCCGAACATACCGCCCGTGACGTCGATCACCGACGTACCGGCGCGCAGCGGTCGTCCCGGCGGACCCGTCATGTAAGCGAGCCCCCCCATCATCTGTGTGACCTCATCGAGCGCCGTACGATTCTCGTACGGTCCCGAGAGAAATCCCTTTTCCGAGCAGTAGATCAAGCGCGGATTTCGCGCGGCAAGCGCCTCGTAACCCAGACCGAGTTTATCCATCGCGCCCGTGCGGAAGTTTTCGACGACAACATCGGCCGCATCGCAAAGGCGACGCGCGATTTCCAATCCTTCCGGAGACTTGAGGTCAAGGCAGATGCTCTTCTTGTTACGGTTGTACATCGGGAAATAGCCCGCACCCGAGCCCAACAAATGACGCGTCGAGTCACCACCGATCGGCTCTACACGAACGACCTCGGCGCCGAGCTCCACCAAGATCGCCCCGACAGCGGGACCCATCACCATGTGGGTGAATTCGACGACTTTGATGCCGTGCAACGGCAAAGTGACAGGATCGGGCAGACTCATCAGCGAACTCCCGCGGCGCGCGGCGCCGCCTGAAACCCGAGCGGCAATCCCGCATCCGGAGTGAATCCATAAAGCTCATCGCTCGGCAGAGCTTCTTTGAGGATCCGTCTAACGTCGAGCAATTTGGGCAAGTCGATACCGGTTGACAGACCCATCGCCTCCAGCATGAAGACGAGATCTTCCGTGACGATGTTACCGGAGGCGCCTGGCGCGAACGGACAACCACCGAGACCACCTAAAGAACTATCGAAAGTGGTGATACCGACATCAAGACCCGCCAGTACATTCGCAAGACCAAGACCGCGTGTGTTGTGCAGATGTAAACCCGACAAGGCATGCTCACCGACGGCACTGCGCACGCGTTTGACCAAATCTTTGACTTGCGTCGGATTTGCGTAGCCTGTCGTATCCGACAAACCCACCTCATCACAACCCGCTTTCATCAGCGCTTCGGCTAAGACCACCACCCGCTCGGGCGGGACGACACCTTCGATCGTGCAACCGAACGCGGTGGAGAGACCACCTTCAAACTTAGGTCTTCGATCGACGGGCAGCGATTTGATGAGATCGGCGATCTGTCGCGACTCTTCGATCATTTGCGCATGGGTGCGACGGACGTTTTTGAGACTATGCGTCTCCGAGGTCGATAACGGTATCGTGATCTTGTGGGCACCTGCCGCGATCGCCGCCTCAGCGCCCTTCAAGTTCGGCACGAGCACCGCAACGGTCAACCCTGGAATGGTTCGAGCAAAGGCCACGACCTCAGCCGTATCCGCAAGCTGCGGCAATAATTTCGCGGGCACGAAGCTTCCGACTTCGATTTCCGTCACACCGGCTGCAGCCTCGGCAGCAATCCAGGCTTTCTTGGCCTCAAGCGGCATGATATTGGAAATACTTTGTAGACCATCGCGCGGGCCTACCTCGCTGATCAGGATCATGCTCTCGCCTTCTCCACCGTCGAATAAATCCAAGGACGTTGCACTCGATCAAGCGCCACGAAGGTGTCGATATCGGCACGATGCTTCAAGGTGAGATCGATTCCATCCAAGCCCTCGAGTAGCATCTCGCGCGCTTCGCTCTCAAGCTCGAAACGATACATTGATGAATCGGCACGCACCTCCTGTGCGACGAGATCCACCTCGAGCAGTCGCCCTGCGGGATCGACCGAGACGAACTCCGCCAGCGCGGCGATCTGCGCTGCGCTCAGCGTCACCGGCACAATGCCGTTACGAATGCAATTTCCGCGGAAGATAGGCGAGAAGGACGGCGCGATCACCACTCGTATACCGTACTCGTGCAATGCCCATACCGCATGCTCTCGACTCGAACCGCAGCCGAAATTCTCACCACCGAGTAAAATCTTTGTTCCTGCATAGCCGGCCTGATTGAGCACGAAGTCGGGGTTCGGATCACGCCCGCCGATCGTGGTGTAGCGCCAGCCAGCAAAGAGACCCTCGGCAAGACCGGTTTTCGACACGGATTTCATTTCGCGCGAGGGAATGATGGCGTCGGTGTCGACATTGGCTCGCAAGATCGGCGCCGCTACCGCGCGCAAGGAACGGAACGGCTCCATTCAACTCACCTCACTCATCAAGCGACGAAAGTCGATCAGGTGCCCAGCGATCGCACTCGCCGCGACCGTCTCGGGGCTCGCAATATGCGTACGCGTTTCGGGACCCTGTCGGCTTTCAAAATTACGATTGGTCGAAGAGACAACGCGCTCCTGCTTACCAAAGCTCTCGCCACCGGCAAAAAAGCACATCGAGCAGCCCGACTCGCGCCACTCGAATCCCGCGTCCAGAAACACTTGGTGCAAGCCTTCGGCCTCAGCTGCACGCTTGACCGACATGGATCCGGGCACACAGATGGCGCGGACACCGGCTGCCACTTTGTGGCCGCGTAAAATCGCCGCGGCCCGACGCAAATCGCTCAAACGACTGTTGGTACAAGAGCCAATGAAGGCAGCATCGATCTTGAGCGACTCAAGCGGCGTGCCCGGCGTCAGACCCATATAGTGCAACGCTCGATCGTACGCCTCAGCGGTCGTACCACTCGTGGCGAAATCGGGCACGCTAGCGCGAATCGGTACCGCGTGCTGCGGACTCGTACCCCAAGTGACCATCGGCGAGAGCGTCGACACGTCGATGACGATTTCTTTGTCGAACACGGCGCCCTCATCGGTACGTAGCGCTCGCCAAGCGGCGAGAGCCTGATCCCACGCGGCGCCAGACGGTGCATGGGGGCGTCCGCGCAGATACTCGAAGGTCTTCTCGTCCGGTGCGATAAAACCCGTCACCGCAGAGAACTCGGTCGCCATGTTGCAGAGCGTGAGGCGAGCTTCGATTTCGAGCGCTTCGACGGCCGATCCCGCGTATTCGACGGCGTAGCCGTTGCCGCCGACCGAGCCGTGCGCCGCAATGAGCGCGAGCGTCATGTCTTTGGCGGTAACACCCGTTGGAAGCTCACCCTCAAAACGCACCCGCATCGTCTTCGGACGCTTTACGCGTAGCGTGCCGGTCGCCAAGGCATGCTCGGCCTCGGTGGAACCAATGCCCCAGGCAAATGCGCCCATAGCCCCCTGCGTACAGGTGTGACTGTCGGGACAGACCACGGTCGCGCCGGGCAGCACGATCCCAAGCTCGGGGGAAATCACATGCACGATGCCCTGTAGCGGATCACGCACGTCGAAGAGGTGAATCCCCGCTGCCTTCGCCGCCTCACGCGTCTCGACGATGAAGGCAGTGCCACCCGGCATCCGGGTTTGATCGCCACGGCCCGCGGTGGTGTCGACGATGTGATCCATCGTGCAGAACACGCGTGAGGGGTCGAGCACGGCCCGCCCGCTGTCGCGCAAGCTCTTGAGCGCCACGGAGCCCGTACGCTCGTGGAGGAAAATACGATCGATGGCCAGCAGCGCCACACCCTCGCCAAGCTCGCGGACGAGGTGGGAGGACCATAGTTTGTCGAACAGCGTTCGTGGGTGAGTGGAGTCGGTCATATCAACCGGGAATTATGCCCCGATGTGGCGCCGTTAGGACCTCGACAAGCGCCGCACTCACCCTCTAGCGGCCACTTCAGGACTGCACTACAGTTGGGTCATCCTTCGTTGCACTCATCGAGGCGCTTGCACCATGCGACTGCTGCGTTCTGCCCCCTGGTTGGCCACCCTCTTCTGCTTGCTCGCTGCCACGGCGACCCGCGCCGCGTTACCACCAGTTGAGTCGTTTGGTACCACGCCGATTATCGATAACGTGACCTTGTCGCTTGATGGCCGCTTTATCGCTTCGTCGTATGCGGGCGACAAGGTGTCGATCGTGATCCTCGATCGCAATACCAAGAAATTGACCCAGCGCGTCGATTTCGATCAGAACCTGAAGCTGCGCGGCATGAACTTCGTGAACGACCACGTGCTCATCGCCCAGTTTTCGATCACCTATACCCAACGTGGCAGCACCGAAGACAAAGCCGAGATCGGGGCCGTCTTCGCCATTGACGTTCGCGACGGTTCGTCTCGCCAACTGCTCGAGGCCAAGACCAACAGCCGCATTTACCCCTCGAGCGGCGGGTTCCTCTCGCGCAAGGGCGCTGCACCCGACGAAATTTTGATGAGCGCGCTGCTCCTCGAGAACGCCTCGGCGGGCTCTTCGCCCGATGAAGCCTCCAACAGCGTGCTGAGTGTGAACCCGCTCACGGGCAAGTGGCGCGTGATCGAGAAAGGCAGTCGCACCACCAACGGTTGGCTGATTGATACCGAGGGCCGGATCGTCGGCCGAACGGAGTTCAATCGAAAGGAACAGCGCCGCACCATTCGTATCAAGGATGGCGATGACTATCGCATCATCTACGAACATACCGACCCTGACTTCGGCACCATTGGCCTCTCGGCAGATGGCCAGTCGGTCCTCGCCCTGGGCGCGCGTGGCGGCGATCGCATTCGGCTCTGGAGCATCCCTTTCTCAGGCGGGGGTCCGCAGCCGCTCTATCAAGACCCGGAATACGATGTTGAAGGGGTCGTCCGAGACATCTACGACCGTCGTCTGCTCGGTGTCAGCGTCGGTGGCTTGGAGCAGCGCGTGCACTGGCTGGATTCGGCCGCGGAAGCGCGCGTCAAAGCGCTCGAAGCCTCGCTACCGGGTCGTCGCATTCAGATTGCAGGCTACACGCGCGACCAAAAGCTGGTGCTCGCCTATGCGGTCAGCCGCAATAACCCTGGGGTTTATTACCTCATCGACTTCAGCACCAATCGCGCCGAGGTGGTGGGTCAGGAATATCCGCAGCTCGCCAAAGTCGCACTTGGCAAGGTAAGCAACATCACCTACCCGGCTCGTGATGGCTACAAGGTTCCGGCTTATCTGACACTACCGGCAGGGAAAGATCAGTCGGCCAAAGATTTACCTTTGGTCGTACTGCCTCACGGTGGACCGCGCGCGCGTGACTCGGGCGTCGGTTTCGACTGGTGGTCGCAGTTCGTCGCCTCGCGCGGCTACGCCGTCCTTCAACCGCAGTTCCGCGGATCGACGGGTTTTGGTCAGAAGCACGAGCTGGCCGGTTATCGTCAATGGGGCCAGCTGATGCAACACGACGTCACCGACGGCGTTAAGTACTTGATCGAATCGGGGATGGTTAACCCGGATCGCGTCTGCATCGTTGGCGCAAGCTATGGCGGTTACGCGGCTCTTGCGGGGGCGGCGTTTACACCCGACCTCTATCGCTGCTCTGTGAGCGTCGCTGGCGTATCCGATCTCGTCGAGATGCTGCGTTGGGTGGAGGATCGCGGTGGTATCGAAGATCCTGCGGTCCGCTTCTGGCGTCGACACATCGGCAAGACGAGCGATCCGGATGTCGCCGCATTCTCACCCGCCCGTGCCGCTGACAAAGTCACCGCCACCGTCATGATGATGCATGGCGTCGACGATACCGTCGTACCCTACGTTCAGACCGAGTACATGGAAACGGCCATGCGTCGCGCGAAGACGCCCCATGAAGTCGTCAAGCTGAAATCGGAAGATCACTGGCTGTCACGCAGCCCGAGTCGCATCGAGATGCTCTCGCAGCTCGATCGCTTCCTCGATCAACACATCGGCAGCCAGTACAAGGTGTCGGTGGAAGAACAGGTCGCGCAGAACTAAGGGGTACGGTTCGAATTGGTCGGGACGCCGAGATTTGAACTCGGGACCCCTTGCACCCCATGCAAGTGCGCTACCAGGCTGCGCCACGTCCCGACCGAACCGAAAGTGATGATACCCCGCCGCTAACGGCGCGGCGAGTGAATCAGCGCCGCAACAGGCGCAGGATGTCCTCAAGCTCCATCCGCATCTGACGGACGATCTGCTGACTCTGTGTGACGTCGCTGCGGGCCTCTTCACCCTGCAACTTGTTGCGTGCACCGCCGATCGTGAAGCCCTCTTCGTACAGCAGGCCGCGAATCTGGCGAATCACGATGACGTCTTGTCGCTGATAGTAGCGACGATTGCCGCGTCGCTTAACGGGTTTCAGCTGCGGGAACTCTTGCTCCCAATAGCGCAACACGTGCGGCTTCACCCCGCACAGTTCCGCCACCTCACCGATGGCGAAATATCGTTTGCCAGGGATCGCTGGCAGTTCGTCGTTATTCTTGGCTTCCAACATACGCTTCGACTCGCGCCTTCAACTTCTGTCCCGGACGGAAGGTCACCACGCGACGCGCGCTGATGGGGATTTCTTCACCCGTCTTGGGGTTGCGCCCGGGGCGCTGGTTTTTATCACGCAGGTCGAAGTTACCGAAACCGGAGAGCTTGACCTGTGCACCCGTGGAGAGGGCTGTACGCAGCTCTTCGAAGAACAGATCAACGAGTTCGCGTGCTTCGCGCTTGTTGAGACCGAGCTGATCGAACAGCGCTTCGGCCATTTCTGCTTTGGTCAATGCCATGTTGTTGTTCTGTTCTGCCCGATCGAAACTTCGTGCCGACGACTCACTCACGGAAAGTCGCCTGCAACCCCGCCACTAGAGACTCCTTGACCGACTCGATCAATCGGTCCGTGTCTTCGTCCGTGAGGGTGCGACCTTTGTCCTGCAAAATCAAGCCTAAAGCGATGCTTTTTCGTCCTTCTTCGATTCCAGGGCCGCGATAAATGTCGAACAGGACAACTTCGCGCAAAGCACTTGACGCGGCGCTCAATACGCGTCCTCGGATTTCCGAATAGCCTACGGACTCATCGACGATGAAGGCCAAATCGCGCCGCACCTGCGGATAGCGTGACGGCTCTTCGAATGTCTGACGCGTCGGCGCCAAGGCGAACGCGACATCGAGTTCGAACAAGATCGGCGCCGAGACGAACTCCAAGCGACGTACCTGTTCGGGGTGCAGCTCACCAAGCCAACCGATACAGCGGTCGCCACGCAGGATTCGCGCACTGCGGCCCGGATGCAGGCACGGCAAGGACGCCCGCTCGAAGCGAATCGCATCCGCGGGAGCAGCCAGAGACAGCAAGGCCTCAACGTCCGCGCGAACGTCGAAATAGTCGACGAGGTCGCGACCCCCACCCCACTGTTCGGGCCAACGTGAGCCCATCGCCAGTCCTGCGATGCGATCACACTCCGCGGCCCCAACCGGAAACACCACGCCATGCTCCATGAGCCGCAGACGCGACTGCTGCCGGCGCTGATTTTCGAGCGCGGCCTTGATGAGACCGGGCCAAAGCGAGACGCGCATGACCGCGAGGTCGCTCGAGATGGGGTTGGACAAGGCGTGACTCGGCACATCCGGAAATAGCGCCGCCTGAAAGCCGGGCTCGACAAAGGCAAAGTGAATGCCCTCGTGATAACCACGGGCAGCGAGGGTATCGAGTAGTCGTTGTTCCGTGGCCGCCTCGGCCGCGAGAGGCTTGATGAACTGATCGACCCGCGCGGGTGTCGTTGGAATCTGCTCGAAGCCCACGAGCCTTGCGATCTCCTCGATGAGATCGCGCTCGATCGCCACATCAAAGCGATGTGATGGCACCGCAAAAGTCAGGGTTTCGCCACTCGCCTCTTGATGCTCGATTCCAAGACGCTGCAGTAGTGCCGTCGTTTCATCGGCTGTAACGGCGAGCCCGAGCAGACGTTCGATCTGGGGTACTCGCAACGCCACCGGCGAGTTGCGCCTCAAATGCGCCACATCTTCCACCGTCACGACGGGACCGGCGTGACCACCGGCGACCGATTGCAGCAAGCGTGTCGCACGTTCGATGGCTAGCGCGCCCACCTCGGGATCGACACCGCGCTCGAAACGCTGACTCGCATCGGTTGTGAGTCCGAAACGGCGCCCACGACCCGCGATCGCCGACGGTGCGAACCACGCCACCTCAAAGAGCACGCGACGGGTCTCGGCGGAGACGGCCGTTCTCGCGCCGCCCATCACACCCGCAAGTGCAACCGGGCCGGCATCATCGGCAATGACCAACATGTCGGGCTGTAGCTCGACGGTGCGTCCGTCAAGCAACTCACAGGTTTCGCCCGCCATCGCCAGACGCGCCGCGAGACCACCCTGAACTTTGTCGAGATCGTAGGCATGCATCGGCTGACCGAGCTCTTGCACGATGTAGTTCGTGATGTCGACGACGGGGCTGATGCTGCGTACGCCGGCGCGGCGCAAGCGCTCGCGCAACCACACGGGCGACGCACGACGGTTATCGACTTCAACCATGATGCGCGCGTGAAAGCGCGGACACGCAGCCGGTGCCCCGAGCGCAATGCGCGGTCGCTCGGCGATCGAGGGTGAAACGGATGACGTATCCGGCAGTGTCAGGGGCTTGCGGGTGAGCGCAGCGACTTCGCGCGCGATGCCGCGCAGCGACATGGCATCACCTCGATTCGGCGTGACGGCAAGCTCCAGCACCGTGTCGTCAAGTCCGAGATAGTCCCGCAACGTCGTTCCGAGCGGCGCATCAGCCGGTAGTTCGATGATGCCCTCCGACGCGTCGCTCAAGCCCAATTCTTTGGCCGAGCACAACATGCCGGCCGACTCGACGCCACGCAACTTCGCGGCCTTGATTTTGAGATCGCCGGGGAGCTGCGCGCCCACCATCGCAAGGGCCGTCTTCAAACCAGCCCGCGCATTCGCTGCACCACAAACGATCTGCAGCGGCGCCGATGCGGCGCCGACGCTCACTTCACAGACATGCAGCTTGTCAGCCTGCGGGTGGGGAGTCGCTCTGAGGATTTCGGCAACGAGCACGCCCTCGAAAGCCGGCGCTGCCGCGTGTATACCTTCGAGCTCGAATCCCGCCATGGTGAGCGCGTGCCCGAGCGCCTTTGGCTCGAGACCGTGATTCACCCACTCGTGCAACCACTGCAGTGAAATCTTCATGCGGCACCGAACTGGCGCAAGAAGCGCAAATCACTTTCGAAAAACAAACGCAGGTCATTGACGCCGTCGCGCAACATCGCCAGACGTTCGATACCCATGCCGAAGGCATAACCCGTCCAACGCTCAGCATCGACACCCGCAGCCTTGAACACATTCGGATGCACCATGCCGCAACCACCCACCTCCAGCCAGCCGGTGTGCTTGCAGACGCGACAACCTTCGCCGTTACAGAAGACACACGACATGTCGACTTCGGCAGAGGGTTCGGTGAACGGGAAATAGGAGGGACGCAAGCGAGTACGCAGATCGCGCTCGAAGTACGCCTGCAGAAATCCTTGTAGCGTCGCCTTTAAATTCGCGAAGCTGACATTTTCATTGACGACGAGACCCTCGACCTGATGAAACATCGGCGAGTGCGTCATGTCGTAGTCGCATCGATAGACTCGCCCCGGCATGATCATCGCCAAAGGCAAACGACCTTTGCGTAACTCGCGAATCTGTACCGGTGAGGTGTGAGTTCGCAGCAGACGACCGTCCGGAAAATAGAACGTGTCGTGCATCGCACGAGCCGGATGATCGGCTGGGATGTTCAAAGCTTCGAAGTTGTGAAAGTCGTCCTCGATTTCGGGACCGGTGGCGATCTCAAAGCCGGACTGACGGAAAATCGTTTCGATGCGCAGGCGCGCGCGAGTGACCGGATGGAGACCGCCCCGCTCTTCGCCACGGCCCGTAGCCGTCACATCGATCCGTCCCGCAGCGAGCTGCGCCTCTACGGCGGCCGCGCTCAACTGAGCTTCGGCGGCCTCAATGGCGGCCTGAACGACCTGCTTGGCCTCATTGATCTTGGCGCCCGCCGCGGGCCGATCTGCCGCTGGCAAGGCACCCAAAGATTTCAGCTGCTCCGTCAGGAGGCCTTTTTTGCCCAACCAACGCACGCGCACCTCGTCGAGCGCGGCGAGCGTCGAGCTCGCCGCGACTTCGTCGAGGGCTTGTTGCGTGAGGGTCGCGAGATCGCTCACGACCGATCCTTACGGAGTGCCGAGCGCTGCCTTGACCTTGGTCACCAAGGCGCCGAAAGCCTCCGCATCGTGCACCGCGATATCCGCGAGCATCTTGCGATCGATTTCGATGTTGGCGAGCTTGAGGCCGTTGATCATGCGGCTGTAGGACAACCCGAACTGACGGGCCGCCGCATTGATACGCTGGATCCACAAAGCACGGAAATCACGCTTCTTCAGACGACGGCCTTCATAGGCGTATTGACCCGCCTTGATGACCGCCTGCTTGGCAGCGCGAAAAACCTTGCGACGGGCGTTGTAGTAGCCCTTCGCTTTACCCAACACTTTCTTGTGGCGGCGACCCGCGGTCACGCCACGTTTGACTCTTGCCATGTTCGATTACCTCGGTAGCGAATTCTTAGAGATGCGGGAGCAACTGGTCGAGACGACCGACATCACTCTCATGCACCAGACTCGAGCCGCCCGAGCGCAGTTGGCGCTTGGTCTTACGCGGCTTGTGGCCGAGGTTATGGCGACGGCCGGCGGAGTAGGACTTGTATCCCTTCGCCGTTTTGCGAAAACGCTTCGCAGCCGCCCGGTTGGTTTTCAACTTGGGCATTTCAGACTCCTTTCAGTTTTTAGCTACGCTCACAGAACCCTGACGGGCCCGCTCGCGGGCGGATGAACCGGCCTTGCGGCTAGTGCATCACTTCTTTTTCGGCGCAAGCACCATGACCATTTGTCGCCCTTCCATCAGCGGATTCTGCTCGACCGACGCCGTTGCGGCGAGGTCGGTAGAAAGCCGATCGAGAAGACGACGCCCGATCTCTTGATGCGCCATTTCTCGGCCACGGAAACGCAAGGTCACCTTGGCCTTATCTCCCTCGGTCAGGAATCGGATCAAATTACGCAGTTTGACCTGGTAATCCGCCTCTTCCGTACCGGGGCGAAACTTCACTTCCTTAACTTGCTGTTGCTTCTGCTTCTTCTGCGCGGACTGAGTTTTCTTCTTCTGCTCGAAGAGGAACTTGCCGAAGTCCATGATGCGCACCACCGGCGGCTCGGCCATCGGCGACACTTCGACGAGGTCTAGCTCACTAGTTTGAGCCAGTTGCAAAGCCTCGAAGCGGGTCATGATTCCAGCCTGCGACCCATCGGCCGCGATCACGCGCACTTGCGGCGCCGTGATGTCCTCATTGCGCCGGATGCGCTTATTTGCAGTCGAGATACGTCAATCCTCCAAAATTCGGCGCCCGCGGCTCTCAAGCTCAGAGCGCAGGCGCTCGACGAAAGTCTGCGCTGACATCTGACCCAGATCCTTGCCGCTGCGGGTACGCACGGACAGAAGCTCCGCTGCTACCTCCTTGTCGCCTGCCACCAATAGGTACGGCACGCGCTGCAGCGTGTGTTCGCGAATCTTAAAGCCGATCTTTTCGTTGCGCAAGTCGGTTTCAACCCGAAGCCCCTGATTTTTAAGGAAATCGGCAACCTTGCGTACGTAATCGTCCTGGCGATCCGTGATATTCATCACGACCACCTGCACGGGCGAGAGCCAAGTCGGCAGCTTGCCGGCGTGATGTTCGATCAAAATGCCGAGGAAACGCTCGAGCGACCCGAAGATCGCGCGGTGCAGCATGACCGGCGTTTGTTTCTGGCTGTGTTCGTCGATGTAGTGGGCACCCAGCCGTCCCGGCAGGTTGAGATCGACCTGCAGCGTGCCGCACTGCCAATCGCGGCCGATCGCATCACGCAGCACGAACTCGAGCTTCGGGCCGTAGAAAGCGCCCTCACCCGGGTTCAGGGTGTATTCAATACCCGCCACACGAGCCGCCTCTTTCAGGGCTGCCTCGGCCTTGTCCCAGATGTCATCCGAACCGACGCGCTTCTCGGGACGATCCGAGAACTTGATGCGCACGTCGTCGAAACCGAAGTCGCGATAGATATCGAGGATCAGCTGCGTCACGGCAACCGACTCGGCCGTGATCTGATCAGGGCTCACGAAGATATGGGCGTCGTCTTGCGTAAAGGCACGCACCCGCATCAGGCCGTGCAAGGCGCCCGACGGCTCGTAGCGATGTACCTTGCCAAACTCGGCAAAGCGGATCGGCAAATCGCGATAGCTGCGCAAGCCTTGCCGGAAAATCTGCACGTGCCCCGGGCAGTTCATCGGCTTGATGGCGTAGACGCGCTCATCGGGCGTCTGCGTCGTGAACATGTTCTCGCCGAACTTCTCCCAGTGACCGGAAGCCTCCCAAAGGCTTCGGTCCATCAGTTCCGGACCGTTAACCTCTTGAAAGCCCGCCTCGCGCTGCTTATCGCGCATGTAGGAAATGAGGTTCTGAAACACCGTCCAGCCCTTCGGATGCCAAAACACGGCACCGGGCGCCTCTTCCTGCATGTGGAAGAAATCCAGCTCACGGCCGATACGACGATGGTCGCGCTTCTCCGCTTCTTCCAGTCGATGTAGATAATCTTTGAGGTCTTTTTCCTGCGTCCACGCAGTTCCGTAGATGCGCTGCAGCATCTCGTTGCGCGAATCACCGCGCCAATACGCGCCAGCCACCTTCATCAACTTGAATACTTTGAGTTTGCCCGTCGTCGGGACGTGCGGGCCGCGACAGAGGTCAACCCACTCGCCCTGCCCGTAGAGACTGATGGGCTCGTTCGACGGGATGCTCGCGATGATCTCGGCCTTGTAGTGCTCGCCCAGATTCTTAAAGAACGACACCGCATCATCGCGCGGCATTTCGCGGCGACTGACCGGCAGATTGGCGTTCGAGAGCTCCAGCATCTTCGCTTCGATCGCCGCGAGATCCTCCGGCGTGAAGGGACGCTTGTACGAGAAGTCGTAATAGAACCCGTCTTCGATGACCGGCCCGATCGTCACCTGTGCATCGGGGAAGAGCGACTGAACCGCCTGCGCGAGCAAGTGCGCCGTCGAGTGACGGATGATCTCGAGCGCATCGGGGTGTTTGTCGGTGACGATCTCGAGCTTGCTATCCGCAACGATCGAGAACGACGTATCGACGAGCTTGCCGCCCACCTTCCCGGCCAGCGCGGCCTTGGCGAGCCCACTGCCGATGCTGGCAGCGACCTCCGCTACCGTCACCGGATTGTCGAAGGTTCTCTGGCTCCCATCGGGCAGCGTGATCACGGGCATCTTCGCCGGGCTCCGTTACGAAAAGGGCGCTTCCGCATAGCGAAAACGCCCAATCATGAATTGGTAGGCGCGAGTGGGATCGAACCACCGACCACCACCATGTCAAGGTGGTGCTCTACCACTGAGCTACGCGCCTGCGGAAAGGTCGCGAAAGATACCCTAGGCACCGATCAGCGGCAACCGCCGCACGGGTTTACCGGTCAAAACCGCCACCGCATTGGCCAGCGCAGGGGCCAAGGGCGGCACGCCCGGCTCCCCAACGCCGCCCGGCGGTCGGTTGGAGGGCTGGATATGGGTCTCGATGATCGGGGTCTCGGCGAGGCGCAGGACCCGATACCGATCAAAATTGGCCTCTTGGGCCTGACCGTCCACGAACTGGATCCGTCCGTAGAGCGCCGCCGAGAGCGCGTAGATCACCGCGCTTTCCATCTGCTGCTCGATTAGGTTGGGATTGACCGCCACGCCGCAATCGACCGCCACCACCACCCGGTGCACCCGCGGCTCACCCTCGGGACCCAGCGAGGCCTCGACGACCTCCGCGACGATAGACCCGAAAGACTGGTTCAAGGCAATGCCACGAGCGATCGGAGCCCCATCGGCTGCATAGCCTGGGCGCGTATCCCATTGCGCCTTCTCCGCGGCCAATTTCAGCACCGCCAGATGCCGCGGATGCTCACGCAAGTGGCGCGCTCGAAATTCGACTGGATCGACGAGTGCCAAGCGAGCGAGCTCGTCGACGAACGTCTCCGTGAAAAAAGCCTGCTGCGAGTGTCCAACCGAACGCCAGTATCCAACCGGCACCGGCAAGTCGATCGCTCGGTGCGTGACGCGATGATTCACGAATTCGTACGGTTGATCGAAGGCGCCCTCGGCCGTGGTTTTGTCGGGACCTGCAGCTGGCAATCCAAAAACACGTTCGAACGATTGCCTCACGATCGACTGGCCACTCGAGTGTGCGGCGTAGGCTACGACTTGTCCGGTGTCGTCGAGGCGCGCCCGCAATCTCGCGCGCGCGGCGGGGCGAAAGAAGTCGTTACGGGTGTCATCCTCGCGACGCCAAGACACTTGCACCAGTCGACCGGGCGCCGCTTTGGCAATCGCCGCAGCCTGTGCGACGAAATCGGCCTCTAGGCGTCGTCCAAAGGCGCCACCGAGATACAGCGTCTCGAGAGTCACCTGCTCGGGATCGAGATCGAATACTTTGGCGGCAGCAGAACGCGCCACGTCGGGAATCTGAACACCGGCCCACACAGTGGCTTTGTCGGTATCGAATCTCACGGCACAGGCGAGCGGCTCCATCGCCGCATGCGCCAAAAATGGCACCGCGTACTCCGCCGTCAGCGAACGGGTCGAGTCAGGACGCTCGGGCAATTCGAAAACAGAATCAACGTCACCGACGTTGCGATATCGATGGGCACCCGCGACCTCATCGAGAGCGCTTTGCAGAACGCCATCCAGATCGCTGTCTGAGAAGGTTCCCACCTCACCCGCCACCCACTGCGAGACCAATTGACCGAGCGCTCTCTCGGCTTGCCAACGGGACTGTGCGAGCACCGCAAGACCCGGCGGCCCACCAAAGAGCGCCGGCACCGCGACGATATCGACGACGCCCGGTAACTTCCGCAGCGCATCGGCATTCGACACCGCAAGACGACCGTCGCGATGTACCGACCAGTCAACGAGCGCGTAAAGCATGCCAGGCTCTTGCACATCGAGCGCGAAGCGCGCCGTGCCGGTCACCTTGGCGCGAACCTCGGACGCCAATCGCGGGCGCGATCGACCGATGATGCGCCGCTCGCTCGCCTCTTTGACGCGCCATTCCGAGGCGGGAGCCATATCGGCACCAAAGCGCGCGACAAGCTCACCGTAGCGAAGACGTCGACCGTCGGCGGCGATCACCACGCCATTATCGATACGACAACCGTCGGCGCTGGGTAGATCCCACGCTTTCACGGCCGCCGCCAGCAAAGTGGCACGAGCCATCGCGCCCGCTTCACGAAGCGGATCCCATAAATCTTTGATGCTCGTAGACCCACCCGTGACCATCACGCCGATACGCCTCACGACCTTCGTGGTCAAACGCTCAACCTGATGCGCGATGAGCCCGTCATCATCGGGATGGAAAGGCAGACCATCGGTTGCGACCGCGATGTTGTTGTAGACCGAGTGTATCGGCGCCGCCTCGATACGAATGCGCTCCAGATTCACATCGAGCTCATCGGCCAACAACATCGCAAGGCCCGTGTGGGCACCCTGCCCCATCTCGCAACGCGGCATCCAGAGGCGAATGCTGTCGTCCGCGCCGATGCGAACCCAAGCGTTAGGCTCGAGCACGTCGTCGCTCGAGGATTCATCGCCACGACGCAATCGTGACGCGGCGGGCAATGCGCCCCAGCCCACCACGAGCGCCGATACCGCGCCGAGACCCCACCACAAGACCGTCCGTCTTTTCATAGATCTCAACTCGCCTTCACGGTCGGCAGACCGAGGCCTGCCCGTTTCAGTCGCTCAATCTCGTCGCGCAGACGGGCTGCTTCCTCGAACTCGAGATTACGCGCTGCTTTGAACATCTCGCTCTCCAGCTGCTTCATGCGACGCAAGGCCTGCTCTGGGCGTAAATCGATCGCGGCATCGGCTGATGGGCTGCGACCCGCAGCGCCTCTACCCGTCGGACCGCGCGCAGCCGACGCACCACCTTTGCCAGTTCCACGTCCGCTCAACGCGGCTGCGAAGCCTTCCTCGCGCGCGCCCTCCATGACATCGACCACGCGCTTGACGATGCCCTGCGGAACGATGCCATGCCTCTCGTTGAATTCGAGCTGCTTGCGTCGACGCCGCGCCGTCTCATCGAGCGCACGCTGCATCGACCCCGTGATCTTGTCGGCATACAAAATGGCACGACCATTCAGGTTGCGCGCGGCTCGCCCGATCGTCTGGATCAAGGAATTCTCCGAGCGCAGGAAACCCTCTTTGTCCGCATCGAGGATCGCCACGAGCGCGACCTCAGGCATGTCGAGTCCCTCACGCAGGAGATTGATCCCGACCAGCACGTCGAACACGCCCAGACGCAAATCACGGATGATCTCGCTGCGCTCGACAGTCTCGATATCCGAGTGCAAATAACGAACCTTGACGCCATGCTCCTCGAGATATTCGGTCAAGTCCTCCGACATGCGCTTGGTGAGCGTCGTGATCAAAACGCGCTCGCCTCGCGAGACGCATTGCTGAATTTCAGAAAGCACGTCATCGACCTGCGTGCGCACGGGTCGCACCTCCACCTCGGGATCGAGTAGGCCTGTCGGACGTACCACTTGCTCGACCGTCTGCGCCGCATGACGCGCTTCGTAATCACCGGGGGTCGCCGATACGAAGATCATCTGTGGCGCCATCTTCTCCCACTCTTCGAATTTGAGCGGACGATTGTCGAGCGCCGACGGCAAGCGAAAGCCGTACTCGACCAAGGTTTCTTTGCGCGAACGATCACCTTTGAACATCGCCCCGAGCTGCGGCAAGGTTTGATGGCTCTCATCGACGACGAGCAAGGCGTTAGGTGGCAGATAATCGTATAAGCACGGTGGAGGCTCGCCGGCTTCGCGCCCCGAGAGATAGCGCGAGTAGTTCTCGATGCCGGCGCAATAACCGACCTCTTTCATCATCTCGAGATCGAACATCGTCCGCTGTTCGAGTCGCTGCGCTTCGACGAGCTTATCGAGCGAACGTAATTCGATCAGTCGATCGTGTAACTCTTCGCGGATTTGATCGATCGCGCCCATCAAGCGCTCTTTCGGCGTCACGAAGTGAGTGCCGGGATAGACGGTGAAGCGCGGCACCTTGCGCTTGACTTCGCCCGTCAGCGGATCGAACACGGAGAGCGCTTCGATCGTTTCGTCGAATAACTCGACACGTAGCGCCTCGCGCTCGGATTCCGCCGGAAAGATATCGACGATGTCACCGCGAACGCGGAACGTGCCTTGGGTGAAATCAATTTCGTTACGCGTGTACTGCATGTCGGCTAAGCGCCGCAGCAACTTCCTTTGATCGAGAATCTCGCCGCGCACGAGGTGCAACACCATCGCGAGATAAGCCTGCGGATCACCAAGACCATAGATCGACGAAACCGTGGCGACGATGATTGCGTCAGGTCGCTCGAGCAGCGCTTTCGTCGCCGACAAGCGCATCTGTTCGATGTGCTCGTTGATCGAGGCGTCTTTCTCGATGAAGGTATCGCTCGACGGAACGTAGGCCTCGGGCTGGTAGTAGTCGTAGTACGAGACGAAATATTCGACGGCGTTATCGGGAAAGAATTCGCGAAACTCACCGTAGAGCTGCGCCGCGAGCGTTTTGTTGTGCGCGAGGACGAGTGTTGGTCGTTGCACCGCCGCGATCACATTCGCGATGGTGAAGGTCTTGCCACTACCGGTGACACCCAGCAAGGTCTGGTGCGCAAGCCCCGTCTGCAAACCCTCAACGAGCCCTGCAATCGCCGTGGGCTGGTCGCCGGCTGGTGAGTAGTGCGAATGAAGACGAAAGGCGCTCATGAGTTCCCGTAATATAAACGGCGTGTCCTCCCTAGTCTCGCGACGCGTGAAACGCGTCAAACCTTCCCCGACCATGGCTGCGACGGCGCGTGCTGCCGCGCTGCGTGCCGCTGGACGCGACATCATCAGCTTGACGGCGGGTGAACCGGATTTCGATACGCCCGCGCACATCGCCGAGGCCGGTATCGCTGCCATTCGGGAAGGACACACTCGCTACACCGACGTCGGCGGCACAGCGGAGCTGAAGGACGCCATCCGCGCCAAATTCGCGCGCGACAATCATCTCGATTACGAGCGCAAGCAGATCCTCGTCAGCACCGGTGCCAAGCAGAGCCTCTTCAATCTCTGTCTTGCCCTGCTCGATCCCGAGGACGAAGTCGTCATTCCAGCGCCGTACTGGGTGTCGTATCCCGACATGGTGCGCCTCGCCGATGCCACGCCCGTCATCGTGCCAACGAAGGCCGAAAGCGGCTACAAGATGAGCGCTCGGCAACTAGCCGCCGCCATCACACCCAAGACCCGCCTGCTGCTGATCAACTCCCCTTCTAACCCCACGGGTGCCGCGTATTTGCGTCGCGAGTGGCAAGAGCTCGGTGAAGTCCTACTCGAGCATCCTCGTATCGTCATCGGCACCGACGACATGTACGAGAAGATCTGGTGGGCCGACGAGCCCTTCACGACGTTGGCGCAGGTCGTGCCCGCTTTGTACGAACGAACGGTGACGATCAACGGAGTCTCGAAGAGCCACGCCATGACCGGCTGGCGCATCGGCTACTGCGGGGGACCTGCGGAGTTGATCTCGGCGATGGCCACCATTCAGGGACAGAGCACCTCGAACCCCTCGAGCATTGCGCAGCGGGCGGCCGTGGTCGCACTGAATGGCGATCAGACGTGTGTGGCCACCATGAACGCGGCCTATCGCGAGCGGCATGACTTTCTCGTGCCGGCCTTGAACGCACTACCGGGCGTTCGCTGCCGAGCCGGTGCAGGCACGTTCTACGCCTTCGCCGACATCAGCGAGGCACTACAAAGACTGCAGATTGCCGACGATACGGCCTTCGCAGAACAGCTGCTCGAGCAAACCGGCGTTGCCGTCGTCCCGGGCAGCGGCTTTGGTGCACCCGGGCACATACGCCTCTCGTTCGCGACCAACCTCGCCCAATTGCAGGATGCCGCGGCGCGCCTAGAGCGATTCCTGCGCCCGGCTTGACGCGAGAGGGTACTTTCCAGAGAATGCGCGCCTCTTCAAGAGACTCCGTTCCCCGGTAGCTCAGTCGGTAGAGCGTCGGACTGTTAATCCGCAGGTCCCTGGTTCGAGTCCAGGCCGGGGAGCCACCTCCCACGGAGTCTCGCACTCAAGTTGCCTAGCCAGAGCGAGTGGCTAAACTGCCATCATGCCGGCTATCTCTGCGAATCAACTGTTCATCCGCCTTCCCGAGCGGGCGCAAGCGGCGCTGCTACCGCATCTGAAAATCGTCGAAGTCAACCGAGGCGAAGTTTTGGTCGACGATCTCGCGCCCGTGACTCAAGTTGGCTTTCCGCTCACCTGCATGGCTTGCATCGATGCGCCCATCGGTGAAGGGCGATATGCCCACACCGGCATACTGGGGCGTCACAACGCGATTGGCACCCACGTCGTTCACGTGAATCCACATCCACCGAGACGGGTCACCGTGCTGATCCCTGGCTACATCGCCACCTGCAACGTCGAGCTGTATCGCGATCAATTCAAGCGCTCGGCTGCCCTTCGAGACACCATGGCGTGGCTGCAAATTCAGGCACATCGCCGCATCACCCAGCTTGCTGCATGCAACGCGAGGCACGACCTGCGACAACGCCTTGCCCGCTTGCTGCTGCAGATCCACTACATTCAGGACATCACGGTGCTGGGGGTCGCCCAAGCGGATCTCGCGCACATATTGGGCGTACGCCGTGAAGCCGTCACCCGCGAACTCGCCGACGTCGAGTCGGCAGGGCTCGTCACGCTCGCTCGGAATCGCATCGAGCTCATCTCGATCGAAGCACTGACCGCACGCTCGTGCAGTTGCCACGCGGAGCTGATGTTCTCAGGTCGCTACGACTACTCGACGCTGAATCCACGCCGACAAACGTGATGCACTGAATTAGAAATGCGGCTTGTTCGGCGCGGCGTTAAAGCGCTGCACCGACTCGCTGATGATGCCTCGCGCCTGCGCGGCATCGCCCCAGCCTTTCACCTTGACCCACTTGCCGGCTTCGAGATCTTTGTAGTGCTCGAAGAAATGACCGATGCGCTCTAGCCAATGCTTCGAGACGTTACCGATATCCTGCACATGGCTATAGCCGTTGAAAATCTTGTCGACGGGCACAGCCAGCAGCTTTTCGTCGGCGCCACTCTCGTCTTCCATCAAGAGCACGCCGACCGGACGGCATCGGATGACCGACCCAGGCACGAGCGGCAACGGCAGAATGACGAGCACATCTGCCGGATCACCATCACCACCCAAGGTGTGCGGGATGTAACCGTAGTTGCAGGGGTACCGCATCGGTGTCGAGAGGATGCGATCAACGAAGATCGCACCCGTGGCCTTGTCGACCTCGTACTTCACCGGGTCGGCGTCCTTCGGTATTTCGACGATCACGTTCACTTCATACGGAACGTTCGCGCCCGTTTCCACTAAATCGAGAGCCATCCTTAGCCTCCTGCGCTCAGACCGAGCGAGCGATCAATTCTTTCATGATTTCGTTGGTGCCGCCGTAGATCCGCTGCACGCGCGAATCGGCAAACATGCGACAAACGAGGTACTCGTTCATGTAGCCGTAGCCGCCGTGCATCTGCACGCACTCATCGAGCACTTGTTGCTGCGTATCGGTCACCCAGTACTTCGCCATCGAGGCCGTCTCGTTGTCGAGCTTGCCCTCGAGAAGTTTCTGTATGCAGTCATCGACGAACACCCGCGCAACACGCGTCAACGTGGCCACCTCGGCCAACTTGTGCCGAATGGTTTGCATGTCGCCGATCGTCTGACCGAACGCTTTGCGCTCCTTCACGTATTTGGAGGTTTCCGCTACGGCGCCTTCCATCGCCCCGACACCGCAGAGCGCAATCACGAGCCGCTCGTAGGGAAGATCACCCATCAGCTGGTACATACCCTGCCCCTCTTCGCTGCCGAGCAAGCAGTCAGCTGGAACCAGCACATCTTCAAAGAACAACTCGGCCGTGTCCTGCGCAGGCATCCCCATCTTGTCGAGCACGCGACCCACTCGATAACCCTTGAGGTTTTCGGTCTCGACCATGATGAGCGACAAACCGCGTTTGCGCTCCGTCGGATTGGTACGAGTGACGAGCATCAGCAGCGAGGCACTGCCACCGTTGGTGATGAATATCTTTGAGCCGTTAATGCGGTAGTGATCCCCTTCACGGACCGCTCTCGTTCGGATGCCCTGCAAATCGGAGCCCGCACCCGGCTCGGTCATCGCGATGGCACCAATCAACTCACCCTTGGCGAGGCGCGGCAACCAGCGCTGCTTTTGCTCTTCCGTGCCGTAGTTGCACACGTAGTGGGCACACATGCTGTGCACACCTTGTCCGAACCCGGAGATCGCACGACGAGACAGCTCTTCGTACATCACCACTTCATGTCGGAAGTCACCACCGCCACAACCGTACTCGGCCGGCAGATCGAGACACAGCAAACCCATGTCACCGGCCTTGCGCCAGATGTCGCGATCGACGTGGTGCTGTTTACGCCACTTTGCATCGTGCGGAACCATTTCAGTTTCGATGAATCGAGCCACGTTCTCACGGAACAATTTGAGATCTTCATCCAACCAAGGTGATTCGTACGCGAACATGCTCATTTTCTCCGAGCTTTTGCGGGGGTTTTGACGACGTTTTTCAAATGCCGACGGAAATCAGCGCCCAATTGCGGATGCGCGAGCGCATACGCAACGGTGGCCTGCAGATAACCGAGCTTGCTGCCGCAATCGTATCGCTTGCCTTCGAAGCGATAGGCATAAACCGCCTCTTCCTGCAGCAACCGAGCGATACCGTCGGTCAACTGGATCTCGCCACCCGCGCCCTGGCCGATCTGCGCGAGATGCTCAAAGATCGCCGGGGACAGCAAATAGCGACCGACCACCGCTAAGTTCGACGGCGCTTTGTCGGGCTTCGGTTTCTCGACGATGCTACGGATACGCGCGGTTCCACCGGCTGCCTCGACCGCTACGATGCCGTACTTATCGGTGTCCTGACGCGGCACCGGCTCGCAGCCGATGACACTCGCGCGTTTGTGCGCATACACATCGGCCATCTGAGCGAGCACGGGTTCATCAGCCGCGATGAGATCGTCGGCGAGATGCACGAAGAAAGGTTCGTTACCGACTGCGGGTCGAGCGCAGAGCACCGCATGACCGAGACCAAGCGGCGCCGGCTGACGAATGTAGATGCAAGTCGCGTAGCTCGGCAAAACGCTGTGCAATTGTTTGACGAGTTCGGACTTGCCCTGCGACTTGAGCAAATTCTCGAGTTCTTGATCGGAGTCGAAATGATCTTCGATCGCGCGTTTCGACGCGCCGGTGATAAACACGAGCCGTCGAGCCCCAGCCGCGAGAGCTTCCTCGACGGCATATTGGATCAAGGGTTTATCGACCACCGGCAGCATTTCCTTGGGGCTAGCCTTGGTCGCGGGCAAAAAGCGTGTGCCACGTCCGGCAACCGGAAACACGGCGGTTTCAATGAGGGGGCGTTTCGCCATCATCCACTCCGGGAAGGGCCGTTGCCGCGATAGCGGCAGCGGAGTTGACCCAAAGTAGGATGTTAAATCGAAACGCCCCGTCGAGTCAGGTCGAGCGCGGCCCTTATTGAGTGGCGTTACGAGTCGGCTTGGCTGCGCCCACGCGAAGCTTGGCGCGGTTCATGTCGATGGTGCGCGCGCCGATTCCCTTAACGAGCGCGAGATCGTCGATCGAACGGAACGGACCGTGGATTCGTCGATATTCGACGATCGCTTTAGCCTTGGACTCGCCGATCCCGCGCATCTCGCGCGCCAGCGTCGAGGCATCCGCTGCATTGAGATCGACCGCCGAACCTGCAACCCCAGGCTTGGCTACGATCGGCTTGCCCCCCGGCGACTGACTAGACGGCTTCGCAGCCGATACGACGACCGTCGATATCGGTGCCGCCGGAGCGGCTGAGAGCGTCGCGGCAAATAATGACAACAACATGAACAACGGTAATTTCATACGAACCTCCGAATTCGATCAGATGCGATCTAAGGGAGGCAGCAGACTAAGAGGCAGCTCACGCGACGCGTGAGGCGTAAAAACCGGCGTTCTTACGAGTTAATCGCGAATGGGATACGAGATGCTGTCGTTGACCCGCTCGCGCAGATCCTTGCCCGGTTTGAAATGCGGGACGTACTTGCCCGCCAATGCGACCGCCTCGCCCGTCTTGGGATTGCGCCCTTGTCGTGGCGGTCGGAAATGCAAAGAAAAACTACCGAAGCCGCGGATCTCGATACGCTGACCGGTCGCCAACGCATCACTCATGATCTCGAGCATCTGCTTAAGCGCCAATTCCACATCCTTGGCGGGCAGGTGCTTCTGCTTGGCTGTGATGAGTTCGATGAGTTCCGACTTCGTCATGTGGGACTCCGCGAGGCCTATCCGCGGCGGTGGCGGGAGCTGATGCTCCCGCCACCCTCACGGAGTTCAGTTCAGACTCAGCTGCGATCGCGATCCGAGTTGATCTGCGCCTTGAGCAGCTCACCCAAGCTCGTGCCCGCAGTCGGGGCACCCTGCTCGGAGCGGTAGCTCTGCACAGCCTCAGCTTCCTCGTGTGCTTCCTTCGCCTTGATCGAGAGCGAAATCGAGCGCGTCTTGCGATCGACGCCCAAGAATTTAGCTTCGATGTCGTCGCCGACCTTGAGGAACTGACGGGCATCTTCGACGCGGTCGCGACCGAGTTCAGAGGCACGCAGCTGACCTTCGATGCCGTTGCCGAGATCGATGATCGCACCACGCGCGTCGACTTCCTTCACGACGCCACGGACGATGCTGCCCTTCGGGTTGTCGGCGATGTAACCCGCGAACGGATCCTTCGCGAGCTGCTTGATACCGAGGCTGATGCGCTCACGCTCCGGATCAATCGCCAGCACCATCGCTTCGATGGTCTGACCCTTCTGGAAGCTGCGCACGGCTTCTTCGCCCGGGATATCCCAGGAGATGTCCGACAAGTGCACGAGACCGTCGATGTTGCCCGAGAGACCGATGAAGATACCGAAGTCGGTGATCGACTTGATCTGACCAGAGACCTTGTCACCGCGGTTGTAGTTCTCGGAGAACTCGCGCCACGGATTGGCCGCACACTGCTTGAGGCCGAGGCTGATACGACGACGCTCTTCGTCGCAATCGAGCACCATGACTTCGACTTCCTGACCCGTCTGCACGATCTTCGCGGGATTGACGTTCTTGTTCGTCCAATCCATCTCCGACACGTGCACGAGACCCTCGACGCCATCCTCGATTTCCACGAACGCACCGTAGTCGGCAATGTTCGTGACCTTGCCGAAGACGCGGGTGTTCGGCGGATAACGACGCGAGATGTTCTCCCACGGATCGGCTCCCAACTGCTTGAGGCCGAGGCTCACGCGTGAGCGCTCGCGATCGAACTTCAGGATGCGAACTTCCACTTCGTCGCCAACCTTGACGACTTCCGACGGATGCTTGACGCGCTTCCACGCCATGTCGGTGATGTGCAGCAAACCATCGATGCCGCCCAAATCAACGAACGCACCGTAGTCGGTGAG
>JACCDU010147949.1_pt1 | contig 31085 bp, 26 predicted proteins | sample 7446081 | NCBI WGS metagenome assembly JACCDU01 (sample SAMN15323447, study PRJNA562643) | freshwater metagenome | isolation source: river surface water | place: USA:Blue River Watershed | collected 2017-08-17
ACCCCCGAATCCAGCCTTAACCAATGACGCAGCTGCGGCGTCTGATGACCAGCGCTATGTCAGCGGGTGCCAAACATCATCTGCTCGGCCAATACGCGCTTGGCCGGCGGGAAGACATCGATCAAGCCGAGGGCGGCGCCCAGCAGGTCTTGCGTGAATGTGCCGTCGGCCGAGCTGGCAAACACGCGGGCCATCAGATCGGTCAATCGTACGGTGGCACCACGGTCGGCCGTGCGCTGCTGCTGGAATCGCGCCAGCGCCTCGGGCGTGGCGTCACGCGCAAGCAGGCGTGCCAGCACGGCAGCATCGCGCAGGCCGAGGTTCAGGCCCTGGCCGGCCACCGGGTGCAGGGTTTGCGCAGCATTGCCGATGGCGACCGAGCGCGCCGTTGCGGCGGCTACTGCGTTCAGTCCCAGTGCATACGCATGACGCACGCCGGTGCGGATGAAGCGACCGACGCGCTGGCCAAAGGCCTGCTGCAGCGCTTCGAGAAAGGCATCATCCTTGATGGCCAGCATCGCATCGGCACTGTCGGGGCGCATGCACCAGACCAGCGAATAGCCATCGTCCTGCGGCAGCAGGGCCAGCGGGCCTTCGCTGGTAAAGCGTTCGAAAGCGCGACTGGCGAGCATCGCATCAGCGTGCACGGTGGCCACGATCGCGGTCTGTTCATAATCGCGCTGCACGCTGCGCGCGGCCTGTTCGCCAAACACGCCACCTTCGGCTTGCACCAGCAGGCGAGCATGCAGGGTTTGTCCGTTCGACAGCGACAGCATCATGCCGTCTCCCTGTTCATCGCTGGCCGTCACTTGCACCGGCCGCAGCTGGCGTACGTCGCTGCGGGCCAATGCGTTGGCCAGCGACTGGCAGACATCGCCATAGCGGGCCACATAACCCAGCGCAGGCAGTTGGTACTCGGAAGCCTCGATCAGCGTGCGGCCGAAGCTGCCGCGGCGGGATACATGAATCTGAGTGATCGGCGTCGCACGTGTTGTCCATGCGTCGACCTGCGCCAGCAATTGCCGGCTGCCCCAGGACAGCGCAATCGAGCGCGGGTCGGTTGCAGCGGTCTCGGCCGGCTTGCCATCGATGACGGCAATGTGCTCGCCGCGCATGCCGCGATCCACCAGCATGGCTGCCAGCGCCAGCCCCACGGGGCCGCCGCCGACGATGGCGATGTCGAAGCGCTCAGTCATTCATCGCTCGCTGCATGGGAGTCATCGTTGATCGCAGGGTCACAGCGGGTGCTCGCGTCGGAAGGTCAGCGGATCAGGCGGATCAGGCGGCTCAACCGCGCATCACCGCTTCGATCTCGGACACCGTCTTCGGCGACTTGTGCGTGATGATGTCGCAACCGGCTTCGGTGACCAGCGCATCGTCTTCGATGCGGATGCCGATGTTCCAGTATTGCTCGGGAACGCCCGGTGCCGGACGCACATAGATGCCCGGCTCGATGGTCAGCACCATGCCCGGCACCAGTGTGCGCCATGGCTTTTCGGTGGCCGACACGGCCGGGTCGCGGTAGTCGCCGACGTCATGCACGTCCATGCCCAGCCAGTGGCCGGTGCGGTGCATGTAGAACTGGCGGTAGTCGCCGTTGGCGATCACGTCATCGAGTGAGCCAACCTTGTCGCGGTTCAGCAGGCCGGTGTCGAGCATGCCCTGCGCCAGCACCTTCAGCGCCGCCTCGTGGCCATCGGTGAAGCGCTTGCCGGGGCCGGTGGCGGCGATGGCGGCGTCTTGCGAGGCCAGCACCAGTTCATACAGTTCCTTTTGCGGGCCGCTGAACTTGCCATTGACCGGGAAGGTGCGCGTGATATCGGATGCGTAGCTGTCGAGTTCGCAGCCGGCATCGATCAGCACCAGATCGCCATCGCGCAGCTCGGCATCGCCGGCGCGGTAGTGCAGCACACAGGCATTGGCGCCGGTGGCAACGATCGAGCCATACGCAGGGAATTGCGAGCCGTTGCGGCGGAATTCATGCAGCAGCTCGGCTTCGAGGTGGTACTCGCGCAGGCCGGCACGCGAGGTGCGCATCGCGCGCGCATGCGCTTCGGACGTAATGTCGGCGGCGCGGCGCATGATGGCGATCTCGTCGGCATCCTTCACCAGGCGCATTTCATTGAGGATGGTGCGCACATCAAACGCAGCCGACGGGGCGGTGACGCCGGCGCGCACCTGCATGCGCACCGCATTGAGCCAGCCCTGCACCTGCGCGTCGAGCTTCGCGCTGCTGCCCAGCGCATAGAACAGCGCCGGTGCATTTGCCATCAGCAGCGGTAGTTCCTTGTCGATGGTATCGACCGGGAAGGCGGCATCGAAACCAAACGCTTCGCGCGCTGCCGCCGGGCCGAAACGATAGCCATCCCAGATCTCGCGCTCTTCATTCTTTTCGCGGCAGAACAGGATGGCCCGGTCGCGTTCGCCGGCGATCAGCACCAGCAACGCTTCGGGTTCGCCAAAGCCGGTCAGGTAGTAGAAATAGCTGTCATGCCGGTACGGATAGTCGGCATCGGCATTGCGCATCACTTCCGGCGCCGTCGGGATGATCGCGACACCGCCGCCTTGTGCATGCATCTTCTGCAGCACGGCGGCGCGCCGGCGTGCATAGGCGGCCATGTTCACTGCAATATTGTTCGTCGCGCTCATGTTCATGCAGAACCCTTCAACGGTGCATTCAGTTGTTCCAGTCGCTCGACGGTACCGACATCGGTCCAGTCGCCGCGGAAGACCTCACCGCCAATTTTGCCCTTGTCCGCGTATTCGCGCAGGATGGGCGCCAGCTTCGCGCTGCTGCCCGGCGTGACGCTGTCGAACAGCTCCGGGCGGTAGACGCCGATGCCGGAGAAGGTGAAGCGCGGCTCGCCTTCGTTGGCAATCGCGAAATTGGCCAGCGCGAAATCGCCTTCCGGATGGTGCGCGGGGTTCTTCACCAGGTACAGCCAGCCCATGTCGCGCTGGTCGGCAGCGTAGGGACTCCCCCACGGGTCTTCGCTTTCGAGCACGCTGGTCACCTTGCTGAAATCGAAGTGCGGGCAATAGATGTCGCCGGCAATGGCCACGAAGGGCTCATCGCCCAGCAGGTGGCGCGCTTTCGCAATGCCACCGGCGGTCTCGAGCGCCGTGCCTTCGGGCGAATAGACGATTTGCGCGCCGAACTGGCTGCCATCGCCCAGCGCATCTTCGATCATCTGGCCGAGGTGCGCATGGTTGATCACGATCTCGGTAATGCCCGAGCGCACCAGGTTCAGGATGTGCCACACGATCAGCGAGCGGCCGCGCACCTTCAGCAGCGGCTTCGGGCAGCTGTCCGTCAGCGGCCGCATACGCTCGCCGCGGCCGGCGGCAAAGATCATTGCCTTCATCGGTCTGTGCTTCCTTGATGTCCGTTTGGCGTCAGAAGGTGAAGCCGACGCTGGTCTTCGGCTCTTCCAGCGTGTCCAGCAGGCGGATCAGCGGGGCGAGCTCCTTGTAGCGATACGCGCACTTGCGGGTGTATTCCATCACCAGCGGCATGTCGTTCAGGTAACCATCCTTGCCGTCGCGATGGAACAGGCGTGCGAAGATGCCCAGCACCTTCAGGTGGCGCTGCAAGCCCATGAATTCGAAGTCGCGGTAGAAGTCATCGACATCATGCGACACCGGCAGGCCGGCCTTGCGCGCGCGCTCCCAGTAGCGGATCGCCCAGTCGAGCACCATCTCTTCATCCCACTGCACGTAGGCGTCGCGCAGCAGTGATACCAGGTCATAGGTGATCGGGCCATAGACTGCATCCTGGAAGTCGAGGATGCCGGGATTGCCCTTGTCGAGCACCATCAGGTTGCGCGAATGGTAGTCGCGATGAACATAGACTTGCGGCTGCGCGAGGTTATTCGCCAGCAGCACCTCGAATACCTTGTCGAGCTCGTTTTTCTGCGTGTCATTCAGCGTCGCATTCAGGTGCTTGCCCACGTACCAGTCCGGGAACAGCATCAGCTCGCGGTGCAGCAGCGCGCGATCATATTCGGGCAATTTGCCCGGCTGGCTTTGCACCTGCAGCAGCACCAGCGCTTCGATCGCATCCAGATACAGCTTGTGCGCCGTGTCCGGGCCCAGCTGCTTCAGGTAGGTGGTGTTGCCGAGGTCGGTCAGCAGCAGGAAGCCGTTGTCGACATCCCGCGCCAGAATCTTGGGCACCGTCACGCCGGTGGCGCCGAACAGCTCGGCGACCTCGATGAAGGGGCGCACGTCTTCCTGTGGCGGCGGCGCGTCCATCACGATCAGCGTGCTGCCGTCTTCCGCATCGACGCGGAAGTAGCGGCGGAAGCTGGCGTCGGCCGACGCCACGCGCAGCGTCTCGGTCAAGGTCTTCGGTGATTCAAGCTTGGCAAGCCAGGCAGCCAGCTGGGTCAAACGGGGATCGTTGGATTGGGAATCGGACATTGGGGATGAAAAGTTCGAAAAATGCGGGTTCCGGCGGCCGGAACTTGGCAAACAGGCCAGCCTTTGATCGGGGCAGGCAGTGAGTTCCCATATAATAAGGGATTCGCCCTTTGGCGCGGCGCAGCACACCTACGAATTCACTTTTTCATGACGCGGCGATTGCCATCACTGCAAGCTTCTCAACTGCCACGCAAGTCCCTGTTGTCCCTCGTGATCTCGCTGACGATCGCCGGACCGGCTTGTGCGCAGCAGCCTTGGATCACGACTGCGGTTGAGGGTGGCGATGGCCCGACGGTGTTTGTCGGCGAACAGCTGTCCGGCCGCCCGGACCGTGAAGTGATGATGGACCGTGAAGTCGAGATCACGCGCGGCCCCACCGTGCTCAATGCCGACGCCGTGCGTTACGACATTGTCGACGATCGCGTCGACGCCGATGGCAATGTGCGCATGGTCCGCGAAGGCAACCGCTTCAATGGCGACAAGCTCAGGCTCAAGCTCGATACCGGCGTCGGCTTCATGGACAGCCCGGTGTACCGGCTGCTGCGCAAGAATGCGCAAGGCCATGCCGAGCGCATCGATTTCGAATCCGAGGACGTCGCCACCGTGCAGCAGGGCGTCTATACCACCTGCAATGGCCCGGAGCCTGACTGGTACCTGCGTACCGGCAAGCTGACCCTGGATGACGGTGCCGGCATCGGCTATGCGCGCAATGCGGTGCTGGTGTTCAAAGGCGTACCGCTGGCCGGTACCCCGGCGATTTCCTTCCCGCTGACGGACGAACGGGTGTCGGGCTTCCTCGCACCGACGATTGCGACCTCGACCAGCAACGGTTTGCAACTGACCACGCCGTACTACTGGAATATCGCGCCCAATCGCGATGTAACGATTTTCCCGACCTACATGGGCACGCGCGGCTTGATGCTGGGTGCCGATGCACGTTATCTCGAGCGCGAATTCGCCGGCGAAACGCGCGTCGAATTCATCAACGACAACAAGGAATCGATCACGCGTTATGGCATCTCCGCACGCCATAACCAGCTGCTGGCACCGGGCTTTAGCTTCAGCACGGACCTGAACGCTGCATCGGACAACAACTACTACCGTGATTTCCCGCTCAGCCATGTGTGGGATCGCCCCGGCGTCAACCGCCGCTTGCTGCCGCAGATGGCCACGCTGGCCTATGGCACCACGGATTGGAACGTGAGCGCACAGTTGTATGACTTCCAGGTGCTGCAGGATCCGCGGGCCCCGGTCACGGCACCCTACGGCCGACTGCCGCAGATAACGGTCAACAACTTCCGTTACACCGACACTGGCTTCGACCTGACGATGAATTCGCAGTTCACGCGATTCACGCATGCGACGCTGGTGCAGGGCGACCGCATCGTGCTGAACCCGCGCGTGACTTACAACTACCTGCAGGGGCCGGGCTATTTCGTGCGTCCGAGCTTCTCGATCCATTCGACGGCCTACAACCTCGACCATGTGACCGACCCGCTGATGAAGGCGCCGTCGCGCACGCTGCCGACCTTCTCGGTCGACAGCGGCCTGGTGTTCGAGCGCGATGCGAGCTTCCTTGGCCGGGATGCAGTGCAGACACTGGAGCCGCGACTGTTCTACACCTATACGCCGTACAAGGCGCAGAACAGTCTGTACCCGAATTTCGATACCTCGGAAGCCGATTTCAGCTACGCGCAGATCTTCCGCGAGAACCGCTTCGTCGGTAGTGACCGCATCGGCGACTCCAACCAGGTGACGCTGGCGATGATTTCGCGCTTCCTCGAAACCAATGGCGCCGAGCGCTTGCGTCTGGCGGTTGCGCAGCGCTACAACATCAGTGATCCCAAGGTCGGTCTCGGCAGCGAACAGCAGGCGACCGAAGCCCGTTCCGACGTGCTGCTGCTGACCTCGGGCCGCGTGACCAATACCGTGCGGCTGGATGCGAATTTCCAGTACAACCAGGTTAATAGCGAAATCAACCGGGTGAATTTCGGCGTCTACTGGGCGCCGGAGCCGATGAAGGTGCTCAATGCGCAGTACCGCCGTGATTCGCGCAACCTGCCGAACATCCCGAATACCAATTTCGAGCTGATCGACGTTTCCGGCCAATGGCCGCTGGGCGGCCGCTGGTATGGCGTGGGCCGCCTGAATTACCTGCTGGACGAGAAGCGCGTCGGCCAGTCGCTGGCCGGCCTCGAGTACCAGGCCGACTGCTGGATTTTCCGTACCGTCGCGCAGCGCTTGCCGACGGCCACCGGGGTGACCAATACCTCGATATTCCTGCAGCTGGAATTCAATGGACTGTCGTCGCTGGGCACCAACCCGATGCGCGCGATTCGCGGTAATGTACCGGGCTACCAGCGGCTCGGACAGCCGCAATAACACCCGTGCCTGATGCACAAGTATTTTGCGTAACCTGCAAGCTCACGACCGGCATCGCCGGCCCTGAACCGGAATTGCACACCATGAAGACATTCGTACACAAACTTCCCGGCGCAAAAGCGTCCTTCCTGGCAGCCCTGGCTCTTGTGACTGGCTTTGCGCTGGTCAGCCTCAGCCCTGCCGCCGCACAAGACAAGGCCGCGAACTCGCGCCAGCCCGTGCTGGTCGATGCGATCGTGGCCGTCGTCAACAGCGACGTGATCACGATGAAGGAACTCGAAGAGCGTATGCGTCTCGTCGAGCAGCGTATGAAGCGCCAGAACGTGCAGATGCCACCGCGCGAGCTGCTGCAAAAGCAATTGCTGGAGCGCATGATCGTTACCCGCGCGCAAATGCAACTCGCGCGTGAAACCGGCATCCGTATCGACGACATCCTGCTCGACCGCGCCGTGGCCCGTATCGCCGAGCAGAACAAACTGAGCGTGCAATCCTTCCGCGATCAGCTGGAGAAGGATGGCGTGTCCTTTGCCCGCTTCCGCGAAGAAGTGCGTGAAGAGATTACCCTCCAGCGCCTGCGCGAACGTGAAGTCGACAACAAGCTGCAGATTTCCGAGTCCGAGATCGACAACTTCCTCGCCGCGTCGGCTGGCAAGGCCGATGCCGGACAGCAGGAAATCAACCTCGCGCAGATCCTGGTACGGGTCCCTGAAAATGCGTCGGCTCAGCAGATTGCCGACCGTCGCAAGCGCGCCGAGCAGGCTTATGACCAGCTCAAGGCGGGCTCGTCGTTCGCCAAAGTTGCGGCCACCTTCTCCGACGCCAGCGATGCGCTGTCCGGCGGCGACCTAGGCTGGCGCAGCGCATCGCGCCTGCCGCAGCTGTTCCTCGATGCGACCGAAAAGCTCAACGACGGTGAAATCGCGCCGCTGGTACGTAGCGCGAATGGCTTCCATATCCTCAAGCTGGTCGGCCGCCGCAGTGCCAACCTGTCCAGCCAGGGCACCGGCAATGTCGTCCAGCAGACTCATGCACGTCACATCCTGATCAAGGTGAACCAGATCGTGTCGTCCGCCGATGCACGCCGCAAGATGCTCGAACTCAAGGAGCGCCTCGACAACAACGCGGCCAAGTTTGAAGAGCTCGCACGCATGTATTCCAATGACGGCTCGGCCAGCAAGGGCGGTGACCTGGGCTGGATCTATCCGGGCGACACCGTGCCCGAGTTCGAGCGCGCAATGAATGCACTGCAGCCGGGTCAGGTCAGCCAGCCGGTCGAATCGCCGTTCGGCTACCACCTGATCGAAGTCCTTGAGCGCAAGACTGAAGAAGTGTCGCGCGAGCGCCAGCGCATGATGGCGCGCCAGGCGCTGCGCGAGCAAAAGCTCGAAGAGGCGTACGAAGACTGGCTGCGCCAGCTGCGCGATCGAGCCTACGTCGAATATCGCCTCGACGAACTCGGCCAGCGCTGAGGCGGCCTGACGCCATGATCCGTTGGCCAGACCTGCAGCCTTACTCCGGTACCCACGGACGCAAGACATCCCCATGAGCACCCGCCCGCGCATCGCGATCACCTGCGGCGAGCCGGCCGGTATCGGCCCGGAGATCGCGCTGCGGGCAGCGCTCGACGCAGCCCACATCGACTGCCTGCTGATTGGCGATGCCGCGCAATTGAAGGCACTGGCCATGCTGATCGCGCCGGCGCGCCCGCTGCGCGCCATCCACACCGCCGCCGACCTTGCGCAACATCCGAACGAGCTGTGCGTGCTCGACTGCCCGCTGGCCGTGCCCTCGCGTCCCGGCCAGCCCGATCCGCGCAATGGCAAGGCGGTGCTGGCGATGCTGGATGCGGCCATTGCCGCCGCACAGGCCGGCCACGTCGATGCGATCGCCACGGCGCCAGTGCAAAAGAGCACGATCAACGATGCCGGCGTCGCCTTCACCGGCCATACCGAATACCTGGCCGACCAGACCGGCACCCGGCGCGTCGTGATGATGCTGGCCGGCGAGACCGGTGCCGGCATGCTGCGCGTTGCGCTCGCGAGCACCCACCTGCCGCTGAAAGATGTGCCGGCAGCGATCACGGCCGACAGCCTGACCGAGACCCTGACCATCATCCATCATGACCTCGTGACCCGCTTCGGCATTGCCGAGCCGCGCATCCTGGTAACCGGTCTCAATCCGCACGCCGGCGAGGGCGGTTACCTCGGCCGGGAAGAGATCGACGTCATCATGCCCGTGATTGCCGACGCGGTCGCGCGTGGCTGGAAAGTTTCCGGCCCCTATCCGGCCGATACCCTGTTCCAGCCGCGTCACCTCGAGCATGCCGATTGCGTCTTGGCGATGTACCACGATCAGGGGCTGCCGGTGCTCAAGTACGCGACCTTCGGGCATGGCGTCAACATCACGCTTGGCCTGCCCATCGTCCGCACCTCGGTCGACCATGGCACCGCGCTCGACCTCGCCGCCGCTGGCCTGGGCGAAGCCGATTGCGAAAGCATGGCCGTTGCCATCCGCGTCGCTGCCGAGATGGCGCTCAGCGGACGCTGAATCGCCGCTGACATATCAACGCATGAAACACATACCCAAAAAACGCTTCGGCCAGAACTTCCTGACCGACCAGAACGTACTGCACGAGATCATCCGCGCGATCGCGCCGCAGGCTGACGACCTGATGGTCGAAATTGGCCCGGGGCAGGGCGCGATGACGAAACTGCTGCTTGAGCAATTGAAGCACTTGCAGGTGGTCGAGCTCGACCGTGATCTCGTCGTGCTGCTGAAAAAGCAGTTCAGCGCCGACAAGCTGCAGATCCATTCCGGCGATGCCTTGCAATTCGATTTCGCGTCGATTGCGCGCGCGGCCGCGAACGGTCCAGACACTGCAGGCAGCGGCAATGCACGCCGCCTGCGCGTGGTGGGCAACCTGCCCTACAACATTTCCAGCCCGCTGCTGTTCCACCTGGCCGATTGCGCCGATGTCGTGATCGACCAGCACTTCATGCTGCAAAAGGAAGTCGTCGAGCGCATGGTGGCCGAGCCGGGCAGCCGCGACTACGGCCGCTTGTCGGTGATGCTGCAATGGCGTTACCGGATGTCGCTGCTGTTCATCGTGCCGCCGGAAGCCTTTGATCCGCCGCCCAAGGTGGAGTCGGCGATCGTGCGCATGGTGCCCATCGAGCAGCCGCTGGCGTGCAGGGCCGACCTGTTGGGACAAGTGGTGACCAAGGGCTTCTCGCAGCGACGCAAGGTGATTCGCAATTGCCTCGCCGGCATGTTCGACGAGTCCGAACTGCGCGAAGCAGGCATCGATCCCCAGCTCAGGCCGGAAGCCATCCCTCTGGAAAATTACGTGGCGCTTGCGCGCATGCTCGAGCGCCGCTGACGGCTGCAGGGCGCACCGTGGCATGGCTGCGTTCCGCGACCTGCGATCAATGCGAGTAGGGCACCCCGAGCTGGGTCTTGTACTTTGCTTGCAGCCGGGATTGGATGTCCACCGGCAGCAGATTCAACAGGTCGAGCCGCTTCGATGACAGGATGGCTTCGGCGACTGGCATCAGGTCGATATTCACATCCAGCACGCGGCAGGCGCAATTGATCAGGATGTCACAGAACCCCTTCGGTTTGCCTGACAGTACGGCCATCGCGGCTGCGGTGCCGAGCGCAGCCGCATAGCTCGCATCACCTTTCATCGACTTCGCCAGCGGTGCCACCAACCTGCCCCACTGGATGATCGACATGTCGCGTGCCGATGTAAAGCTGGTATCCATATAGGTGTTGCAGAGAATGGTGGCCATCCAGAAGATTTTTTGTTCTTTGGGCGCGCCTGCGGTGATCAATGCGTTCACCAGACGTTTGGCACCGGAACTATCGATGTCCAGGAGATGGACGTAGGGGTCGGGGCTGCCCGCGCCGGATAGCGGGTGACCTTCTGATGCCAGAAAATGCAGCACGATGTCCGGAGCGAGCTGGGTGCTGCGGAGGGCGCGCCGGAACAAGTCCTCGCGCTCATTGGCTGTCGGGGTTCGCGGGATTCGCGGATCGATGATCAGTTTTACCGCCGCCGTACAGCCGAGGTCGATCGCGTTTTCGACGCACTGCCTGATTTTTAACGGCGAACGCTCATAGCTCATCATGGCCTTCGCCAGATGCTCGAAGCTGAGCACATCAGCATTGGTGATGGCAATGCTCATCAGATGGTCCATCACCGGCGGCAACTCGATCATCAGGTGCTGGTCATAGGCAAGCACGATGGCAACTGCCTTGTCATCTTGCATGGTCAGCGCCTTTTCAATCGCGCTCTTGTAGATATTTTTGTACTTGAGACAGCCATGGCCGCCGCGCGTCAGTAAGTACGCCAGCACGACATGATGTTTCTGTATCACCGCCTGTAGCAGCGGATTCATGCGGCGAGCTGCGGTCTTCGGTTGCACGATGCCTGCCCCGTCGATCAATGTCCGGCACGCTGCGCCGCTGCCGACCTTGGCTGCCAGCGCCAGCCTTCGCAGCGACAGGTTGGCCTTGTCGCTGGGCGACACGTGGCAGGCTTCCAGCAGCAGCTCGAACCGCTCTGCGTCGCCGTGATCGGCGGCATATGCCAATGCCGCGTCGACGTTGCCATTGGGCGCATACACCAAGTCTTCGACTGGGGCGCCCGGCTTCAGCAATGCAGTCAGCAACGGCTTTGAGTCGCTCTGCATCACTTGCATCAACAGCGATTGCGGGTCGTCGTCGAAAGCCTCGGGCTGTAACTTGCCATCGCCGACCAGCTTGTCGATCAGCATGGGCATGGCCCGGCTCACCGCAATGCGGGTCAGCTGCTTTGCGATGATGGGGGCGCTGTACAGATCCGGATGATGTTTGATGATCAGTGACATGGCTTTTTCCGTTTGCGCAGCGTTAGGCATCAGCACGCCTGCGATCGCCAGTGCGCTGTTATCAATGCCGCCGTCAGGATTGAGCAGCGATGCTTTGCGTGACAAGAGTTCAATGGTCAACGCCTCATGGCCATGCGCAAGTGATTTCATCAGCACCGAACTGCCACCTGAAGATGTTTGGCCGATGTCATAGTCATCGATATCGATGCCGCCGTCGATCCCGTATACGACCCAGTAAGTCAGCCCCAGGGCGGCGGCACCGTGCATCAGCGTTTGCAATTTTCCCGGGCTGACCTCCCCCGGATTCGCCGGATACAGGGCGCTCGCGACGATATCGAAAATTCGTGCATCGGCTGGGGCCAGTTCCTGCCCGTGGGATACCACTTCGCTTAGCGCGATATGGGTCTGGCTTGGGTCGATCAGGCAGGCAACGACGTCGGCATTGCCGCGTACGCGCACCGCATCGCCGAGTACCGATGCAATGGCCTTCGCATCGAGCGCCGCCCCGCAGCTGGCCAGCATCGCTTTCACCATCGACAGTTTGCCGGCCAGCGCCGCCGAACGGAAATCGCGCACGATCTGCACATGGATGCGCGATTGGTCATCCGGGGTTTGCGCCGCCTTCAATTGCGCCTGCACCAGCTTTACATACAGATCGCTGGCGCCGCAGGTCATCGCCAGTTCTTGCGCGGTGCGACCCTCCGCATCGAGCATGTCGAGGTCAGGGTGGAAGCCGAGCAGCAGGTCGAGCATCTTGCTGTCGCCAGCGATGATGCTGGTCATCACAGCGTTCTGGCCCTGTTGATTGATGCCATTGATGTCCACGTCTGGCTGCTGTAGCAGCGCGTGCACGATGACTTCGCGTCCGCTGCTTGCCGCAGCAATCAGCGGTGTCACCCCATTCGCATCCGGCGCCGACAGCATGGCCGGCGCACGGGATGCATAGTGCTCCACCAGCAGCTCGATCATGGGTTGTGATGCCCTGCGGGTCAGTGCGAAGGTCAGCGGGTTGTCGCCGTTATGACTGGCAAATGCCGGTCCCGTCAGGCCGCGCGCCGTGTCACGGCGCTTCAGCGCGCCCAGGATCGCCTGATGAACGACTTTTTCCTCCGATGCTGGCGGCAGGGTGCTGACGGCATAGCCGATCCGCGTCCATTCCTTCAGGCGCATGCGAGGCTGGATGATCGCGCCATGGTCAACGTCAGGCTTGGACAGCAGTGCGCGCGCAAGGCCCGTATCTTCATTCAGGATCGCATGATGCAGCTGTGTTGCCCCATACAGATCATGCGACTTCAAGTGATGGTTGCGCTGATACTCGGTGACGTACCGGATGCGGCCTTGTTCCTGCAAGGCGATGCGATGGTCGCGGACAGCATTCAGTTCGTGTGCCACGGACTTTTCCGTCAGCGGACATTCGCGTTCGATGAACCCCGCGTGGAAGGCCGCCAGCTGCTCGGGGTCGGGCAGGGTTTGTTTGATCTCGTCATGCAGCGATGTTGGAAATTTTTTCAGCAGTTGCGCATAGCGTGCGGCCTGGGTGGATGTGTTGCTGTCGTTGGCGCTGCTATCGTTGGCCGTTGGCGTATGGCTTGTGTTCGGCGGGTTATCGCGCGCGAGCGTCGCAGCGGAGGAGGAAGTAGTGGTGGGGTTGAGCATGCGACGGATCCTCGGGCGAATAGAAAGGAAAACCGTCAGTGGTGGAACCCGGTGCCGGGTTCACGCGCGCCGCTCGGCGATCATCATGGTGACGATCACCGCATGCGTAGCATGTTTATCGCTTCAGGTGTTGTCGCTTGAACGTCAAGCGCAAAGCGGCAAGCGTAGGAAGGACCATCAGAACGCCGGCAAGCTGTCCGGCTCATGGTCGCGCAGTGCCTTGCGCGCCGTTTCGAATTCCGGCAATACCGATTGCACGGTGGCCCAGAACTGCGGGCCGTGATTCATCTCGCGCAGGTGCGACAGTTCATGCGCGACCACGTAATCGATATTGGGCAGCGCGAAATGCATCAGTCGCCAGTTCAGCCGTATGCGGCCGTCAGCCGTGCACGAGCCCCATTGGGTGGATGCCGACGACAGCGAGAAGCTCTTGAAGCCCACGCCCAGTTTTTCTGCATAGACCGCCAGTCGCTCCGCAAACACGCGGCGCGCTTCCGTCTGCAACCAGCCTTGCACGCGGTCTTTCAACTGCTGTTCGGTCGATGAGCCCGGCAGGCTCACATGCAGTTCACGCGCGGTTTCATCAAAGCGAATACCGGCGGTACCGGCCGTCGTTGCGGAGCCGGGCTCGGCCACGCGTACCGTGATGTCGGTGCCCAGGTAGGGCAGGGTCGCGCCATCGCGCCATTCCATCGGCGGCTGCAGCCGGCGCACCGAGCGCTCGCGCTGCTCGTTCATCTTCTTGAAGATCCACTGCTGCTTGGAGGCGATCGCCGCTTCGATTTCGGCCACCGTCACCCAGCGCGGTGCCGTGACCCGCAAGCCATCGTCATCGATCAGGAAGCCAATGGTCTTGCGCTTGGAGCGCAGCAAACGGTAATCGAGGGCCAGGCCATCGAGGCGCAACCGGCGGTGGCCGGCGGGGATGGGCGTATCGGGAACGGTGGACGGCGGCGGCGCGTCGGCGCTCGGGGTTTCACCGAACAAGTCCTCCAGCGATAGCTGGTTGGGATCGACGAACTTCTTGCGCAGGAATTGCTTCAGCGACATCGCTTCACTGTTCGTGGGTGACGGGGGTGGCTGCAGCAGCGGTCGCGCCTTCGTGTGCATAGGCACCGGGCGTGATCACGCGCATTTCGGATTCTATCCACTTTTCCACGTCAGCCATCAATTCGCCGGGCGTGCGGCCCGCGGACGGTATCGGCTTGCCGATGGAAACGATGATCTTGCCCGGCTTCTTGACGAAGGCATTGCGCGGCCAGCAGTCGCCGGAATTCATCGCAATCGGCACCACGGGCACGCCGGTGCCGACGGCCAGTATCGTGCCGCCGGCCTTGTACTTGCCCTGGCTGCCGACCGGTGTGCGGGTGCCTTCGGGGAACATGATTACCCATTGGCCATCGTCGAGGCGCCGCTTGCCGGTGGCGATCACCTGCGCCATCGCATCGCGGCCCTTGCTGCGGTCGATCGCGATCATGCGCAGCATCGCCAGCCCCCAGCCGAAGAACGGGATGTAGAGCAGGGATTTCTTGAACACGAAGATCAGCGGGCGCGGCATCAGCCAGCAATAGAAAATCGTTTCCCACGCCGACTGGTGCTTCGACAGCAGGATCACCGGCGCATCCGGCAGGTTGTCCATGCCGCGCACTTCGTATTCGATGCCGCATACGTAACGTGCGGCCAGCGTGATGAACACATTCCAGCGCGTGATCATGTAGTAGCGCTGGCGATAGGGCAGCAGCATGAAGCCGAAGCAGGCGATCGCCCACACCACCGTGGCGATCACGATCAGCAGCGCAAACAGCATCGAGCGCAGCAGCGAGCCGGGCTTGCCTGTTTCAGAGGCGACTGCCTTCGAGGTTTGCTTGCTCATGCCGGTATCAGGTTGGGAGGGCGTCATTTCTTGCGGCCCAGGGCGGCGCGCGCCAATTCGGCGGTTTCGAGGGCAACCGCTTCGAGGTGCAGCAGCCGGTCGACCACGGCCGCGAGATTGTCGAACACTTGCGTGCCGGGCGGCAGGCCACCTTTTTCCATCGTTCGCTCGCCCTTGCCAGTCAGTACCAGATAAGGCGCGCAACCGACTTCGAAACCGGCCTGCAGGTCGCGCAGCGAGTCGCCCACCATCGGCACGCCGCGCAAATCGACCTCGAAGCGCCGGCCGATGGACTTCAGCATGCCGGGCCGCGGCTTGCGGCAATCGCAGTATTCCTCGGCCGCGTGCGGGCAGAAGAAGATGGCATCGATATGCGCGCCCGCCGCCAGCGCACTGGTGTGCAGCTTCTGGTGGATGGCATTGAGCGTCTTCATGTCGAACAAGCCGCGCGACACGCCAGCCTGATTGGTGGCGACCGCCACCGTATAGCCATGCTGGTTCAGCTTGGCGATCGCTTCCAGCGAGCCTGCGATCGGACGCCACTCGGCCGGCGATTTGATGTACTGGTCCGAGTCGTGATTGATCACCCCGTCACGATCGAGGATGACCAGTTTCGTCGGCGTTGTCGCGATCTGCGCCATGGGTGCACTTGTTCCTGCTGTCGTTCGGACCGGGGAGCGGCAGCCGTCAGGCCGCCAGCTTCGAGATGTCGGCCACGCGGTTCATCATCGCGTGCAACGCGCCCAGCAGTGCCAGGCGGTTTGCGCGCAATGCCGCATCCTCGGCCATCACCATCACGTCATTGAAGAAGGCATCGACGTCGTCGCGCAGCGCTGCCAGCGCCTTCAGCGTGGCCGCGAAGTCCCCGCTGGCAAAGGCCTTGTCGACCGCGGTACGGGTATCCGTCATTGCGCCATACAGGCGTTGCTCGGCGGCTTCGGCCAGCAGCGCAGACTGCACCTCGCCGACCGCGCCTTCGTTCTTCTTCAGGATATTCGTGATGCGCTTGTTGGCAGCGGCCAGCGATTCGGCTTCCGGCAGCGCGGCGAAGGCCTTCACGGCGTCCAGGCGCTCGACGATGTCGTCGAGGCGATCCGGTGCCGGTGCGACCACGGCCTCGACCGCATCCTGCGCAAAGCCGCGCTCGCGCAGCAGGCCGCGCAGGCGGTCATAGATGAAGGCTTGCACGTCGGCGCTCGGGTCATTGAAGTTCGCATTGCCGGCGAACTGCCTGGCGGCCAGCGCCAGCAGGTGCGCGATTGACAGCGGCAGGCGCTGCTCGACCAGCATGCGCAGGATGCCCAGCGCATGGCGGCGCAGTGCGAACGGGTCCTTGTCGCCAGTCGGCGCCAGGCCAATGCCCCAGATGCCGACCAGCGTTTCCAGCTTGTCAGCCAGCGCGACGATGGTGCCGGTGCGGGTCGACGGCAGCGCATCGCCTGCGAAGCGCGGCTGATAATGCTCGCTGATCGCGGTCGCCACTTCGGCGTCTTCGCCGTCGTGCTTCGCGTAGTAGGTGCCCATGATGCCCTGCAGCTCGGGGAACTCGCCCACCATGTCGGTCAGCAGGTCAGCCTTGGACAATTGCGCGGCGCGCTGCGCCAGCTTCACATCGGCGTTCAGCGATTCGGCAATGGCCGCAGCCAGTGCGACCACGCGGCCATTGCGCTGTGCCTGCGAGCCCAGCTTGTTGTGATAGACCACGCTCTCGAGGCCCGGCAGGCGGTCGAACAGCGATTTTTTCTTGTCCTGCTCGAAGAAGAACTTCGCATCCGACAGGCGCGGGCGAACCACGCGCTCATTGCCGCCGATGATGTGGCGCGGATCGGCCGTCTCGATGTTGGAGACGATCAGGAAGCGCGAGCGCAGCTTGCCTTCCTTGTCAGTCAGCGCGAAATACTTCTGGTTGGTCTGCATCGTCAGGATCAGGCATTCCTGCGGCACCGCGAGGAATTCGTCATCGAACTTGCATTCGTAGACCACCGGCCATTCGACCAGCGCCGTCACTTCATCGAGCAGCGATTCCGGCATCAGGATCTGGTCGGCACCGGCCTTGGCTTGCAGCGCCGCGCGAATCTGTTCCTTGCGGGTGGCGAAGCTGGCGATGACCTTGCCTTCTTCCTGCAACGTGGCGGCATAGGCTTTCGCATCGGTGATTGTCAGCGCTTCCTTCTTGCCGAGGAAACGGTGGCCGAGCGTGCTGCGGCCCGACTGCAGGCCCAGCAGGGACAGCGGTACGATCTCGGCGTCGAGCAGCGCGGTGATGCCGTGCACCGGGCGCACGAATTGCACCGTCTCGCCATCCGGGCGCTGGTAGCTCATCACCTTCGGGATCGGCAGCTTGGCGATCGCTTCTTCCAGCGTCGCCTGCAGGCCGGCAGCCAGTGCCTGGCCCGGCGCGGTATAGGTGAAGAAGAAGCTCTCTGCCTTGCCGTCGCTGGCGCGTTCGAGTTCCGACAGCGCGATGTTGTCGCGGCCGGCGGTGGCGGCCAGTGCTGCCAGCTTCTTGGCCAGCGGCGCAGCCGGGTTGCCGTCCTTGTCGAGCGCGACCGTCACCGGCAGCACTTTTTCGCGGATCTGCTTGTCCGGCGATACGGCACGCGCGCCGGTGATGGAAACAGCGAGGCGGCGCGGCGACGCATAGGCAGTCACCGTCGCATCTTCATCGAGGAAGGCGCGGCCCTTGAGGCCATTGAACATCGCAGTGGCGAAGGCCTCGCCCAGTTTGGCCAGCGCCTTCGGCGGCAGTTCTTCAGTCAGCAGTTCGACCAGCAGTGTTTGCTTCATGTTGTGCTCTTGGATTCTGTTCTGCTTATCAAGCGGCTTGACGGGAAGTGTCCACACCGCACATCGGGAAGCCCAGCGCTTCACGCGATGCGTAATAACCTTGCGCGACCGCGCGCGACAGGTTACGGATGCGGCCGATGTAGGCCGCACGCTCGGTGACCGAGATCGCGCCGCGCGCATCCAGCAGGTTGAAGGTGTGCGCCGCCTTCAGGATCATTTCGTAAGCCGGCAGCGCCAGCGGCACTTCCAGCAGGCGCTTGGCTTCGGATTCATAGTTGGTGAACAGCGAGAACAGGAAGTCGGTATTCGAGTGCTCGAAGTTGAAGGTCGATTGCTCGACTTCGTTCTGGTGGAAGACGTCGCCGTAGGTCAGCTTCTTCTTCACGCCGTTTTCTTCCCACTCGGTCCAGACCAGGTCGAACACGTTCTCGACACCCTGCAGGTACATCGCGAGACGCTCGATGCCATAGGTGATCTCGCCCAGCACCGGCTTGCAGTCGAGGCCGCCGACTTGCTGGAAGTACGTGAACTGCGTCACTTCCATGCCGTTCAGCCACACTTCCCAGCCCAGGCCCCAGGCGCCCAGCGTCGGGTTTTCCCAGTCGTCCTCGACGAAGCGCACATCGTTTTCCGTCAGCTTCAAGCCCAGTGCTTCGAGCGAGCCGAGGTAGAGGTCGAGGATGTTTTCCGGCGCCGGCTTCAACACCACCTGGTACTGGTAGTAGTGCTGCATGCGGTTCGGGTTTTCGCCATAGCGACCATCCTTCGGGCGACGCGACGGCTGCACATACGCAGCGCGCCAGGGCTCGGGGCCGATGGCGCGCAGGAAGGTGCCGGTGTGCGAGGTGCCCGCACCGACCTCCATGTCATAGGGTTGCAGCAGCGCGCAGCCTTGCGCGTCCCAGTACTCCTGAAGCTTCAGGATCACCTGTTGAAAAGTCAGCATGTCGGGGGTGCCACGGGGGTGGCTGGCCAGAATGAAATAAAGCCTGCGATTTTAACCGTTTTGGCGGAGGCTCTTAGCTTCTTCGGCGGCCAATCAGCCAGACCGCGAGCAGGATCGCGAACGCCAAACCGACCGGCAAGGTGTTGCCGAATCGGATATACGGCGTCAGCCCCTGCATGCCCTGCACCTTTGCTTCGAGCGTGCCTTCGGTAAAGGGAGGCAGCAGCGCCGTGACCTGTCCGCGAGCGTCAATGACGGCGGTCGCGCCGGTATTGGTCGCGCGCAGCATCGGGCGGCCGGTTTCCAGCGAGCGCAGGCGCGACACCTGCAGGTGCTGAGGTAGCGCAATCGTGTCGCCGAACCATGCAATATTGGAAATGTTGAGCAGCATGCTGGCCACCGGCGTGCCACGGTCGGCGGCAGCGGCGATCTGCGCAGCGATCTCTTCGCCGAACAAGTCTTCGTAGCAGATGTTGGGCAGCACCGCCTGGTCCTTCACCGCGAATGGTGGCTGGATCAGGTCGCCGCGGCCGAAGTCGCCCAGGGGCATCTGCATCAGGTCGACGAACCAGCGCGCGCCGGGCGGGATGAATTCGCCAAACGGCACCAGATGGTGCTTGTCGTAGCGGTAGGCGACCGGATTGCCATCGGCGATGCCGATCACGCTGTTGAGGTAAATGCCGGGCCCCGTGCTCCAGGGCACACCGACCAAGAGCTTGCTGCCGCTTTGCTGGCCGAATTGCGCGAGGCCGGCGAGGTAGCCGTCCGGCAGCTGGGTTGCCAGCATCGGCAGGGCGGTCTCGGGCGTGACGATCAGGTCGGCCGGCTGCGCGCTGATCAAGCGCTGGTACAACGATAGCGAGGCGGCCAGCTGCTCGCGGCTGAACTTCATGTCCTGCGGCACATTGCCCTGCAAGAGGCGCACGCTGATCACTTCGCCCTGCGGCTGTGTCCAGGCAATGCCTTTCAGGGCCTGGCCGCCGACCGGTATCAACACCAGCAAGGCGAGCGCGAGCTTGTGCGGGCGTCGCGCGGCGAAAGACAAGGCGATGGTCGCGGCCAGCAAGGCCGCCAGCCAGCCGACCCCGTAGACGCCGACCAGCGGCGCGTAGCCGGCCAGCGGGCTGTCGCTGTGCGCATAGCCGGTGGCCAGCCAAGGGAAGCCGGTGAAGATCCACGCGCGCAGCCAGTCGGCCAGCATCCAGCACGCGGGCAGCAACAGCAAGGCAGCGAGGTCGGCGCTGTGGCCGCGCGACAGCCGGTGGGCGAGCGCCAGCGCGCCGCCGTACAGCAACGCAAGGCCCGCCGACAGCAGCAAGACGGCCAGTGCCGCAATCCAGCCCGGCATGTGCCCGTAGTCGTGCATGCTGACGTACAGCCAGTGCGTGCCGGCCGCGAGCGCCGCCAGCGCGAAGCCCCAGCCGAGCAGGAAGGCATGGCGAGGCGCGGCGGCATGCAGCGCCAGCAGGAACAGCAGCGCCAGCGCGAATACCTGCAGCACCCACCAGCCGTACGGCGCGAATGCGAACACGGTCGATGTGCCGGCCAGCATCGCCAGCAGCAACGCCAGCGCGGGCACACGCATCAGGGAGGGCAGGCGCAGGCCGGCTGGCATCAGCCGGCGTCGCCTTCGGGATTGGGAGGCAGCTTCTCGACCAGCAGCACATGTACCTGCCGTGCATCGGCGCGCAGCACTTCGAAGCGCAGCCCGTGCATGTCGAACTTCTCACCCTTGCGCGGCATGCGGCCCAGGTGGTTGGCGACCATGCCGCCTATGGTGTCGACATCGTCGCTGGTCAGCTGCGTGTCCAGCGTTTCATTGAATTGCTCGATCTCGGTCAGTGCCTTCACGCGCCAGCGCGGGCCGATGTCGCCATCCTTCACCGCCAGCACGTTGTCTTCTTCTTCATCGAAATCATATTCATCTTCGATGTCGCCGACGATCTGTTCGAGTACGTCTTCGATGGTGATCAGGCCGGCCACGCCGCCATACTCATCGACGACAATCGCAATGTGGTTGCGATTGGCCCGGAAGTCGCGCAGCAGCACGTTCAGACGCTTGGATTCGGGAATGAAGACGGCCGGGCGCAGCATGTCGCGCACGTCGAAGGATTCTTCGGCGTAGTAGCGCAACAAGTCTTTCGCCAGCAGGATGCCGATCACCTTGTCGCGGTCGCCATCGACGGCCGGGAAGCGCGAATGCGCGGTGGCCAGTACCATCGGCAACCACTCTTCGATGGGCTTGGCAATGTCGACCACATCCATCTGCGAGCGCGGGATCATGATGTCGCGCGCGGCAAGGTCGGACACCTGGAAAACGCCCTCGATCATCGACATCGCATCGGCGTCGATCAGGTTGCGCTCATGCGCATCATGCAGCAGCTCGAGCAGCTCGCTGCGGTTTTCAGGTTCCGGGGAGATCAGCGCACTCAGGCGCTCGAACAGCGAGCGGTGCGGCTTGATGGGCGCTTTGTGCAGCGCCTTGGCGTCGGCGGAGCGGCTGCCTGGGGGGTAGTCTTGCATTTGGCGCAGAGCCAGAGTCACGGAACGGACAGCATACCGCAATTTCGCCACCAGACCCTCATTTCCAGAGGGGTATTGCCGGTGGGGAGAACGCCGCGGCAGCGCCGTTTTGCCCTTTTTGGCCCGGCGGGCTCAGCCGGCAAGCCATCGCGCGTTGGCGGCGCGGCAGCGGGAACGGTAGCTATTCAGCGATCCCCGTAAGGATCGGGCATGCCGAGCCCGGCCAGGATCTCGGTCTCCAGCTGTTCCATCTCGACAGCTTCTTCATCATCTTCATGGTCATAGCCCTGCGCATGCAGCACGCCATGCACGATCAGGTGCGCCGCATGCTGTGGCAGCGGCAGCTTGCGCTCGGCGGCCTCGGCCAGCAGCACATCGGTGCAGAGCACGATGTCGGCCTGCACCGGGTCATCGTCGTTCAGGACTTCGCCATCGGCGTACGCAAAGGTCAGCACATTGGTCGCATAGTCCTTGCCGCGGTAGTCGCGGTTCAGCGTGCGGCCTTCGTCGGCATCGACGAAGCGTATCGTCAGTTCGGCCGGCGCCAGCAGTGCAGCCTGTACCCAGCGGCGGATCTGTGGACGCGGCAAATCGTCGGCCAGACGGCGATCGGCAAATTGCACGGACAGGGATAGTTTATTTTTTGTTGGCATCGCGAAGGGCAGCGGCGGCATTGGTGGCGGCGGTGGCCGCGTCGTAGGCATCGACGATGCGGCCCACCAGCGGGTGACGCACGACGTCGGCCGAGGTGAAGCGCGTGAAGGCAATGCCGCGCACCGATTCCAGCACGTTCAGCGCATCGACCAGGCCGCTCTTCTGGCCGCGCTGCAAGTCGATCTGCGTGACGTCACCGGTGACGACGGCCTTGCTGCCAAAGCCTATGCGGGTCAGGAACATCTTCATCTGCTCGGGCGTGGTGTTCTGCGCCTCGTCGAGGATGATGAACGCATGGTTCAGCGTACGGCCGCGCATGTAGGCCAGCGGTGCGATCTCGATCGCCTGCTTCTCGAACATCTTTTGCGTGCGGTCGAAGCCGAGCAGGTCGTACAGCGCGTCATACAGCGGGCGCAGGTAAGGGTCGACCTTTTGCGCGAGGTCGCCGGGCAGGAAGCCCAGGCGCTCGCCCGCTTCGACGGCCGGACGGGTCAGCACGATGCGGCGCACCGCGTCGCGCTCGAGCGCATCGACGGCGCAGGCGACGGCGAGATAGGTCTTGCCGGTGCCGGCCGGGCCGATACCGAAGGTCACGTCATGTTCGAGGATGTGCTTCAGGTACTGGCTCTGGTGCGGCGTGCGTCCGCGCAGGTCGCTGCGGCGCGTCTTCAGCACCGGGCTCTCGGCCGGCGATTCCTCGTCGCTCTTTTTCGCCAGGATGGCCGGCTTCTCGGCATTGCTGCCCTGCGTGGCGCGCTGCTCGACCAGGGCCAGCTGTATGTCTTCGACCGAGATCGGCTTGTCGGCCTGGTCATAGAAGCGGGCCAGCATTTCCACGGCGCGCGCGGCATTGGCGCCATCGGCAATGAAGCGCTCGCCACGGCGGAAGATGGTGACGTCGAGGGCCGCTGCGATCTGGCGCAGGTTTTCATCCAGCGGGCCGCACAGGTTGGCGAGCCGGGTGTTGTCGATCGGGTCGGGCGCGAAATGTTGGGTCGCGTGGCCGGCGCGGTTCGCGGAGGTGGATGTTTTCAAGAATGTTCGCTCTGGTTCAAGTCGTGATCAAGGAGGGATCACGAACGGATCACGATCTCGCCACGCAGCGAGAACGGGTGGCTGTCGGTGATCTTCACATCGACAAACTGGCCGATCAAACGTTTCGCCTGCGGCCCGCCGTCGAAATTGATGACGCGGTTATTTTCGCTGCGGCCCTGCAAATGCAATTCATTGCGCTTCGACGGTCCTTCGACCAGCACGCGCTGCACGCTGCCAACCATCGCATCGGAATAGCGGCGCGTATTGTCGGCAATGACTTTCTGCAGTTGTTGCAGGCGCGCCAGTTTCACCTCATGCGGTGTGTCGTCCGTCAGGTTGGCTGCCGGCGTGCCGGGGCGCGGGCTGAAGATGAACGAGAAGCTGTTGTCGAAACCGACGTCATCGACCAGCTTCATCAGCGCATCGAAATCGGCATCGGTCTCGCCGGGGAAGCCGACGATGAAGTCGGAGGACACCGGGATGTCGGGACGCACTTCGCGCAGCCGGCGGATGACGGACTTGTATTCGAGCGCCGTGTAGCCGCGCTTCATCGCCGCCAGGATCTTGTCCGAGCCGTGCTGGGCCGGCAGGTAGAGCTGGTTCACCAGCTTGGGCACCTTGGCGTAGGTATCGATCAGCCGCTGCGTCATTTCCTTCGGATGGCTGGTCACGTATCGGATGCGCTCGATGCCATCGAATTCGGCGATGTACTCGATCAGCAGCGCGAAGTCGGCGATTTCGCCATCGGCCATCGCGCCGCGATAGGCATTGACGTTCTGTCCCAGCAGCGTGAGGTCACGCACGCCCTGATCGGCCAGCGTAGCCACTTCGGCCAGCACGTCATCGAAGCGGCGCGATACTTCCTCGCCGCGCGTGTAGGGCACTACGCAATAGCTGCAGTACTTGCTGCAACCTTCCATGATCGACACATAGGCGCTGGCGCCTTCGACCCGCGCCGGCGGCAGGTGGTCGAACTTCTCGATCTCGGGGAAGCTGATGTCGATCTGCGGACGGCCGCTGGCGCGGCGCTGCTTGAGCAGGTCGGGCAGCCGGTGCAGGGTCTGCGGGCCGAACACCACGTCGACATAGGGTGCGCGGTGGACGATGGCCTTGCCCTCTTGCGAGGCGACGCAACCGCCGACGCCGATCACGAGGTCGGGTTTTTTCTTCTTCAGGTCGCGCGCGCGGCCGAGGTCGGAAAACACTTTTTCCTGCGCCTTTTCGCGCACCGAGCAAGTGTTGAACAGGATGATGTCCGCATCTTCCGGGGTATCGGTTCGGACCAGGCCTTCGGCGACGTTGAGCACATCCGCCATTTTGTCCGAGTCATACTCGTTCATCTGGCAGCCGAAGGTCTTGATGAATAGCTTTTTTTGCATCTGGGGTGGAGCGCGGCGGCCGGTTTTCCGCGGGATAAGCAGGGGAAAAACGACGGCTAGTCGCCGGGATCGGGTGGAATGCTGAAAAGTATAGCAGGCTCACATGGGACGCTTCAGCGCCCGGTGTGCCGGAAAACATACGCGGCACTGGTAAAGTATTGCGATTTGGTAAGAGTCCCGTATGTCGACCGAACTCCTGGGCTTCGTCCTCGCTTTCTTGTACCTCGGCCTGCTGCTGGAGTTCGTGCCGCGTTCGCGCGATCGCCTGCTCAAGCACATCAGCGTCTATTGGCCGGCGGCGATCGCCTGCCTGACGATCAATTTCGTGCTGGCCGGCCTGGTGCCGAATGCGCCCGGCTATGTGGTGACGGTGATGAACGTCTTTGGCTGGTGCGCCAGCCTGATGATGTGTGCGGCGCTGCGCTCCTTCCGTGCGCCGCTGACCACGCGCCTCAAGCGCGGGCTGGTGCTGGGCGTCATCGTGGCGGCGATAGGCTTCGACATCATCCGCCAGCTCGGCAGCAGCTACTACGTGATCCGGGCCACGTATTCGACCTGCATCTTCGCCGCGGCATCGCTGTGGATGATCCTCGAGACCAATTACATCCGCCGCATACACAAGTCCAGCCAGTTGCGCATCACGCTAGTGATCGCCTCGCTGATCTTCCTGATGCTGTGCCTGCGCGCCGTGCTGCTGTCGACGTCCGGCATCGGCAGTCTCGAGCATGTGCACCAGGAGAACCTGTTGCTGACCTTGTCGCGCCTGTTGCCGACGCTGGCCACTTTCCTGCTGGTGTTCTCGATCAATAACTTCTTCTTCGAGCGGGTGCTGCAACTGGAAGACGCGGCCAGTCGCTCGCTGCAATCGACGATGGCCAGCCTGAACCAGGCCGAAGGCGAGAACCAGCTGATCCGTCAGCTGAACCAGTCGCTGCAGCAGAGCATCGACGAGAAGCAGCAGCTGCTGCAGGCGCTGACCGTGTCGAACAAGACGCGCAATCTGAGCATGTTTTCCGCGGCGCTGGCACATGAAGTCAGCCAGCCGCTGGCGGCCATCCAGTTGAACGCGCAGATCCTGATGCGCGACGACCTCGACAAGCTGCCCGTCGAGCAGCGCCAGCAGCGGTTGTTGAACATCGTCGAGGGCAGCCGTCGCGCATCCTCCATCGTGCAGCGTCTGAAGCGCTTCATCAACAACCGAGAGAAAAGTCCGGCCAGCTACCCGCTGCGGGGCGCGGTCGACGAAGTGCTGGGGCTGGTGCAACCCCGTCTGGAGGCCGGTGGCATACGTGTGAAGCTGTCGGTTGCACCCCATGTGCAGGTCTTCGCCGATGAATCGCAGTTGCAGATGGTCTTGCTGAACCTCGTCAACAATGCGATCGATGCAGTGATGGACAGGGATGAAGGACGTTGCATCTGGATCTCGGCGGGCCATGCCGGACCGCTGACCGAGCTGGTGGTCGAGGACAATGGCGCGGGCATCGATCCCACGCAACTGGAGTCGGTATTCGATGTGTTCCAGACCACCAAGGTCGAAGGCATCGGCCTCGGGCTATGGCTGTGCCGGGAAGTGATGGCCCTGCATGGCGGATTCATCCGGGCTGGGCTGCGACCGGGCGGCGGCGCCCGCTTCGTGGTGGGTTTGCCGGTGCCGGCGGTGGCAGCCAGCGCTTGAGCCGGTGACAGTCAGTTTCATCTCCGAAATCAGTTTTCGAAAAAAGCCCGGATTCCGCCAGAAAGCGTGCGCAACCTGCAAAAAACTTGCACGGAATCAACTGTTTATCGCTATGATCGCCGCAGGTTCAGCAGAACAAATGCGTCGATGATTGGCAAAAAGCTCAGTGATCGCAGGATGGCCCTCGGGCTGGAAATCGCGGACGTCTCCCGCCTGTCCGGGATGACGCCTCGCCAGATCACGGCCATCGAACGCTCCGAATTCCAGCACTTCAACAGCGAACAGGAACTTTCGCGCCTGCTGAAGCTGTATGCCAAGAAGCTCGATATTGACCTGGGCGATCCCGACCTCAGCCGCTTGATGCCTTTCCCCGAAACTGCCCAGCCCGCGGTCGAGCGCGAGGTGATGATTCCCGCCTTCCTGCTCAAGCGGCCCTCGGGCAAATAAGCGAGAACAACTTGCAGATCCCATCGCAGTGCCCTCCGGCCTGTGCCAGCGGCAGGCGATTCCGGGCTATGGCGCTGTCGGTCCTGATGGCAGTGACGCTGCTGCCCGCGAGCCCTGTCGCTGTTGCCTCCGATGCGCCTGAGCTTGAGCCTGAACTTGAGCAGGCGGCCGAGCGCATCATCCGCAGCCTCAAGCCTATCCACGGCAACGTCAACGTCACCCGCAGCGCTCGCTGCCAATTGCAAATCGACCGCGCGTTTTCCGGCGAACTGGCGACACACCAGCAAGTGACCCTACATCTGGACACCGTCACCTATGCCGACCCGGGGATGACCCTGGGACCGAAGCGCAATGACGACACCTACCGCGAAATCGCCAGGCACCGGCCGTATGCTGTCTTCTTCGGCAGCCGCAATGCAGCGGTTGTCGTGCACACCGAGACCTGGTTCGACCCTAATCCCTTCCGTCTGGCGCGCTCCTTCGTCGATGAGCCAGGCTTCGAGTTGTACGCCGAAACCGTCGCCGAGCAGGAGGCGCTGGTGCAGGCCGTGCGTACGCTGGCAGCGGCCTGCCGGTCATCGGGATAGGCAGGGCTGGCAGCCCCGACCTGACCAGCGGCGATGGCCTGCTGTTCGGCGGCCAGCGTGGCAATCCAAAAGCCAGCATCCTTGCGGATGCTGAAACCGTCCGGACTTGAGAAGCGGATGTCGTGCTTCAGAACGTCGCCATGACGCTCAGAGCTTTGACTGCGCCATCCGTTGGGAAAGCACAGCATGAGCTTCGCGGCGCTCGCTGTAGCGATCGACCAGGTAGGGCGAAATGTCGCGCGTCAGCAGCGTGAACTTCACCAGCTCCTCCATCACGTCGACCACACGATCGTAATAGGCCGATGGCTTCATGCGGCCGGCCTCGTCGAATTCCTCGTAGGCTTTCGCGACCGACGACTGGTTCGGAATCGTCAGCATGCGCATCCAGCGCCCCAGCACGCGCATCTGGTTGACTGCATTGAACGACTGCGAACCGCCGCAGACTTGCATTACCGCCAGTGTCTTGCCCTGCGTCGGGCGGATCGCCCCCAGCGCCAGCGGTATCCAGTCGATCTGCGCCTTCATGATGCCCGTCATGGCGCCGTGACGCTCCGGCGACGACCAAACCATGCCTTCTGCCCACTGGCACAGCTCACGCAGCTCGGCCACCTTCGGATGCGTGTCAGCGGCGTCGTCCGGCAGCGGTAATCCTGACGGGTTGAAAAACTTCGTTTCAGCACCGAAGCGCTGCAGCAGCCTGGCCGCTTCCTCGGCCAGCAGCCGGCTGAATGAGCGCTGCCGCAGCGAGCCGTAGAGCAGCAGTATCCGCGGCGGGTGCATCGAGCGTTGGGTAGGGAACAGCGCGGTTTCGTCAATGCTGCTGAAGCAGGCATCGTCGATGTTGGGAAGCGTGTCATCACGCATGATTGCCAGCCTCCCGTGGTGTGCACTCATACCAGTCGCGCGTGCGGTTCACGACGCGCACTACCAGCAGCATGACCGGTACTTCGATCAGCACGCCGACGACGGTTGCCAGGGCAGCGCCGGATTCGAAACCAAACAGGCTGATCGCAGCTGCGACCGCCAGCTCGAAAAAGTTCGACGCGCCAATCAGTGCCGACGGGCAGGCGACATTATGCGATTCGCCGAGCCGGCGGTTGAGCCAGTAGGCCAGCGCCGAATTGAAGAACACCTGGATCAGGATGGGGACCGCCAGCAGCGCGATGACCAGCGGCTGGCGAAGAATCGCTTCCCCCTGAAATGCGAACAGCAGCACCAGTGTCGCCAGCAGTGCCGCGATCGACCATGAGCCGATACGCTGCATCATCGCGTCGAACGCCAGCTGGCCCCGTGCCATCAGGTGGCGGCGCCACAACTGCGCGAGGATCACCGGGATCACGATGTACAGCACGACGGATGTCACCAGCGTATCCCAGGGTACCGTGATCGACGAGATGCCGAGCAGCAGCGCGACGATGGGGGCGAACGCAAACACCATGATGGTGTCGTTCAGCGCCACCTGCGATAGCGTGAATAGCGGATCACCGTTGGTTAGCCGGCTCCAGACGAACACCATCGCCGTGCAGGGAGCGGCGGCCAGCAGGATCAGGCCGGCGATGTAGCTGTCCAGCTGATCGGCCGGCAGCAGCGGCGCGAACAACTGGCGTATGAAGATCCATCCCAGCAGCGCCATCGAGAAGGGCTTCACCAGCCAGTTCACGAACAGCGTGACACCAATGCCCTTGATGTGACGGCGAACCTCGTGCAGCGCGCCGAAATCGACCTTCACCAGCATGGGGATGATCATCACCCAGATCAGCAGCCCGACCGGCAGGTTCACGCGCGCGACTTCAATCTCGCCAATCGCATGGAAGGGGGCGGGGAAGAACTGGCCGAGTGCAATGCCGGCGACGATGCAGAGGAAGACCCAGAGGGTCAGGTAGCGTTCGAACAGGCTCATGCGCGTTCCAGTCTTTTCAGTTCGGACTGCAGGCTCAACGCATCGAGCTTGTCGAGCGGCAGCGCGGCCAGCAGATCGATGCGCTTCTGCAGCCCGGCCATCACGTCCCTGAAGGCTTGGCGCTTGGCGTCGTCGTCGCCGACAACCTGGGACGGATCGGGAAAGCCCCAGTGCGCCGTGGCCGGCTTGCCCGGCCAGATGGGGCAGACCTCGCCGGCCGCGTTATCGCAGACGGTGATGATGAAATCCATGTTGGGGGCGTCAGGCGCCGCAAATTCGTCCCAGCTCTTCGAGCGCAGCTTGTCAGCCGGATAGCCCATCTTGAGTGCCAGCTCGGCGGCAAACGGGTTCACCTTGCCACCGGGTGTCGAGCCGGCCGAGTAACCGACGAAACGTCCGCTGTGATGGGTCGATGCCAAAGCCTCGCCGAGGACGGAGCGCGCCGAGTTGTGCGTGCAGAGGAACAGCAGGTTGTAAGTTTTCATCGCGTTTTCTTTTTCAGGGGGACGGGGATGCAAGGTTGGCCGCCGCAGCAGTTCTCCAGCAGGAAGCCAGACAGCGACTCCACCAGGGCGGCATTGGGTCTGTAGATCAGGTTGCGACTCTGGCGCTCGACCAGCAGCAAGCCGGCCCGCGTCAGTTCCTTCAAGTGGAAGCTCAGGGTGGCGTTTGGCACGCCGAGGCGTTCGACCAGCTCTGACGGGGTCAGGCCGGTATCTCCCTTCTGGACGACGAGGCGGAAGATGTTGAGGCGCGTCTCCTGCCCCAGCGCCAGGAAAGCAGCGATGGCATCAGCATTGTTCATATTTCCAAGTATATCGAAATGTTGATGACAGCTTCGTGACAATGGGGCGCCTTGGCTCAGGACCTTGCCAGCGATGTGCAGCACCTTCGTCCATCACCCGGCAAAAAAAGCCAATAAAAAAGCCGCAGATCCCAATGGAATCAACGGCTTAGTAATTCTTTGGTGGTGATAGGTGGATTTGAACCACCGACCCCAGCATTATGAGTGCTGTGCTCTAACCAACTGAGCTATATCACCACGAAGCCCGAAATTATGACGATCCCGGTGCGCTCTGTCAACTGAGTTGCCTGCCCATCTTTTCTTGCAGTTTTGCCAGTACCTGCGTCGTCGCATCCGACGACAGGCAATCAATCACGATTCGGTCATCCATGCCGCGCAACCAGGTCAGCTGGCGCTTGGCCAGTTGGCGGGTGGCCGCGATGCCCTTGTCGCGCATGGTGGCGAAATCATAGTCACCATCCAGATGTTCCCACGCTTGCCGGTAACCCACGCAGCGCATCGACGGCAGCCCGAGGTGCAGGTCGCCGCGCGCGCGCAGGGTTTTGACCTCGTCCATCAGGCCGGGGCTGCCTGACAGCATCGCATCGAAGCGTTGTTCGATGCGGCGGTGGAGCACGCTGCGATCCGAAGGTACAAGCGCGATCGGCAGCAGTTCGAACGGAAGCTCGGGCCGTGGTGCCTTGGCCAGCAAGGACGACATGGGCTGGCCGGTCAGCAGGTAGATTTCCATCGCGCGCTGTATGCGCTGCGTATCGGTAGGTTTGAGTCGGGCCGCAGTAGGCGGGTCGACCTCGGCCAGCCGTTGGTGCAGTGCCGGCACGCCATGACGCGCGATCTCCATGTCGATCTGCGCGCGCAAGGCCGCATCGGCTTGCGGCAGGTCGTCGAGCCCGTCGCGCAGCCCTTTGAAATACAGCATCGTGCCGCCGACCAGCAGCGGCAGCTTGCCGCGCGCGATGATGTCATCGGCAAGGCGGATCGCGTCTTCGCGGAACTGCATCACCGAATACGACGCGGTCGGATCCAGCGTGTCGATCAGGTGATGCGGTACCGCTGCGCGTTCTTCTGCTGTCGGCTTGGCGCTGCCGATGTCCATGCCGCGATAGATGAGCGCGGAATCGACGGAAATGATCTCGCAGGGCA
>JACCDU011237827.1_pt1 | contig 31063 bp, 39 predicted proteins | sample 7446081 | NCBI WGS metagenome assembly JACCDU01 (sample SAMN15323447, study PRJNA562643) | freshwater metagenome | isolation source: river surface water | place: USA:Blue River Watershed | collected 2017-08-17
GGCAAATCCTAGTGTCGCTAATGCATTTGATGGATATATTGATGAAGTACGTATTTCTAATACTCCAAGATATATTTCAACCTTCACTCCAACGACTACACGATTTGAAAGTGATGACTATACTAAACTTCTTCTTCATTGTGATGGTGACAGTGGAAGTGTAATTTTTATTGATAGTACTATCGTAAATCAAGATGTAAGAGTAGTATCTCCTACTGGAATTGGATCTACTAGTTTACTCACATCTAATCAAATAATTCTCGCGGATTATCAACAGTTTGGTGCTGATATGAGGTCGATTGGTTCGGCGGCGGTGTTTGGAAATACTGGAGTAACTGCTGATGGTTTGGGTGTTAAGTTTAGATTATTTGCTTTCAATTTTGGGCACATTGGTTCTGGTGGAGATTTTTCTCAAGATGAATCTCTTGTAGTTCAAGAGAATGAAGTTATTGAAGCAAATGGTGGTAAGGCACTTTATGTTTCTATTGACCAAGGTGGAGATTTTAGAGTTGGAAATACTTTCTATGTAAACGAAGAGAGAGGATATGTTTCTTTTGGTGGCCAAACATTCAACATTTCAAGTTTGTCTAATCTTGAAGTAACGGATGGTATAAATGCAACAACAATTACACCAACATCGGTCAACTCTGGAAATATTCAAGTTAGTGGAAATGAGGTAACAACACTTTCTGGTGATTTGGAAATAAATCCAGCTGGTCTTAGTTCAACAAGAGTTATTGGTGACTTGACTGTTACTGGAGTACTGAACTACAACTTGCTTGCTGGATCTGATGGTGACAAGGGAGATATTACGGTATCAAATAACTTTGCAACTTGGACAATTGACAACAATGTAGTTAACTTCAATAAAGTACAAAATATCTCTACTGCTAAAGTTCTTGGTAGGTCAACTGCTGGTGTCGGAACGGTGGAGCAACTTTCTACAACTGGAAGTGGAAATGTTGTACTAGCAAGTTCGCCAACTTTATCATCTATAAATGTTACTGGAGTATCTACTTTTGATGTTGTAAACTCTTCTTATTTCAATGGACTTTACAGTGGTATTGGTTCATTCTCTGAACTCAAGGTATCTGGAATAACCACAATCAATGCTCCTACAGTAAGTGCTGCATCTTCAATTAGTGCAATTTATCTAAATCAAACTTGGAATACAACTGGAGTTGCTACGGCAATATTAGTCAATATTACTGATACTTTTTCTGATTTTGGTAGTAACATTATTGATTTGAGAATAGATGGAAGTACCGTTGCCGCCGTTGATAGTGCAGGAAATACTAGTTCAGAAGCTTTCAAGGTTCTTGGTACTTTTGGTATAGAGCCAGCTATTCTCAATCCTTTTGGGTTGACACTAAACAGTAATAGTTATATTGGATTTACTAATTCTACTCAAGCATCTGGTTTTGCTGATTTATATCTGTATCGTGATGGTAGTGGTATACTAGGTCAGAGAAATTTCTCAAACCCACAAACATTTAGAGTTTATAATACTTATAGTGGTTTTTCTGGATATGAAGCTGGATACCTTGGATGGAACAACAGTGTTCTTGAAATTGGTGTAGCAGTATCTGGGATGGGTTCGAGTAAACCAATTCACATTATGACTGGAGTATCCACTGCAGTTGCCATCACTACTTCTGGATCTGTTGGTATTGGTACGACTATTCCAGACTCTAGATTGCAAGTTGTTGGTGGTGATATAAGAGTTGGTGTGAGCACTTCTCATGGTGTTGTGCTAACTTCTCCAAATGGAACAAAGTACAGATTGATCGTTGATGATTCTGGTGTTTTGAGCACCGTTCCTGTATAAGATATAGATATATTGACGTTGGGGTAGAACCCTGTTAGAATGTTAGAAAGGTGTGAATAGTTTATGGCAGCTGATGAAATCAATTTCGTAAAACTTGCATTGGAGAACGGAGGTAGTATTCATCCTCTTGTCATTCCTGTGGAAGATTTGAAAGGTCCTGCACTCACTAATCCTTCAGTCTATGTGGATGGTGATACTGTTAGGGTAAATCTAAGAAATATTAATTATACTCTTTATCACGCAGAGAAGAAAAGATTCCAGCATCATTGGGGTCCTCTGGTTTATATTCACCCAGAAAATGACCTCCATCTTCGCACTTGGAATTATATGTGCGAGATGGATGATAATATGAGAATTAAGAGATATAATAGGGTAGATACTTCTAGTTTCCCTGATAAAGAGTTGTGGGAATTTGTGGGTCTTGAAGATGCTCGTATTGTAAGGTGGGAAGGTAGACTTTTTATTACTGGTGTTCGTAGAGACCTTGATACCGTAGGTACTGGTCGTATGGAACTATTTGAGATTGAAGTTACTGATGATAATGTAAAGCAAATCAATCAGTGGCGTATTCCAACTCCAGGTGCAAATGATTCTTATTGCGAAAAGAACTGGATGCCAATCACTGATATGCCATTCCACTATGTAAAGTGGACTAACGGTACTGAAGTTGTAAAGTTTGACCCAGACACGGGGGCTTGTGAGCGTGTTCTGGTAACTGATTGGAGAGACCTTGGATGTATGGACTTGAGAGGAGGGTCTCAGGTCATTCCTCTTATGGGAGAGTATCACTTCTGTCTGAATCACGAAACTTATCTACTGAGAAGTGAACAAGACCGTAAAGATGCTGTGTATCGTCATCGGTTTACTGTCTGGGATAAAGATTGGAATATTATCAAAGTATCGAAGCAATTTAGTTTCCTTATGGGTGCCATTGAGTTTGCTGTTGGTATGACTCCTTATAAAGATGATTATCTTATGACATTTGGGTATCAAGATAATGCTGCTTATCTTTTGAGGGCACCTAAAGATTTTGTAGAGTCTTTTATTTTCTCCTAAGATGAAAGTTGCCATTTGTTTATCTGGTGGGATTAGATACCCACACATTGGATTGGAAAGTATTAAAAAGATTTTTCCAAATTCATTTGTAAAGGTATTCATTCATACCTGGAAAATTACAGATAAAGAGGAATTTTTAAAAACAATACATGGAGTTGAATATAAGGAAAAGGATAAAACAGTAGAAACTCAATTAGATTTTTTAGGCAACTTTAATTATGAAAAACTTCTTGTTGAGGATTACGAATCAAAAAAGATAAAGTTTCAGGAGATTTATAATTCTATAAATTTTCTTCCTTTTGAAAATGGTGGTTGTATAATTCCCAGATACGATGTGGGTCCAATTAGTATGCATTATTCTGTATATAAGAGTAATCAATTGAAGTGTCAATATGAAAAAGAAAATAATATTATTTTTGATAAAGTTATCCGTATGAGATATGATAGTGATTTTGAAGGTAAAGAATTAGATTTGAATAGTCTTCCCGATTGTTTAAATGTGCCAGAAGGGGAAGATTGGTGTGGTGGAATTAATGATCAATTTGCTTTGGGTCCATCTTCCGTAATTGATGTATATTCTGATTTTTATAATCACTTAGATAAACTTGGCGAAGTTTATTATCATCCAGAAACAATGCTTCGTAAATATCTTACGATGAAAAATGTTGAAATAAATCGATTTGATTTCACCGTTAGAATTAATAATAAAATAGATTTTCGTAGAGTAATGTTTTCAGAATCTGGAGAATTGAAATATGGAGTTAATTGGGGATGAAAGTTTTATTTGTATATAACTTTATTCATCCTGAGTACCAAGCTGATTGTGTATATCATGGACTAATTGATAGTGGTATAGAAGTTTATGAGACTGCATACCCACATTACATGTTGGCATCTCATCCAAATCCAAACGAAATTTATGGAAATGGATTTACCATATTTGCAAAGTTATCTCATACTCCAAATATAGATGAACCGCAGCAAATTATAGAAAAGATAAAATCTAGATTTTATGATCAAGTAATCTATGGGTGTGTATATCCTCATGAGATAAGTCAATATCGACAATGTTTAGATTACTTAGATTATGTAAAAGAATATTATCCAAGAAATAAAGTTCATTTTATAGATGGGTCTGATGAACGTGATAATTTTTCATATCAATATAATTTGAATGAATATGGTATTATTTGGAAAAGAGAACTGAGAGATTGGGACTTTGGTAATCCAATTTCATTTGCTATTCCCGAATCACAAATACTCAAAGAAAAAGTAAATAAAGAATTTATTTTTTCTCTTATTTTGGATAGACCAAATACAGGATACGGTACATACAAAGAAGGATATAAATTTACTGAAGAAAAATTGTATTACCAAGAGTATGCAAAAGCATATTATGGGCATACTTGTAAAAAACTTGGATGGGATTGTATGAGGCATTATGAAATTCTTGCCAATAATTGCATTCCATCTTTTCTTGGACTTGAAGATTGCCCCTCCACTATCATGACAAATTTTCCAAAATGGGTCATCCTGGAGACAAATAAATACTCCAAGTATGGGTACGTTCATCCACAGTACTCTGAACTATGTGAATATCTTTTTGATTATACTAAAAAGAATTTGACTACAAAAAAACTGGTTGAGAGATTTTTATGAACATCGTCATTCCGATGGCGGGAGAGGGTACTAGATTTCCAAGAGATAAGTATCATCTACCAAAACCATTGATTGAAATTAATGGAAAACCAATGATTCAACACGCCATTGAATCGATGGATTTAGATGGTAGATATCATTTTGTGATTCGTCAGGACTCTTTTTATCTTCAAGTTTTTGAACTTCTAAAAAGAATTGCTCCTGATTGTAAAGTAATCACTGTAGATGAAACCACAGGTGGTCCTGCCTGTAGTGCCCTTCTGTTTGAATCTGAAATCAATAATGATACTGAATTGGTTATTGCTAATTGTGACCAAATTATGTGGTGGGATTCTGGATTATTTTTACAAACTGCTAGGTACTATAAGTATGATGGTATCGTTGTGACTTATGAAACCGATACTCCTAAAAACAGCTATTGCAAAATAGATAAAAACGGATTAGTATTGGATGTAAAAGAAAAAGAGGTTATTAGCAACATCTCTCTCAACGGTATTCATTATTGGAGAAAGGGTTTTTACTTTGTTGAAAGTGCTCAAAGAATGATTGAAAATAATGATACTGCACCTAATGGTGAATATTATGTTGGTCCAACTTACAACCATATGATAAAGCATTTTGGTAGAAGAGTTTGTATTCACCAAGTTCCAACCTGGCAACATAATCCAGTTGGTGTTCCTGAAGATTTGAATTTGTTTTTGAAAAAGTATGAACATTACAAAAATCACTGATTATGTTAGAGGTTGGTTTATTGGTGACTTTGAACCAACAGTTCTAAGGACGAAAGATTTTGAGGTTGGTGTGCTAACTCATACAAAAGGAGAAGTTTGGCCTGCCCATTATCACAAAGATAGTGTAGAATATAATGTATTGGTAAAAGGTCGTATGATAATTCAAGGAAATGAATTGAGTGATGGTGATGTTTTCGTCTTTGAAAAAGGTGAAGTTGCAGATCCTATCTTTCTTGAAGATTGTACGGTAGTGTGCGTAAAAGTTCCCTCTATTCCATCAGACAAATTTGAGGTTGAAAAATGAAGTTCTTTAGAGAATTAACTGAATACGAAAAAAATCGCTGCGTAGTTGCAACGTATTATATTGAGGCACATCAACAAGTTGGAGACTTGAGAGATGCTGCTTGGAACCTTGCAATTGGACAAAGCGTAGGTAATCCAAAGGTTCGTAATCGTTGGGAAAACGATGAACTTTTTGAACTGTCTTCCTGTGTAATTTATGGCACGGAAGAAAATCTTACAGGCGTTTATTCTGGTACAGTCAAGATTGGATTTCCTAAGGTCAATACTGACTGGGAAGGTGATGGAATTTCACATCTTCTTTGTCAATTGATGGGTGGTCAATTAGATATTGATGTTTTCAAAGTCTGCAGACTCCAGAAGTTAGAGTTTCCTGCAGACGTTGAAGCATCTTTCCTTGGACCTAAAAATGGTATTGATGGTATTCGTAAGTTTGTCAATCGTTATGACAAGCCTCTCTCTGGTGCGATTGTAAAACCAAAGACTGGAATCTCCCCACAAACTCTTTCTGAGATGGTGAAAGAACTTCTTGATGGTGGAGTAGATTTTATCAAAGAGGATGAGATTCTTTCTAATCCTTCATTCTGCCGTCTTGAAGACCGTGTAGAACTGATTTCTAATATTGTCAACAACTGTGGTCGTAACGTAATCTATGCATTCTGTATTAATGGTGATCACCATACCATTCTTGATCGCGCTAAATTTGTTGCTGATAATGGTGGAAATGGTATTCATATCAATTTTTGGTCTGGTCTTGGGGTTTACAATTCTGTTAGAAAAATGGATTTACCGTTGTTTATCCATTATCAGAAAAGTGGGGACAAAATTCTTACGGATAAACGCCACGCATTTGGAATAGATTGGGATGTACTTTGTGACCTTGCTGGTCTATGTGGTGTTGATACGATTCACGCTGGGATGTGGGGTGGATACTTGAGTGATGATGAGAATGAACTCCGTAAGACTCTTGAAGTTCTTCATGGTAGGAATGTTCTTCCTGCATTGAGCTGTGGTATGCATCCTGGCATCGTCAACACGACTGCAGAGAAGTTTGGTACAGACTTCCTTGCCAACTGTGGAGGTGCCGTACACGGGCACCCAGGGGGCACTCTGGCGGGTGCTCTGGCAATGCGTCAAGCAATTGATAAAACTCCTGGAGCAGAGTTTCGTGCCGCTATTGATAAGTGGGGATATGAAACTGGAGGTGGTTCTTTACCAGAGTGGGTTTTAGATTTTTGATATGAAAATTATTTCTCATCGCGGAAATTTAGTAGGTCCAAACCCTCTCTGGGAAAACAGTGTTGCTTATATTGAAGAAGCAATTGCTGAGGGATTTGATGTTGAAATAGATTTGTGGGTTGAGGATGGTGAGTGCTATCTCGGGCACGATGATCCTCAATATTTTGTAACTATGGGATGGTTGCGAAAGTATAAAGATATACTTTGGATTCATTGTAAAAATCGAGAAGCACTTGAAAAGTTATCAAACTCTATGGTAGAATTCAACTACTTTTGGCACGAATCTGACAAATATACAATCACTAGTAAAGGAGTCGGGTGGTCTTTAGTAGGAGAAATTCCTTATTCTAATTCGGTTGTTGTTATGCCAGAAATGGCAGAATTGAATGACGAATACATAAAGAATAGTTTTGGTATATGTACTGACTTACCAATTTTTTATAGAAATAACTTTGGAGTAAACAATGAAGTGGGAAACTGATCTTGTAAAAGATATTAGAACTAATACTGACTATGATGATGTTGATATTTGGGATCCTCATCCACAAGGATATCACAAACATTCTCCTGTAGAAGTAACTGATTGTAATCGTCACGCTCTTTTGCAGCAGTTCATGAGAGTTCGTGATGGTGCAAAAGCAATTCTTGAAATTGGTATTGGTAGAAATGCCGAACAATCTTTTGCATATGTATTTTTTAACAGTAAGAAAAAAGATACTGTTTATGTTGGATTAGATATTGATGACCGTTCATTCTTGAATGATTCGGAGAAAAATATCTATACTTTAGTTGCTGATAGTTCTAACTATGATGAAAATCTTGCTAAGTTCAAAGAACTTGGGGTAGAAAAATTTGATTTTATTTTCATTGATGGATGGCATAGCATCAATCAGGTTTTGAGGGATTGGGAATATACAAATATTCTTGCTGATGGTGGTATCGTTGGATTTCATGATACATCTTGCCATCCTGGTCCACATAATTTTGTAAACGCCCTTGACCCAGAAAAATGGGTTGTAGAAAAAAATGTTTGTCCTAATGATTGGGGAATTGGATTTGCTTGGAAAAAATGAGTATTTCTGTAATTTGTGCTTGTAAAAATAGAAATAATCCTCTTCGTATTTCTTTGAATTCTTGGTTGAATTTCAAAGAAATTACCGAGGTGATTATTGTTGATTGGAGTTCTGATGAATCTTTAGAGAAATTCTTAGACCTGGATGACAGGGTAAAAATCATTAGAGTTGATAATAAGCAGTTTTTCAATCAACCACAACCACTAAACATTGCAATTAACTTTGCTAGTGGAGATCGGATTCTAAAGTTAGATACTGATTATGTTCTAAATCCGTACTATAATTTTTTTGAAACTTATAGCATTGATGACAATTCTTTTGTTTCTGGAAAGATACCGTACAAAAGTCCAGAGTTTTGGTCAGAAGAATTGAATTGTTTTACCATCGATAAAATGTCGATGACGGATCCAGAACTTAGAAATTACTTCAATACCTATAGTGAATACTACAAATATTTGACAGGACTTCTTTATATTACTAAAGAAAATCTTTTGAAAATTGGTGGGTATAATGAAAATCTTGGTAAGTATTATGCGTTTGAAGATGATGAGATCTATAAAAGACTAGAACTTTCTGGACTTGAGCATAAAAAGTTATATTATGATCATAGACTCCATCATATACCCCATCCAGATTATAAGCGGACTGAAAACTTTGAAGGATTTCATGATGAAGAATTGAATAATGTTCTTCGATATAATTTAGAACCATATTATGAGGGTAAAGAACTAGAATGGCAACTTGAATATGCTATTTCTGTTTCTCATATTAAAAAAAATAAAGAAATAATTTCTGAAATTACTGAACCATACGTCGAACCCAAGACCCATTGGGAAATAAAAGAAATCTCTGATAGGTATTATTCTGCTATGAATTTAGAAACGAAAGTTGAAAATGTGAATCAAGTTAGTAAATTAGAAGGATTTCCTACAGTTTACTATGTTAGTTTAGAAGAGAGTCTGGATAGACAATCTAATCTTCATAATCAATTTGAATCTTATGGTGTAACTGACCTGGTTCCAATAATTTCAAAACGCTTTCATGAGTGTGATGATAAAGTTTATGGAGAGCAGCTTCATATTCTCGACGGTGGAACCATTGGGTGTGTAGTTTCTCATATCAAAGCAATTAAGAAGTGGTATGATGAAACTGATGATGATTATGCGTTCTTTTGTGAAGATGATCTTAGTTTGGAACCAGTTCAATACTGGAACTTTACTTGGAATGACTTTATAGAAGCAATTCCCGAAGATGCTGAATGTGTTCAACTTTGCTGTATTCGTAGTTCTCAACAGGAAGTTCTGTTTAGGGAAAGAACAATGTATGATTGGTCAGTGACCGCATATATTATCACTAGAGACTATGCCAGAAAAATTATCGAAAGATATTGTGATGGGGATGCTTATAAGTTAGAAATTCCTGGAACTAATTTTTATCCAATGCCAGAAACCGTGATGTTTTATGGTATGGGTAAAGTTTATGCTGTTGATTTGTTTGTTGAAGAACAGAATCTAAAATCAACATTTACAGAAACTGCGAACATTGAAGGTGGAAACAAAGATCATCACGTTGATAGTTACCGTTATATTATTGATTGGTGGAAAAACAATGGGTCTAACTGCACCATCGATAATCTGATGGGTAAAACTATTTCAACAATTCCAAATGTGGAAGTTGAAAAGGAACCAGAGATTGTTGAATTTAGTGAAGAGATAATTCCAATCATTGATGAAGATCCTTCGTTATTTCAAGTCAAGACTGCTCAAGTTGAATTGGAAGAATTGTTATCTGCATATGCTAGAGATAGTGAAAATCCTTCTACAAATTTTGCCATGGGATTTTGGTATGAGAAATATGGACATACCGCACCAGCACTTTCTTACTTTTTGAGAGCTGCTGAAAGATCATCCGATGATGATTTTTCTTATGAATCTCTTATTCATTGTCATCATTGTTATGATAAACAAGGAACTAGAGATGGCACTGCAATCTCTCTTTTACAGCAAGCGATTTGTTTACTTCCAAAAAGACCAGAAGCTTATTTCCTTCTAGCAAGATTTCATGAAAGAAGGCATCAGTGGAATGATTGCTACAAATATGCATCTTTAGGACTCAGTATTTGTAACTTCGATCTCCCACCATTAAAAACTTATGTTGAGTATCCTGGATATTATGGTTTACTATTTGAAAAGGCAGTATCTGCTTGGTGGTGGGGAAAAACTGAAGAGAGCAAAGAAGTATTTTTAGACTTGTACGATAATTATTCTCTTGACACAACTTATCATGCCGCCGTCATTGATAATCTGAAATTATTTGGTATTGATAAAACAAATGAATGACTATGTGAAAATGGATATCGTTCTTCAGGGACGATATAATCAGTACACTGATGACATCATTGAAAGTTATCTGAAGGTTCCTTTTGTAAACAACATCATCCTTTCTTGTTGGGAGGATGATGTTGTAAACACTCAACCAGAAAGAGTGCAGACAGTACAAAGTAAATTTCCTTTTACTCCAGGAACAGATAATAGAAATCTTCAGATTGTATCTTCTTTAGAAGGTATAAAAAAAGTTACTACTGATATCGCAATCAAGATGCGTACAGATCAGAAGTACACTTATCAAAGCATGATACAGATGTATCATTTTTTTATGAAGCATAAAGAGGTGGAAGAAAAGTTTCAGCACAATGAAAATAGTCCTAAAGGAAAGATTTTCGTTGCTGGATTTTATCCACACTTATTGTTTCATCCAAGAGACCATATTTTCTGGGGATATACCTCAGACCTTTTGACACTCTTTGATATTCCATTAGAATATAATGGTCTCTATGACAAGATTAGAGTAAGTAAAGACCAGTTGTATAAGTTCTATCCTCACTATACTCGGACAGAAACTTATATTGGTGCTCATTACTGTTCTAACTTCAACGATACAATTAAGATTTTCTTACTTTATCCTGATAGGTATCTTTATGATTATGCTCCTAAAGGAGCAGAGTCTTTTGAATATAGTCAAAAATATTCAAAGATTGCATTCAAGTCCTTCCCTAGAGAGGGAATACAACTTTCCTGGCCAACCAAAAACCTAACAGAGTATCCTTACGAGGAGCAAAAATTAGGTTATCATGAGTGCTGGCATGAGGATGGATACTAAAAATAAATATTACAAAAATTCACAATTATAACGATATGAAATTTGCAGTTTATTCTAAAGATGGGTGCCCTTACTGCAGTAAAGTTAAACAAGTATTAGAGTTGACTAATCAGCAGTTTGTGGTTTATAATCTAGGAGTTGAATTTACCAAAGAACAATTTTACGCCGAATTTGGGCAAGGTGCTACTTTTCCTCAGGTTATCTGTGATAGTCAAAAACTTGGTGGGTGTGTAGATACCGTCAAGTTTCTTCAGGAAAAAAATCTTGTATAATGAGTAACCTAAATAATGGTAACCACAGAAACCGTGGTGTTGAACTTATTCTACGTGGAAAAAAAAGGAGGCAACCCAAACATTTTCAGATTGTTTTTGAAAAGTTGGTTTGCTTCTTTCGAAGGGAAGCAAACATCTATTTTGAATTTTCCTTAGACATTAGGAAAAAAAAGTAGTTTCCTGGAGAAAAACCTATGTTAGCAACAAGCCTAGTAGTTGGTTCATTTGTAACCATTTTATTTTTTATTGTTGGGATAATGTTAGGGTGGGTTGCTAGAGAATACATGATGAATTATCGAGAAGTTCCCAGGTTCCATCCTGAAATGTATGATCACAATGGAAATATTATTCCCGACGAAATTTTAGCCGTGAGGTTTGAAAACGATTATGACTACGACGACGACGAAGAAGACTAAATCTACTTCTTCAACAAAACCAGCAAAGGCTGTAAAGGTTGTTTCAGAAGACCTTCCAGCAAATCCTTTTGCCTTTGAAGTTCTTGCTCTTGCATCAAAACAAAGGTCAAATGCTAAGAAAGTAGAAATTCTGAAAAAGTATGAACATCCTTCACTGAAATCTATTTTCATTTGGAATTTTGACGATAGTATTATTTCTGTTCTTCCGCCTGGTGAAGTTCCATATGCCAGCGTTGGTGAGCAAGGTTCTTTCAGTGGAACAATTACGGGAAAGATTGAAGACGCCGTAACAAAAATGCAAGAACTTGGTACCAATTCTCTTGGTTCTCAAGATCAAGGACGCTCTTCTATCCGTAAAGAATATGAAAAGTTTTATAACTTTGTAAAGGGTGGTAATGATGGACTGAGTTCTCTTCGTAGAGAAACGATGTTTATTAATCTTCTTCAAGGTCTTCATCCACTTGAAGCAGAAATTGTATGTCTTGTAAAAGATAAGAAACTTACTGAAAAATATAAACTGACGAAAGAAATTGTTTCGGAAGCATATCCAGATATTAAGTGGGGTGGGCGTTCTTGAGTATGAGTAAACTTCGTAATGTAATTGAAAAGGCACAACGTACAGAAAATCTTATGGACCATTGGACACCTGCAGAAAAAGAAACATGTAAGTCACGGTACGGTTGTGACATCATGATTGAAAATGGTTCGTATGCAGAAGTCTGTACGAAAGATGCTCCAAATGATGCTTATATTATAAAGTATACTGTTGACGAAAAAATTTGCTTTGATCTTACTAGGGGATCAAGAATTCGTTTGTTTGACATGTACTGGGATAAGTTTCGTAATAATCTAAAGAGTATTGACTTTGGATATGGACGAGTCAATCCAAAACTATGGGGATACCAAGCACCCCAAAAGAAAAAGAGAAAATAATTGCCCGATACCTGGAAAAAATTTCCAGGTATTTTTTTACCTATTAAGTTTTATAAAACTGTAACAAATGTTACAGAACTATTTGACTAGATAGTATGAATAGGGGTATAATAATCCCCTAACGTTCATCCTATGGCTAAAGCACTTTTGCTTTTGGCATGGGTTCCACTTCTTTCTTTTGCCACGCCACAGTTAGTACAAACTGGATTACCAGTTAGAATTAGTTGTGACGCCGCGTGGGAACTAATGGACATCGTTAAAAACGACGATGTAGTTATTCAAAGAGTAGAAGACCGATTGCTATTAGAACTCCGAAAGGATGTTGTCAATAAGTGCTAAAATTGAATAGGACGGAAGTAAGCCGACTCGGAACGGATCGTTCATTCGCTATTCGCAAATAGCGAACGCAAAAGCCGACTGAAGGAACGCTCTTTAGCCTCAAAATTAAGGAGAAAACCTAATGTCTAAAGTCGTTTATAGAGGGTGTCAGTACGACACTGAAGATGCTAAGAAAGAGTATGAAACTTGGTATCTCAAGACTCATGCTCCTGCTCATCCACAAAATACATATCGTGGTGTAGCATACCGTCCATGTAAAAACATGGAGGTACATAAATGAAAAAACTTAACTTCCTACAACTCATCAAAGAGCAGAAACAAAAAGAAGAACGTCGTTATAAAGCACTGCTTGTAAATGCAGGGGCGAAGTGATGATAGTTATTGCACAAATTACAGTAGCATCTGCTACTTTTATTACCCTATTGTCACTGTATGTTCAGTGGCTTTCTAAGTAATCAAAGGAGGGTTGATCCCCTCCTTTTTTTATGCTAGAATTTTGAGAGAGAATGGTATCTTATGGACAAGGACAAACTAAAACTTATAGTCCGTAATCTTGAACTGTTGGTTGATTCTCTGAAAGCAGAAGTTTATTCTGATGTATCTGCTTACAAGTATACTGAAGCAGAAGTGAGAAAAAGACCGATTTTAGATTACGACGAAATTTTTGAGGACTCTGATTTAGATGACTAGTAGAGCACGAAAACTTATAAAGTTGCTTGAGAAACTTGTAAAGCAAGAGCATCTTTATACTGAAGAAAAAATCATAGAAATGAAACAACAACTGCGAGCACTGAAAGAAGAACTCGCAGAATTAGAAGCAAAAACATCAAAAGGATTTGGTAAGAAATGACTGTAAAACTTATTTCGGTAACGCCTGATGCAGAAAAAACAATGGCGTATGTTGCACGAGTTAGTAATCCTGCGAATCAAGACAACGAAAACTATGCCAAGTTGCTTGCTTATTGTATTAAGCATAATCATTGGTCTGTTTTTGAACAGAGTTTTATGACGCTTGAGATTGAAACGAATCGTGGCATCGCGGCTCAAATCCTTCGTCATAGGTCCTTCACATATCAAGAATTTTCGCAACGCTATGCAGATTCTTCTTTGTTGAGTGATTACATTCCTACACCAGACCTTCGCCGTCAAGATACTAAGAATCGTCAGAACTCAATTGACGATATTCCCGATTATGAGAAACTGACTCTGCAGAGCAAGATTCAAGAGCATTTTGCACAGTCTATGCGCCTCTACAAGGAACTTCTTGCTCATGGTGTGGCAAAGGAATGTTCAAGGTTTGTATTGCCCTTGGCGACGCCCACACGCATCTATATGTCTGGCTCTTGCAGGTCATGGATTCATTATATCAATCTTCGTTCTGCAAACGGTACTCAGAAAGAGCATATGGATATTGCTCTGGAATGCAAAAAAGTATTCATCGAACAATTCCCAGCAGTAGCAGAAGCTCTTGAGTGGGTCTAAATAAATTATCTTGAATTCGTAACTTTATGGCGACTTATCCTATTATTAATAAAACCACTGGTGAACAGAAAGAAGTGTCAATGAGTGTACACGACTGGGACCAGTGGAAGAAGGACAATCCAGATTGGGAAAGAGATTGGTCTGACCCATCAACTTGCCCACAACCAGGGGAAGTTGGTGAGTGGAGGAACAAACTTATCAACCGAAATCCTGGGTGGAATGATGTATTAGATCGTGCTTCAAAAGTTCCTGGTTCTACTGTAAAGAAACTCTGATGGCAAGAAGAAAAAGAGGAAATGATATCCAACCAATTGGTGTTGGACTGACTACAAAACAAATGAAGAGGAGAAAACCAATTAGTTCTGAGTATCTAATTGATATTGAACCTCTTACTGACAACCAAAAAGCATTGTTTAAATCTTATGAAGATGGAAAACATTTAGTTGCTTACGGATGTGCTGGAACAGGTAAAACTTTCATCACTCTTTATAATGCTATCTGTGATGTATTGGATGAAAGAAGTCCATACGAAAGAGTTTATATCGTTCGTTCTCTAGTCGCAACAAGAGAGATTGGATTCCTTCCAGGAACTCACGATGATAAGGCAGATATTTACCAAATTCCATATAAGAATATGGTGAAGTATATGTTCCAGATGCCTTCAGATTCTGAGTTTGAAATGCTTTATGGAAATCTAAAGTCGCAAGAAACTATCAAATTTTGGAGCACTTCTTTTCTCCGTGGAACAACTCTCGATAATTCAATCATTATTGTTGATGAGTTTCAAAACATGACTGCTCACGAGTTGGATTCTATCATTACTCGTGTTGGTGAAAATTCTAAAATTATGTTCTGCGGTGATGCCTCTCAATCTGACTTAGTGAAAACTAATGATAGAAATGGCATCGTAGACTTTATGGCAATCTTGCGTAAAATGCCTTCGTTTGACATAATCGAATTTGGTGTAGATGATATTGTTCGTTCTGGACTTGTAAAGGAATATATTATTGCAAAAATGGAACTAGGTTTGTAATTTTTTATGAATATTGTTATTGTTGGTGGTGGTACTGCAGGTTGGTTATGTGCTTTTATTCTGGCACAAAGAAACATAAACAAGACTCATAACATTACACTTATTTCTAGTTCTGAAATAGGCACGATTGGTGTAGGTGAAAGTACAACTGGTATTTTTACCTCCTTGTTTATTTCCGATGAAATTGATTTCATGGATTTTTTGAAGCAAACTGATTCCACCATCAAAACTGCGGTTCTTCTTAAAAATTGGAATAAAGATAAAAAGGATTTTTATAGTCCAATTGATGGATCAGTTACTTCAACTCAAGGAATTGATTCTGCTTTGTATTATGCTGTTCATGAAGATCTCCCAAGAAGTAACTGTAGTATATGGTCTTTGCTTGCTAAGGCAAATAAAACAAGTTTGAGTAAACGTACTTTATCTCTTGGTAGAACTCATCCAGCATTACATATTGATACTTACAAAACTGCAGAATTTCTAAAAAATAAATCTACCCAAAAGGGTGTAACTTATATTGATTCTAAAGTCGAAAATGTAATTCTAAATGAATCTGGATTTATTGAAAAATTAACTTTGTCTAATGGGAAAGAGGTAACAGGTGATTTCTTTATTGATGCATCTGGATTTTCTAGGAAGTTGATTAGTAAGGTAGGTTCTTCTTTTGTTAGTTACAAGAAGAATTTGCCAGTCAATAAAGCCCTAACATTTAGTCTTGAAAAAGATTCTAATGAAGATTATTCACCAGTAACAGTATCACATGCACTCTCATCTGGTTGGATGTGGAAAATACCAACTAGAAAAAGATATGGTATTGGATATGTTTACTGCGATTCATATCTATCTGAAGAGATGGCATTCGTTGAAGTTCAAAGAACTATAGGAAAACAAATAAAAGATTACCGATTTATAACTTTTGAATCTGGACGACTTGATAAGTTATGGAATAAGAATTGTTTATGTATTGGTATAGGTGGATCTTTCTTGGAACCACTTCAAGCCACTAGTATTCATACTACTATTTTACAAATAAATGATTTTGTCCAGTATCATCTCAAAGATACATTTTCTAAAACATATTCTGAATATTCGGAAAACCTTTACAATATAAATTTCAATTATGTTTTAGATAATTATAGAAATTTTGTTTCTATGCACTATGGTGGTGGGAGGGATGATTCTCCGTTCTGGAGAGAAATCAATATAACAGATGAAGCAAAAACAATAATAGGACTATCAAAACACAGATTAGCTTATCGTTCTGATTTTAGAATGAATTATGGTATTCCAGGACCAACAACATATGAATTATGTTCTTATATTTTAGATGGTATTGGATGCTTTACTAAAGAAAAAACTAAAGAGTTATTTGACGAAAATCCAAATATGTATTATGATGCAAAAAGAATCTACAATGAATTTTATAATTCTAATTTAGAGTCTATTAATCATGATTATTTTAGTCCAAAAGAACTTGATCATTACATAAACAATCTTCCTTGATTTTATGATTCAAAAATTTAACCATGTTGATGTAGTTCTTCCAAATCTGGAAAGAGAAACAATTGATGGTGTTCGCTACTATAAAGTTCCAGATGAAGAAGAACTTCTTCGATTGGTTTCTATTACTTCAGTAACTAGTCACTTTAATAAAGATATTTTTATTAACTGGCGAAAAAAAGTTGGTGAAGAAGAAGCTGAGCGTATCACAAAAGCGGCAACAAGTCGTGGTACTGATATGCACTCTTTGGTCGAAAACTATCTCTATAATAGAGACCTCCCTCCAGTCCAACCTCTATCTGATTTTCTATTCAAGATTGCAAAGACTGAACTAAATCGTATAAATAATATTTACGCCTTAGAAGGTTCTCTTTATAGTAAGCAACTTGGAGTTGCTGGAACTGTAGATTGTATTGCAGAATACAATGGAGAACTGGCAATCATCGATTTTAAGACATCGAAAAAACCCAAACCACGAGAGTGGATTGAACACTATTTTGTACAAGCAGCTGCATATGCTTGTATGTTCTATGAATTGACTGGCATCCCAGTCAAAAAACTTGTAATCTTAATGGCTTGTGAAAATGGAGAATGCGTCGTTTATGAAGAATATGACAAAGCAAAATACATCAAACTACTCACCCAATACATTAGAAAGTTTGTTAGAGATAAACTGGAGCTCTATGGAGAATAATAACGAATTAGAGAGAGCGTTGGAAAATAAATTTCTAACGCCATCTAAATTTGCTCTAGAGATAGAAAAAATTGTAGCGGAAGAAAATCTCAACTACATTGATGCGATACTGATGTATTGCGAAAGTAATAATCTTGAGGTAGAATCAGTTACAAAGTTGATTTCAAAACCACTCAAAGAACGTTTGAAGTGGGATGCAATCCGTCTCAACTTCATGAAAAAAACAAGTAGAGCAAAATTACCACTATGATTTCTCGTGATGAATTAATGCACCATCGCCTTCAAGCTTGGTTGCGTGAAAATAAATCGAATGACTTAGAATATCTTGGTTACTATCCAGATACTTTGGGTCTCAATCAACACTGGTATCGTATTGGTGAACACCAAGTCACAGTTGATTGTATTGAAGATATTGAATTTGCTGGATTTGTAGATGCTGAAAGTGACACCCTTTGAAACCTATCAACATTATTTGTCTTTAAAAAATCATTTCACAAACCCCAAATACGACTTCTTTAAGTATGGTGCAAAGACTCGTGCCAGTATTTCATCCTTCAATAAACGTAAGGACAAATACTGGTTTGAAAAAACGAGTCGCAAGTATTCGGATAAAGAAGTTGTAGATTTTCTTGTATCAAATTTTGTAGCAGCAGACAACCCACAGAACTTATGGATTGGAGAAATTATCAATTCTGGAGAAAGAACGTACACAGATTGGATGAGAAGACAGCAGAGTTTGACTTACTTGTTCAAAGAGCAAAGCAACGAATTGTTCTTGGAAACAGAATTGGAAGATGCATTGAATTGTTCCAAGGGTCATCCACCAGTACTGAAAAAATTTCTAAGCGGGCAGTTATCGCTAGAAACTTTAACAATTTACGAAAAAATATTCCATTTTTCAAAAGATTTTGATAAGAAACTTTTGGACCCAGTGTGGGAAACCGTAAGTTTGAAAATCAAAAAATATATGCCATTCATAAATATTGACGTATTCCATTACAAAAAAATCTTGCGGGACATTATCAATGAGTAATTTTTTTGATTCTGAAATTATTCAGGAAGAACTTGAAAGTATCAATGAGTTGCAAAAGCAAATTTATTCGAGTATAATGTCCTTTGGGTTTATGTCTAAAGAAGACAAGATGGAACACGTTGAAAAACTTTCCACCTTGTTGGAAAAGCAAAAGATTATGTATACTAGACTTTCACTATCTAATGACCCAAAAGCATTAGAGATGAAAGAGAACATTCGTAAGTCCGTCGCTATTATGGGGTTTCCCCCAGAGACTGATATGAATGTTCTGTTTACTAGTATGAGCAAGACGATTGATTCTCTCAAAAAGAACCTTGACTCTGCCTTCTGACCTTGCTATAATATCCGAGTAATCCCCCGAATCCAAACTATCCGAGGTATCTAAATGGGCTTTGCCGATCTTAAGAAACAGTCTAAACTTGGTTCCCTGACCGCCAAACTGGTCAAGGAAGTTGAAAAAATGAATAACAACAGCGGTTCTAGTGATGACCGTCTGTGGAAACTGGATGTAGATAAAAGCGGTAATGGTTATGCCGTAATCCGTTTCCTTCCCGCTCCGAACGGTGAGGACCTTCCGTTCGTGAAACTCTACAGTCACGCATTCCAAGGTCCTGGTGGTTGGTATATTGAGAACTCTCTGACTACTCTGGGTCAAAAGGATCCTGTGTCGGAACTGAACTCCGAACTGTGGAATAATGGTACTGATTCTGGTAAAGAACTTGCCCGTAAGCAGAAGCGCAAACTGACCTACGTTTCCAACATCTATGTGGTGAAGGACCCTGCTAATCCTGCCAATGAAGGTAAGGTCTTCCTGTTCAAGTATGGTAAGAAGATCTTTGACAAACTCACCGAAGCAATGCAACCTGAGTTTGAAGATGAGCAAGCGATTGATCCGTTTGACTTCTGGAATGGTGCTAACTTCAAACTGAAAGCAAAGAACGTTGCTGGTTATCGTAACTATGATTCCAGCGAGTTTGCTGCTCCTGGTCCTCTTCTGGATGATGATGAAGAACTGGAAGCAGTTTGGAAGAAAGAGTATTCTCTTGCTGAGCACATTGCTGCAGACCAGTTCAAGTCTTATGATGAACTGAAGAAGCGTCTTGACTATGTTCTGGGTAACAAAGGCACTCCCCGTTATCAGGACCCCGAAGATATCGAAGAAGAAGATACCAGTCGTGGTTCTGTGAAAGAACTGGACGATGACCTTCGTTCAGAACTCAACAGTCTGAAACCCACCCGTCGTGCTGCGGTTGAAGATGATGAAGACGATGATGCACTTTCGTACTTCGCCCGACTTGCTGAAGAATGATGAACTGGGGGCATATGCCCCCCTTTTTTATAGGATTGTATTTCTAGTATTCTCTGTCTTGATAAGTTTATCGTTCACGTATTGTGAAGATTTTCCATAAGTCATTATTCTTCTGGTATCATTAATAAATGTCTGAATATATCTTTGCTGCAGAACAAAAATTGTTCTCTTCTCCTCATTGAGTTTTGTCTCATACTCATAATTAGTAACTCCAGTGACTGGATAAAAAGTCTCTGCTGGACTTTCTGGATTTCTAAATGAGAAGTTGGAATCTACAATCTTTCCAGCAGGCATTAGGAGTCTGCCTTTGGAATCTTTTACTTCAGTTGTTTCGTAGTGGTGAATAGATGTTAGATACTGCTCACCATATTTGTCAATTGAATACTGATATAATTGTTCACTAGAAAGTGGCCACTGGTCTCTGACATTTGTGATACCTGCAACTGTCAGAACTATCCAATCATATCCTGGATTATTATAGAGTTCGTTAGCAACAGTATCTGGTCTTCCACCATCAGAAATTTCATACTTTTGAAAGATTGTCGTAACATCTTTTAGGTCATCACGAAGTTTTGCTCTACGGAAGACATTCTTTACTCTCACATAATCATCGGATGATAATCTATCCGATAATGGTGATTGATAGTCTAAGTCTGGAAGTTCTCTGAAGTAAGTCATTAGTAACCTGTCCCCTCTTTGCCTTCAGGAGTATCATAATCTTCCGCATAAATTGGTGTCAGTTCTTGGAATGTAAGGTCTATCTTGATATGTACTGGAGTTGCATCAGAGTACGTTGCATAAGTTCCAGAACCAGTATAATCAACATTCATTCCAAGCAATGCACACATCTTGAAACGATTCAAGTATGGGTGTTGTTTATTTCCACTTTTATATTGCAATCTGAATACACTTGGTGCTTGTATAAAAACTCCTCCAGCAGCACCTTTTCTATCTCTTCTTCCAGACATTTCTTGTTTGAAAGTCCTGATGATTTTTTTAATCTGGTCTGACTCCGTTTGTGACCTTGGAATTAAATCATAAGAAAGTACAAATGCTTCTCTCAAACTCACACCTTGGAAAAGTAATTCAATGTTTTGGTTGAATACTGCCCCAGTTGTTCTACTAAGAATTCCACCAGCACTAGTGTCTTGTCCCATCAGTTGCCCTACAGCCTTTCCTACCAACTGAGTTTGAAGTGCTTTTTGCACCATACTACTTCCAGTTAGTGCTCCAGCAAATGTAGTCGCTGCAGTTTCTAATGCTTTTACTGGATTTCCAGTTATACCTTCCATTCCAGTAGCAAATGCAGCAGCTGTCAAAGGTCCCATAGTATCGGCATTCCAACTAGTTGCATTAGAAGACCTTACTGATTGTGGAACTGGCAACATAATATATTTTTTTGCAACTGCTGTGCCATAGTTCTCATCGGAAGTTGGTTGTATCAAATCAATAGCAAGACCAGGAGGCTCATAATTTCTTATTGTTATATGAAGGTAGTCATCATTCTTATCTAACTTTGCATAAGGATAACGAAGAGTTTCTACCGTTGGAGCTTTTTCTTGCTTCTTGGCATTAGGATTTGCGTTAGGATTTGACTGAGCAGAACTTGTACCTCTGTCAGACAAACTTGTTCCTTGCTGTGCTAATGTGAATCCTAAAGTTGGGTCCGCCATATGGCTATTTTTTAGTTATTTATTCGGATTTTTGCATAAGGAATAGATCTCATATCTTTTATCTCTTCAGGTCTAACTTTATATAAAGAACCGTTGATTTCATCCCAAGTATATTGTCTTACTCCTTCCCAGTGAAAATTGATTCCTCTGAATCCCCAAGAAAACATATCAGTCACTGCAACTAAAGGATATTCATCAAATGTAATACCTGGTGTCTTTGGATTATAAAAGAATGTATAATAATTACCAGCACTAGGTTTATCTTCCGTTTCTGTCAACACCTCCATCAATTCTATCATTAGGTCATCTGGGTCTTCATTTCCAATAAGACCATCCACAATATCTCTAACTCTGTTATTATCAGTATCTGCGACAGGTCCTCTACCTTTTTGTTGATTTTCTGTTTGTCTTTGTTTTAGACTTTTTCTAGGCATTTTAGACTCCTAAATCGTCTTCTGTTAGAACACGAAACTCCCATTGACGGTCTTCACAAAATTCTTTTGCGGCTTTCCATTTTGCCTGATTCTTAGCATATTCAACAACCTCATAGATGTAACCTTTTGTTTTTTTCTGCTGTACCTTTGGTTCTACAGTTTGTTTTTTGGGTTTTATTTCTATTAGATATTTTTTGATTTGACCAGTGCTTTCTTTGACCTTAATATAAAAGTCTGGGAAGTATCTATGAACACGATTATCGACTGGAGACCTATAAGGTAGGGCAATCTCCTCACTTCCCCATTCGAGAATGTTTTCATTCAGGTCACAATATTTCATAAACTTTCTTTCCCACAGTGACCTGTAAACAATATTTCGAGGGTCTCCTTTATATTTCTGTGGATATGATGGTTGGTATTTTCCTTTATAGGACATCTAAATACTTATAATAAAAGACTCATAATAGGTATTTAGAGTGGCAATAAGACCTCGCAAAATATCAGACATTAAACCACTTTTTACCAATCTTGCTCAAACATCACATTATGAGGTAAAGTTTCTTGGACTTCCACGAGAGCTAATGGCTTATCTTGGTAAGAAAGGAGTGGGTTCTAGATTTGTTGGTGATGATGTTGGACTTCTGTGTTTTTCTGCTTCTCTACCAACGTCTAATCTTGCTTCTGCAAGTGTGACAGGTTCTTATACTGGAATCACAGAGAACTTTGCACATACTAGACAGTACAATCAATTGTCTTTGGAATTCTATGTAGATAATAATTACAAGACTATGATATTCTTGGAAAGTTGGATGGAGTTTATTGCGAGTGGTTCATACAACCCACAAAACTTAGATAATGAAAATGCAAGCATAGACCCAAACCAACTAAACTATTTTTCGAGAATGCAATATCCAGAATATTATAAAGCAAATGGAGTGAAAATTATAAAATTTGAAAGAGATTATAGAAGATTTATTGAATATAACTTTCTTGGATTATATCCACAAACGATTAGTAGTCCAAGTATATCATATACTCAATCAGATACTCTAAAAGTTAGTGCAACCTTTAGTTATGATAGATACATTGCAGGAAAATGGACAAGTTTGAGTTCTCAAGTTGGTGATAATAATAATCAATTACCACAATCACCACCACCAACTAATAGCAAACCAGATACTCCAGCAACAACTAGAAGACCACCTACTGTTTATCAGACTGCACAGGCAGGCCAGAACGAAGGGGTAAGTCCAAGAATCACCAAAATATAACCCATAAATAATTTTACTGAGATAGTCTATAGGTTATTATGCCATTACCAAAGATTGCGACTCCTACATTTGAGTTGGAAATACCTTCATTAAAGAAAACAATTAAGTATCGTCCTTTTCTTGTCAAAGAGGAAAAGATTTTGATTCTTGCAATGGAAAGTGAAGACCCAAAGCAAATTGCCGAAGCAGTAAAAACAGTAATTTCAAACTGTATTATTACAAAAGGAATCAAAGTTGCCGACTTAGCAACATTTGACATTGAATATATGTTCCTCAATATTAGAGGAAAGTCTGTTGGTGAAAATATCGATGTTCTGATTACTTGCCCAGATGATAATGAGACGCAAGTTCCTACCAGTATTGATATTGATGATATTCAAGTGACTTATAATGAAAATCATTCGAGGGATATCAAATTAGATGATACTCTTACCCTGAGAATGAAGTATCCATCAATGCAAGAGTTTATCAAAAACAACTTTGCACAATCCACAAACGTAAGTGTTGATGATACTTTTGATATGATTGCATCTTGTATTGAGCAAGTTTATTCTGAGGAAGAATCTTGGGCAGCATCTGATATGACCAAGAAAGAACTTTTAGAGTTTGTTGAGCAGTTTACTTCAAAACAATTCAAAGAAATTGAAAGATTCTTTGAAACGATGCCTAAACTTTCTCATACTGTCAAACTTAAGAATCCAAATACTGGTGTTGAAAGTGAAGTTGTCCTGGAGGGTCTGACAAGTTTTTTCGCCTAGCGATGTCTCATGAGGATATATCCTCATATTATAAGGTAAATTTTGCCCTCATGCAGCATCATAAATATAGCTTGACAGAACTAGAAAATATGATTCCTTGGGAAAGGGAAGTATACCTTGCTCTTCTCCAACAATATATTGAAGAAGAAAACCTAAAGAACAGCAGAAATGGATGAGGCAGCAAATAATATTATTCCTCTAACTGGGTCTCCTTTATCAAGGAGGTCCAGAGAAAATATTAATGCAAGTGCTGCGGCATTCAATTCGTTTATAAGTGAACAGAGAAATATCAATACCCAAAAGACTCGTGCAGACGATTATCAGAACGTTCTTCTTCAGGGTAGTCAAAGTTCTGTAACTTCTCTTCAAAATCAACTCGACGGGATTTCAAGAGAGCTATCTGCATTATCACAAAACGTCAATACAATTTCTCAAACTGTTCAGCAGCAAGGAACAGCAGAGCAACTAAGACTTCGTTCAGAGCAAGAAAACCAGAGAAGACTTGCAGAAAGAAGAGTTGCAATTGGTAAAGAGAATGAGTTAGAGCAAAGAATTCAAAGTTCTTTAGCATCACCAATCGTTGCAGTTCAAGGAAAAGTTTCCGATTTATTCGGCAGAGTTGAGTCTGCATTTACAACACTGTTCCTTGGATGGTTATCTAATTCTGTACTTGATTACCTAAAAGCACAAGCTACTGGAGATATTGACAAACTTAATCAAATCAAAGGTAATATTCTAAAAGGTCTGGCAGTTGGAGTTGGTTCTTTATTTGCAGTCAAGGCTGGTTTGTCTTTAGTTGGTCGAGCAATCGGTGCAGTTACTGGTGGAGTAACATCACTGATTGCTAAACTTGCCACAGCACCTTTCAGAGCGATAGGTGCTGGAATTTCTGCTTTAGGAATTGGGGCAGGCGGCAGAAAACCACCAACAGTCCCTTCTGGACAGAAACCAGGAGGAAAACCTGGTGGTGGATTGGGTGGTGCAATTACAAAAGGATTGACTGCTGTTGGTGGTGTCATGGATGCAGCATCTGGTCAGTTTACTGACGCTGCTCTTGCTAGTGGTGCATTACTTGCACCAGGAGCACTAAAAATTCCATTTGCTGCTGCATATACTCTTGACACTGCTGCTGAAATGTTTGGTGGTAATATTTTTGGAAGAAATCCAAATCAACCACAAGAAAAAGTTGAACAACCATCAGCGGCGACTCCAGCGGCAGCACCAGCGGCGGTAACACCAACAACTCTAACTAGGACATCATCACCTACTGCTGTAACAGCACAACCAACCCCAGCAGCAACTCCATCTGCTCCTATGATGCCACAAGCATCGAACTTGACAATGAATGTCAATAATCCACCACCTGTTGCTGCAAATGCATCCGAAGTAAGTTCTAGTGGTACTGCCCCTGCTCAAGCACCTTCTCAACAACAAATCCCTGATTACTCTTCAATCTTTTCAAAACCTTCGACCAAAGCATCTCCACCAGAGATGAAACCTGCTGCCCAAATTACTCCTCCACCAAGAAATGTAAACAAAGCAGAGGCACTTCCAGAAGTTCAACCAAATGTGATTGTTGCTACTGATAACAATGCTGCTTCCAAACCAACTGCACCAAAAGCACCACCAGTAAATCCAGACGTTCCTGCCATACCTTCATCAAATCCAGATAATTTCTACATTTTATACTCTCAACTAAATTATAATGTAGTGGTATAATATGGCAGCAGCAGTAGCTAATAGGATACCTGTACTAAATTTGACGAGAATATCTTCGTCAGTATATAATTCTAAAAAACAAATATCTCTTACGAATCAAACTATTCTCACGAGAACAAAGTCGATTCAAGAAAATATTACTGTCCAAAAAAGATTGATATCTGAAAATCAAACTTATATTAAAAGAAGAGAAGAGCAAGACGAAAGAAATAAACAAGAGGCTGCTTTAGAAGCACCAGATATTGTAAAGAATCAACCAGCAAGAATTTCTGAGTTGACTGCTCCTAGTAATCAAGGCATATTTGGTAGATTGCTGGGATTTGCTGGATACCTTGCTGCAGGATGGATACTCACTAGACTCCCACAACTTATAAAGATAGGTGAAGAATTTTTAGTCAGACTAAAAACTGCTAGGGATATTATAGGTAATTTTTTTAGTAGTACATTAGCAGTCTTTCAAACTTTAGGAAATACACTTACCAATGTTGCTTCTAGAATTGCTGTGTTAGATTTTGATGGTGCATACAATGGAATCAATCAAGATTTTGATACACTACTAACCAACGTTGGAAAAATGGGTGTTGCTTTAGAAGAAGCATTTTCATTTATTATTGACCCATTAGGTGTTAGACTTTCGAATAGGCAACAAACACAAGAACAATTACAGCAAGGGCAAGGTGCTTTTGAAGAAGAGCAACCAGGAGGAGGAGCTCCTAGTTCTGGTGGAGGTGGAAGATGGAAACCACTATTAGATTTGATTGCTTCTGTCGAATCATCTACAGACAAACAAAACAATGGATATGATGCTCAGAATGGAGCTCCTCGTGGAGTAAGACCAGGATTGAGTCAGATGACCATTGGAGAGATTGCAAGAACTGCTCCAGGTGCCTCTGGTCGTTATCAGCAACTACCACAATATCTTCTCGGAAGAGCAAGAGCAGCAGGATACAATGAAAACACAGTATTCAGTCCACAAGTTCAGGATGTACTAGCAATCAAACTGATTGAAGGTAGGGGTGGAAATGCTTGGTTGGCAGGTAAAATGTCAACAGAGCAGTTTATGCAAGGGTTGGCAAATGAGTGGGCAGCACTTCCTAATGCTTATGGGCAGTTTTCTTATTCTGGACAAGGTAGTTCTTTGAGAGCTGAAAAAGTAAAGAGTGTTCTAAATCAGGTAAAACAGACACCCGAACAACCCGCAGTTGGACCTATCCCCAACCAATCAGCGTTACCACCACTTCCCCCAACTGACACTCTTTCTGGTGGTGTTCAAAGGTATGGTGCATCTAGAGAAGGTGGGAAAAGAAAACACGCTGGTGTAGATTTTGATATTAGTGGTAACCAAAAGTTCTATAGTAGGATTGGTGGAGTTGTAGTATCTGGACCATTTAGATATGGTGCAGATGGATGGGGAATTGATATCTATAATAAGCAACTCAGAGTTTATGAGAGAATTGCTGAGGCGGCAAAAGTACTTGTATCACCTGGAGATACGGTTAGACCTGGGCAAGCAGTTGTACAAGGAGAAAGTGGAACTGGAGTTATACATTATGAAATAAGAAAGAAACAATCTGGTGGATTTGAAAACACTGTGGACCCAATTGCATTCCTAAGAAATGCACCATCAGCACAGATTGCTCCACAACCACAAGGAGATACTATTTCTAGTAGGATAACGCCCGAAAGACAAGGAGAAGAATATCTTGTTCTTGACCAGAGAACTCCACAACAACCTGTGATGCAGCAGTCATCTTATGGTTCTGGTGGTGGGTTTATTGGTGGTGGGGATTTAGTTTCTGCCTTCAATAGCAATATTAAGAAAAGACTTCTCAATGACTTATCTTTTGTGTAGAGGTAATGTAAAATGTTAGTAACTCAGATAAAACCAACTACACTCAACCTTGAAAAAATTTCAGGTTCTGTTATAAAAACAAATAAGACAATCAATCTAACTAATCAATCTATTCTAAAGGTAACAAAAGACATTAGAAAAAATGATGTAGAAAGAGATAAGTTACTAAGACAAAAAAGTGAATATACAAAAAGACAATTAGAGTTTGAAGAACGTCAAGATAAAGAAGCACAATTAGAAGCATCAGAATTTCCAAGCATAAGACCACAACAAACTAAAGTTCCTCTTCAAACTGGAACAGGTGGAAACTTCTTTGGAAGAATACTTGGATTTTTTGGATATCTTGCTGCTGGTTGGGCAATAAAAAATTTACCCACTTGGATTGCAATTGGTAAAGATCTTACTAATAGATTATTTTCTTTACAGACGAATATTGCTACATTTTTATATGATCTTTATAATCCAAACAAAAATCCACCAGGATTACTGCAAAATTTTACAACTGGAATTGCAAATACTTTACAAAATGTACTTACCTTTAACTTTGGTAATATACCAAAAGATGTTGAACTTACAACAAAAGGATTGAGTGAAAACATAACATCTATGGGAGAATCAATAAAAGATTCTCTTCGATTGATTACAACACCATTACAAATTGTTCCAGAAACAACTACTGACGAAACGGGTGGAGGAGAATCATCTACAACTACAGTAACGGATGGGAGAGTTTATGAATCTACTGGTGGTAGAAAAATAACCAGAGCAGAATTTGGAAATAGGGGATTTAGAACAAGGGATGGACTTGGTTCTGGAGCAACTGCTTTTGGGCATACTGGTAGAGATGTTGGAATGCCTGAGGGCACTCCATTATCAATTGTCTCTCCAGGTGTGGTTGTTGAAACATCTACTGGTTACAATGGTGGTTATGGAAATTTTGTTGTTATCAAACTGAACGATGGTAGATATATCAAACTCAATCACTTATCTAGAATTTTAGTAAGAACTGGTGATAAAGTTGGCCCAGGAACGTCCAATGATGGTGGAGTTAGGGTTGTTGGTTTAGTTGGAAGCACTGGACTTTCAACTGGGCCACACATGCACTTGGACCTTGGAACTGGATACAATAGAGGTTCTGGTGCAATTACTGGATTAATGGACCCAGATTCTTTCATTCTTGGTGGCGGTGTTGTTAGAGGAGGAAATGTAAAGTCTTCTGGACAAGTTACCCAAACATCACCCACTGTTCAACCACAACAATCTTTGACAGGTCAACCAACTCCAAAGGGGGGAACATTATCTACTGCCCAATTGGTTTCTCTTGCAAAACAAGTTGGTATGACAAAACAAGTAAATGTAAGGGGTTATAGTGGACCTCTAGATGTCCTTATGGCAGCAGTTGCTATGCAGGAATCTAGAGGACGGTCAACAGCAATGAGAACGGATACTCAGGTTTATGGTCTTTGGCAAATTCGTTGGCCTGTACACGCACCTAACTTGAGAAAGATTGGGATAACATCTCCAGAGCAATTGTATGACCCTTTGACAAATGCTAAAGCAGCAAAAATGATTTATGATAGTTCTGGAATAAGTGCTTGGTCTGCTTTTACTGATGGTAACTATAAACAATTTTTACCAGCGGCACGACAAGCAGCAGGTGTTGCACCAGGACAATTTACAACAGCACAAAGGCAATCTAGAGTTCCTGGAGCAATAACACCAGAAAGAAATCCAGTTGATATTATAATCCCAGAGACTCCTGTTTCGCAACAATCTATGCCAATGCTTTCTGGTGGTCAATCACCGATGATGATACTACCAAAAGTTAATGAGTATACTGTGTTAAATAGATTTATCAAAAACAAATTACTCCTAGATTTGGCGTATAACTAATGTCAATTAATAAGTCTATATACGAGGCTTTAGTCCTAGAGTCTAATAATCAACAAAGAACCGTAGATATAACTCAAGGTGCGATTAGTATTGATTACTATGAGGATATTTTTTCACCTACAATTACTGCAAAAATTAAAGTACTGAACAGCAATAATTCAATTACACCAGAGGGTGCTCCAGAGAACGAGAAGCAGTCAATTTATAATGGTTTACCACTAAGGGGTGGAGAGCGTTTGTTGATGAAGATTTCTGGAAACTCACCTACCAATCCAGGACTAGACTTCTCTAGAAAGTCGTCTGATTATTTTTATGTTTCTAGCATTACAGATATTATAGCACAACCAGAGACAGAAAGTTTTACCCTTCATTTGATTTCAAGAGAAGCAATTACGAATGAGACTTCTAGGGTATCTAAAAAATTTCCGACTTCTACCACTATTGATTCTTCTATTAGAACTATACTTGCAGAATACTTGAAAACTGATAAGATAGGAACTATTGATAAAACTTCAAATAGTTATGGGTTTATTGGTAATTTGAGGAAACCTTTCACGGTTCTCGTCTGGTTATCTTCAAAAGCAGTTCCTGGTGAAAGTGGTGGACAAGCAGGATTCTTCTTTTATCAGACACAAGATGGATTCCAGTTCAGGTCAATCGATTCTCTCATCAATCAAGAAAAGAAAGCAACATATTCATATGCACAAGCAGTAGAATCTTATGATGATGATGGCAATAGAAAAAATAATGATTTTACTATTCTAAACTATAAGACAACAAAGAATGAAAACTTAATTGAAAAGTTGAGACTAGGTGCTTTTGCAAGTCAAAGAATGTTTTTTGACCCATTGAAATTTACATTTACAAGTCCAGAGCAGGGTTCATTCAAACAATCAGAATATAAAGATAAGACAAAGACTTTAGGTAGACAAATTGACCTACCAAAACTATCCCAAGAATCTGATATCTCATTAGGAGATGTCCCTTCTAGAATTTTCACTCAAGTATTAGATGTTGGAACTTTGGATTCTGATGTCTCAAAGGAAATTAATTATAGTCCGATGGAGTATCAATCACAATCTTTGATGAGATATAATAGTTTGTTCACACAAGTTTTGGACGTAACAATTCCATCCAATACAAACTTGAGAGCTGGTGATGTTATAGAGTGTGATTTCCCAAAACAATCAAATTCAAAGACCAAAGAATCTGACCCAGAGATAAGCGGTCTATATATCATAAAGGAGCTGTGCCATCATTTCGACGCTGAAAGTTCATACACATCGCTCAAACTAATTAGAGATACTTTTGGACAAAAAAGCAAATGATAGATGAATCTTTACTCAAAAGTAATTTTTTAGGAAGAGATGGATTTCGTTGGTGGATTGGACAAGTAGCACCAGGAGA
>JACCDU010263745.1_pt1 | contig 30990 bp, 30 predicted proteins | sample 7446081 | NCBI WGS metagenome assembly JACCDU01 (sample SAMN15323447, study PRJNA562643) | freshwater metagenome | isolation source: river surface water | place: USA:Blue River Watershed | collected 2017-08-17
AAATATTTTTGTCTTGAATTCATAACTTTATGGCGACGTATCCTGTTATTAATAAAACCACTGGTGAACAGAAAGAAGTGGAAATGAGTATCCACGAATGGGATCAGTGGAAGAAAGATAATCCTGAATGGACACGCGACTGGAGCGATCCTTCTACTTGCCCTTCTCCAGGAGAAGTTGGTGAATGGAAGGATAAACTGATTGCACGAAATCCAGGATGGAACGATGTTTTAGGTCGTGCCCAAAAAATGCCCGGTTCAACTGTAAAGAAAATCTAACATGCCAAGAAGAAATAGAAGAGCAGATCAACCAATCGGCGTTGGTCTTACTACTCGTCAAATGAAGCGCAGAAAACCATTAAGCAGTGAATATCTTATTGATATTGATCCTCTTACTGAAAATCAGAAAAAACTTTTTGAAAGTTTTAAAGAGGGAAAACATCTGGTTGCTTATGGAGCTGCTGGTACTGGTAAAGCTCAACCACTATATTCAAAAATTTTAACTCCTAGTGGGTGGACCACTATGGAAAAAATTAAAATTGGTGATTATGTGCTAACACCAGAAGGAAAAAAATCAAAAGTTTCTGGAATTTTCCCTCAAGGAAAAAAACACATTTATGAAATTATATTTCACGATGGTTCCAAAACCAGATGTTGTTTAGAACATCTTTGGGAAATTAATGCTCCTAGTGGATGGAATAGAAGAAAAGTTGGATCTAAAAAAATAGTTAATACTCAATATATTATTGATTTTTTAAGAGAAAAGGAAATTAGAAAATCTACAACTAATATTTCAATTGATTTAGTTGAACCAATTGAAACTAAAAATATTGATTTACCTTTAGATCCTTATCTTCTTGGTTGCCTAATTGGAGATGGATGTTTAACTACAAATACTCCAAAATTTACAACTAAAGATAATTCAATATTAGAACAACTAAAATATGTTTTGAACGAAAATATAAAAATTAAATCTTGTAAAGGTAAAAATTACGACTATAATTTTATAGATATTTCATCAAGAAAAAATAAATACAACTCTTTAACAAAAGTACTAAAAGATTTAGGACTTCAAGGTAAAAAATCTTATGAAAAAACCATTCCTTCATTATACATTAATTCTGGAACAAAACAAAAACTTGAATTAATAAGAGGATTGATGGATACGGATGGAACTGTTGATTCTAAAAATGGAACAGTTTCATTTTCAACAACAAGTGAAATTTTAGCAAAACAAGTTCAAGAAATTATTTGGTCTTTTGGTGGTATATGTAAAATTACCTCTAAAATTCCATCATATACCTATGATGGAATTAAAAAAAACGGTAGAAAATCTTACAATGTTTGGATTACAGTTAAAAATCCAAAAGAATTATTCTCTCTACAAAGGAAAAAAGATCTTTGTAGGGAAACCTATGATAAACTTCAATATAGGAGAAAAATTAAAAATGTGAATTATATTGGTGAAGAAGAATCTCAGTGTATAATGATAGAAGATGAAAAACATCTCTATATCACTGATGATTATATTATTACTCATAATACTTTCTGTCTTTTGTATAATGCTCTAAAAGAAGTTTTAGATGAAAGAAGTCCTTATGAAAAAGTTTATATTGTAAGGTCTCTTGTTCCCACCCGTGAAATTGGATTTCTTCCTGGTAGTCACGATGATAAGGCAGATATTTACCAAATTCCATATAAGAATATGGTAAACTATATGTTCCAAATGCCTTCTGATGTTGACTTTGAGATGCTCTATGGAAATCTCAAGTCACAGGAAACAATTAAGTTCTGGAGTACTTCATTCCTTCGTGGTGTTACATTAGATAATTGTATTATTGTTGTCGATGAGTTTGCCAATTTAAATTTCCACGAACTCGATAGTATCATTACTCGCGTTGGTGAAAACTGTAAGATTATGTTTTCTGGAGATGCTACTCAATCAGATTTAATTAAAACATATGAAAGAAATGGTATTATTGATTTTATGAGGATATTGCGTAAAATGCCATCATTTGATATAATTGAATTTGGTGTGAATGATATTATTCGCTCAGGAACAGTTCGTGAATATCTTATTGCTAAAATTGAAGAAGGTCTTTAATGTTTAATCATATTGATATTGAATTACCCAAACTTGAACGAACAACAATTGATGGGGTAAGATATTATGAAGTTCCTGATAATGGAGAATTACTAAAATTAATATCAATTACTTCTGTAACAAGTCATAAAAATCGCCAGTTTTTTGCAAACTGGCGTAAAAAAGTTGGTGAAGAAGAGGCAGATAAGATTACCAAACAAGCAACCAGTCGTGGAACAGATATGCATACTTTGGTAGAGCATCACCTTAAGAATGAGAATCTGCCAGAAGTTCAACCACTTTCAGAATTTCTTTTTAAAATTTCTAAGAGTGAATTAAATCGTATAAATAACATTTATGCTCTTGAAGGTTCTCTTTACAGCAAACAATTAGGAATTGCTGGTACAGTTGATTGTGTTGGAGAACATGATGGGGAGTTGGCAATTATTGATTTTAAAACTTCTAAAAAACCAAAACCACGAGAGTGGATTGAACATTATTTTGTTCAGTGTATGGCGTATGGATGTATGCTTTACGAACTAACAGGATTGTCTGTTAAAAAACTTGTAATTATCATGTCTTGCGAAAATGGAGAATGCATCGTTTATGAGGAAAGAGACAAATCAAAGTACATCAAACTTCTCACCGAATACATTAGAGAGTTTGTTAGAGATAAATTGGAACTCTATGGAAACAAATAAAGAATTAGAACAGGTTATAGAAAATAAATTTTTAACTCCATCAAAATTTGCTCTGGAGATTGAAAAAATTGTAATCGAAGAAAATTTAAATTACATTGATGCAATTATACATTATTGTGAAATTAATAATCTTGAAGTGGAATCAGTGACTAAACTCATTTCTAAACCACTCAAAGAAAGATTAAAGTGGGACGCAATTCGTCTTAACTTTATGAAAAAAACTTCCCGTGCTCGTTTGCCTCTGTAATGTCACCTTTTGAAACTTATCAACATTATTTGTCCTTAAAAAATCATTTTACAAACCCAAAATACGATTTCTTTAAATACGGTGCCAAGACTCGTGCTAGTGTAACTTCATTTAATAAAAGGTCCGATAAATATTGGTTTGAAAAAACTTCAAGAAAATATAACGATAAGGAAGTTGTAGATTTTCTTGTATCAAACTTTGTAGCAACCGATAATCCGAGTAACTTATGGATTGGAACAATTATAAACTCTGGAGAAAGAATATATTCAGATTGGATGAGAAGACAACAGAGTTTGAGTTACTTATTCAAAGAACAAAGCAACGAATTATTCTCGGAGATCAAATTAGAGGATGCATTGAATTGTTCCAAAGGACACCCACCAATCCTCAAAAAATTTCTAAGCGGAAAATTATCGCCAGAAACATTTGCAATCTACGACAAAATATTTCATTTTTCAAACGATTTTGATAAGAAACTTCTGGATCCTGTTTGGGAAACCGTCAGTTTGAAAATTAAAAAATATTCTCCTTTCCTACATATAGATGTGTTCTCTTATAAGAAAATTTTACGGGATATTATAAATGAGTAGATTTTTCGACTCCGATATTATTCAAGAAGAATTGAAAGAAATCAATAAGTTGCAAGAGGAGTTATACGGAAGTATATTATCTTTTGGTGTAATGAACCGTGAAACCAAACTGGAACACATTGAAAAACTTGAACTCTTGCTTGAAAAGCAGAGAGTAATGTATACACGTTTATCTCTTTCTGATGACCCTGATGCGGTAGAAATGAAAGAAAATTTAAGAAAGTCAGTTGCTCTAATGGGTTTTCCACCAGAGACTGATATGCAAGTGTTATTCGGTAGTATGAACAAAACCATTGAGTCTCTCAAGAAATACATTGACCGCTGATGCAATTTCTGCTATAATATCAAAGTCAATCCGACAAATCCAATTTATCCAACAAATCTAAAATGAGCTTTTCAGATCTTAAAAAACAATCCAAACTCGGTAATCTTACCGCTAAACTTGTTAAGGAAGTTGAGAAGATGAATTCTTCAAATTCTTCCTCTGATGAACGTCTATGGAAGTTAGAGTGTGACAAGGCAGGCAATGGTTATGCCGTGATTCGTTTTCTTCCTGCTCCTAATGGTGAGGACCTTCCATTCGTCAAACTTTACAGTCACGCTTTTCAAGGTCCTGGTGGTTGGTACATTGAAAACTCTCTAACCACTCTGGGACAAAAAGACCCAGTTTCAGAAATCAATACCGAACTGTGGAACAACGGAACTGATGCTGGTAAAGAACTTGCTCGTAAGCAGAAGCGTAAACTAACTTATATCAGCAATATTTACGTTGTAAAGGACCCCGCTAATCCTCAAAACGAAGGTAAAGTATTCCTATTTAAATATGGTAAGAAAATCTTCGACAAACTCACTGCCGCAATGCAACCTGAGTTTGAAGATGAGGAAGCGATTGATCCATTTGATTTCTGGCAAGGTGCTAACTTCAAACTAAAAGCAAAGAACGTTGCTGGTTATCGTAACTATGATTCCAGTGAGTTTGCCACTGCTTCCCCTCTTCTGAATGATGATGACGCAATGGAAGAAATCTGGAAGAAGCAGTATTCTCTTGCTGAACTTGTCGCTCCAGATCAGTTCAAGTCTTATGATGAACTGAAGAAGCGTCTTGAGTACGTACTTGGAACTAAAGGTTCTCGCCGTGTAGATGAGGAAGTTGCTGAAGAGGAAGAGTATTCTCGTGGTCCTGCACCAAGTCTTGATGACGACCTTCGTGCAGAACTGAATAGTCTTCAACCTACTCGCCGTACTTCAACTGTTGAAGAAGATGAAGACGACGACGCACTTTCTTACTTCGCAAAACTAGCATCTGACGACTGATTTATAATGCACTAAAGGGGGAGAAAAATCTCCCCCTTTTTTATGGAATTGATACCCTAGTATTTTCAGTTCTAATTAATTTATTATTCACATATTGAGAAGATTTATCATAAGTCATTTCTTTTCTTGTATCATTTATTACTTGTTGTAAATATAATGGTTTTAGGACATAAATGCTTCTTTTTTCATTATTTTTTATAATTTCATATTCATAATTACTGATTCCTACAACAGGATTAATTGTTTGTATTGGAATTTCAGGATCAGGAATTGTAAAATCTGAGTCAACAATTTTTCCTGCTGGTAAAATTAAACGATCTTGAGAATCTCTAACTTCTGTTGTTTCATAGTGATGAATATCGTTTAATTTATCTCCATAAATTTGTTCTGCGTATTCATAAATTTGACTGTCGGAAAGAGGCCATTGATCTCTAACTCTAGTAATTCCTGCAGAAATTAAAACAACCCAATCATATTGTGAACTACCATATAGTTCTTCAGCAACTAATTCTGGTCTAGAACCATCAGGAATTTGATACTTATTAAATACTGTAAAAACATTTTGAAGATCATCACGGAGTTTAACTCGACGAAAAAGATTTTTTACTAATAAGTATTCATCAGATCCTTTTCTATCAGATAAAAAAGATTGATACTCTAAATTTGGTAGTTCTCTAAAGTAAGACATTAGTAACCGACTCCTTGTCTACCTTCTGTTGTGTTATCATATTCTTCAGCATAAATTGGTGTTAGTTCTTGGAACTGTAAGGTTAATTGCATATGAACAGGTGTTGCATCGGGATAAGTTGCATATTGATTAGATCCATTATAGTTAACACTCATTTGTGTTAGGGCACATGGTTTAAAACGATGTAAGAATGGATGTTGTTCTCCACCACTCATATATTGCAATTTAAAAATATTTGGTGCTTTCACAAAAAGACCTCCACCAGTTTCATTTGGTAATCCTTTTTGTGGAAGCATATTCTTCTTAAATGTTCGAATGATTTTTTTTATCATTTCAGATTCATCATTTGATCTTGGAACCATATCAAATGTAAAGTTAAATGCGGGACGCATCATAACTCCATTAAAAAGAAGTTCAGTATTTTGGTTAAATACCATTCCTGTTGCTCTTGATATTACTTGACTAATTTCACCTTGACCTAAAACTGCTTGAATTGCAGCACCAGCAGTTCCTGCTGCAACTCCTTGTTGCCCTTCTCCAGTTCTCATTGCAGTATCAATATTTTCAAAACCTTTTATAATTGATTGTCCTAATGACCCAAGTAAGTTTGAACTCAAAACAGCACTATTACCAGCAGCTGCTAAACTTGCTTGAACTGGATTCATTGATCCACTCACCCAATCTGCGGCATTATTATCTTGAATATTTGCTGGCATTGGAAGATAAATTGTCGCTAAAGAAGTTTTAATTCTTCCAGATTGTTCTAGTGCCTGCTCAGTAGTTCTTAATGCAAATCCTCCCGCTAAATTAAGACCAGGTGCTTCATACTTAAAAACCTGAATCTTAAAATAATCGTCTCCCTTTTCAATATTTTTGAGTGGATATCTTAAGTCGGACATTTATTTTTTTAACTATTTATTGTTAATTCTGAATTAATTTTCTATAAGGTACAGATCTCAAAGTTTCAAATTCTTTTTGACTTAATTCATATAAACCACTAACTAATCGATCACCATCTTCAGTATTGTATTGTCTTATTTTTCCAAGATGATAATTAAAACCAAAAAATCCTTTTGGTAAAGGATCTCCTGCTTTAATTAATGGATATCTATCGTAAATAATTCCTGGAGTTTTTGCATAATAAATGAAAGTGTAATATCTTCCTACTGATGGATATAATACTTCAGTCCCACTCAGTCTTGATACAATTTCATTCATTAAGTTATCTGCATTTCTTGTCCTAAATTTAAAATCTTTAAATCGATTTGTAAGTCTCTTACCATCAATTCTTCTGGGTGCTTTTGGATCAGCCTCAATATAATTAGAGTCATTCTTGATGAGACTGATTAACTGAGTTTTAGATAATCTTTGATATCCACTAATTCGACCTTGACCAGTCGCTGTCGTATAATAAACTGTGTATGTCTTAGCAATTTCAGCTAACTCTTTTTGAGTATATTGATCTAATGGTTTTTCGTATCCCGTGAGTGTCATTACTTAATCCCTAACTCAGATTCTGTGATGATCTTGAACTCATATCCTCGATCAGCACACCATTCTTTTGCTGCTTCCCATTTTGCCTGATTCTTAGCATATTCATAAACTTCACTAATGTATTTTTTAGTTTGTCTTTGAGGTTTTGGTGGAGGTGCAGTTTGCTTTTTAGGTTTAATTTCAATCATATACTTTTTGATTGAACCGTTAGACTCTTTAACTTTTATAAGGAAGTCAGGAAAATATCTATGAATTTTACCGTCAATTGGAGATCTGTATGGAACAAATTTTTCTTCAGAAGACCATTCTAATATTTTTTCATTAGTATCACAATATACGCAAAATTTTCTTTCCCATAAAGATCTATAAATGATATTTGTAGGATCACCTTGATATTTTTCGGGATAAGATGGTTTGTATTTTCCCTTATAAGACATCTAAATAACTATACTAAACACTCATAATAGGTATTTAGAGTGGCAACACCACGTAGAATATCAGACATCAGACCTCTATTTACTAATCTTGCCCAAACTTCGCATTATGAAGTTAAATTTGGAGGTTTGCCGGATCCATTATCACAATACTTAAGAAAAAGAGGAATTACATCTAGATTTATTGCGGAAGATGCTGGTTTGTTATGTAATAATGCAGTTCTCCCAACAACTCAACTTGCCACTGCAGAAATTACTGGTAATTATATTGGGATTACCGAAACATTTGCACACAGAAGACAATATCAAGATATAACTCTTGAATTCTATGTAGATAAAAATTACAATACTTTGAAATTTTTAGAGCATTGGATGGAGTTTATTTCAAGCGGATCATCAAATCCAATTAATAGTCGTCTTGAACCAATTAACTCTAACATTGACACTGGATATTTTATTAGAATGCAATATCCTGAATATTATAAATCAAATAAGACAAGAATTATTAAATTTGATCGTGATTATCAAAAAGAAATTGAATATACTTTTATTGGTTTGTATCCATATTCAATTTCATCAATACCTGTTTCATATTCTCAATCCGATGTAATGAAAATGTCTGCAACATTTAAAATTGATCGTTATGTAGTTGGTAAATCATTAAGTATTGATATTTTTAGAAATCAAGATAATAATAAACAACCTGATCAACCAAAACAAAGTTCACCATCATCTAAATTACCACTAAGGTTAGTTCCTATTTCTCCAGGTTCTGCTCCTGCTGGAGGAGTTCGTTTTGTAGATCCAAATTCTTCACCATATCAAAGAGCAACTCAACAATATTTTGATGCACAAGGTGCTCGTCGTGCCCCATAAATAATCATAACTGATTTTGATTGGATATTATGCCATTACCAAAAATTGCGACACCTTCTTATACATTAGAAATTCCTTCGATTAAAAAAGAAATTAAATATAGACCTTTTCTTGTCAAGGAAGAAAAGATTCTAATTATTGCAATGGAAAGTGAAGACCCTAAACAAATTTCTGAGGCTGTTAAAACTGTAATTAGTAATTGTGTTCTTTCTAAAGGAATTAAGGTTGAAGAATTATCAACTTTTGATATTGAATATTTGTTTTTAAATATTCGTGGAAAATCTGTTGGTGAAACAGTAGATGTTTTAATTACATGTCCAGATGATGAAAAAACACAAGTTCCTGTAAGTATTAATCTTGATGATATTAAAGTTAATATTAGTGAAGATCATTCTAGAGACATCAAATTAGATGATAATCTAACTTTAAGAATGAAATATCCTTCGATGAAAGAGTTTATTAAAACTAACTTCGATAGAAATTTTAATGTAAGTGTTGACGAAACATTTGATTTGATTATTTCTTGTATTGAACAAGTTTATAGTGAAGAAGAATCTTGGTCAGCATCTGATTGTACAAAGAAAGAACTTGCAGAGTTTATTGAACAACTAAGTTCTAATCAATTTAAACAAATTGAAAAATTCTTTGAGACAATGCCTAAGTTGACACACACTTTAAAGATTAAAAATCCAAATACTGAAGTTGAAAGTGAAGTAGTTTTGGAGGGATTATCCAGTTTTTTCGCCTAGGAATGGCTCATGAAAATCTTGAGTCATACTATAAAACTAATTTTTCTCTCATTCAGCATCATAAATATTCATTGACTGAGATAGAAAATATGATACCTTGGGAGAGAGAAGTTTATATTTCTTTACTTAAACAATATATTGAAGAAGAAAATCTAAAACAAAATTCAAATGGCTGAGTTAGATCCCGAAAAAGTAGGTAGATCTGGAATTGATCCAATTACAGGATCTATCTTGTCACAGGATCTTAGAAATACTCTATTAAAAAAATCTACATTTGATTCTTCTGTTTTTAAAAATGACTTATTAGCAATTGAAGGTAGAAGAAGAGAATTTGAAGTACAAAACACAGCAGTAATTCAAAATCAAGAACAAGCATTAATTGGATTTAATTCAAACATCCAAGCTTTACGTGCAGATATTGGAAGACTAGGTGTAGGTCTTTCTAATATTTCTTTGCTTCTTCAGCAAGATTATAATGAAGAACAATCAAGAATTCGTGCTGAACAAGAAAAGCAAAGGATATTAGCAGAAAGACAAGTAAGAATAGGAAAAGAAAACGATATAGAACAAAGAATACAGGGAGCACTATTAAAACCTGTACAAAAATTAACTCCTAAAGTTTTTGATATTTTTGGAAATATTAAAAATGCTCTTACTATTTTATTCACTGGTTGGTTAACTAATCAAGTTGTACAAGCATTAAAAGCTTCCGAAGAAGGTAATACTCAAAAGTTTAATGAAATTAAATTTAATATTCTCAAAAATATTGGAATTGTTTTTGGTGGATTAATAGCAATCCGAACAGGATTTTCTTTGGTTAAAAGAACAATTGGATCAATTGCAAAAGGATTAACAAATCTTTTAATTGCAAGACCATTAGGAGCAGCTGCAAATTTACTACGATTTCCAGGAACAACAAGAACTTCTCCACCACCAAGAACTGGAGGAACAAGAGGTGGTGGAATTCTTAATATGCTTGGTAAGTTTGCCACAGGTGTTACAGCATTTATGAATGCAAAAAATGCCGAATATGTGGATGCTGTAATAGGTGCATTAAGTTTATTTGGTCCTGGAAAACTTTTTAATATCCTAAGATTAGCATACGCTGCTGATGAAATTGCAGAAGCATTTGGTATGAATATATTTGGTAAAAATCCTAATGCAGCAAAACAAGCGGAAGAAGTTAAAAGACAAGCAGAACAAGAATCAAAATCAACAAAATCAACCACAACAACGTCATCAACTCCAAAAGAATCGATGGTTCCTAAACCATCATCTCAAACAAAACCATCAGAATCTACATCTACTTCAGCACCAACTCCTGTAACTACACAAGTACAACCAAGTGCTGAGATGGTTAAGCAATTTGAAATGGCATGGCAATATAGAAATAACCCAATGGCAAGAGGGAGAATTGAAGGTGCTTGGGATAAAATGAGTCCAGAGCAAAGACAGCAAGCAAAAGACTGGGCAATTACAAAAGGTTATGATTGGAATGAAATGAAATTAAAAGATGCTCCTACATCTGCTATGGTTTCATCTCCAATGACTAATGCTGAACAAAGTGTTTCTGAAAAACCAAAAACGGCAGAGATGGTTCCAATGCAAACACAATCTCAAAAAGTTGGTCAATTACCAGAAGCAAAACCATCATTAACAGTGATTAAAACATCTAATAATCAAACACAACAACAAAATCCACCAATTACAAACGGTGCTTTAACAGATGTTCCTTTAATTAATTCTGCAAATCCTGATAATTTTTACGTTTTATATTCTCAATTAAATTATAATGTGGTAATGTAAAATGGCATTAGTAGATTCTCTTAAAAGATCATCAATTAATATTGAAAATATTTCTAAATCTTTATCATCTACTAAAAAGAGTGTTTCTTCAGTAAATGATAGTGTTGATAATATATCAAATATCATTTCTAGAAATACTAGAGTTAAAAGAGAATTATTTTCTAGATCTGAAATACTAGATTCTAGAAGAAGAGAAGCATCAAGAAGAAGAGAAGTTGAGGATCAATTAGAATCTGCACAAGTTTCCACTTCAATTCCTAGAGGATTATCGTTTGCCTCAAAAAGTGATAAAGGTCCATTAGGAAGATTACTTGGATTTTTGGGTTTTATTACTGCTGGGTGGATTGCTGAAAATTTACCCACATGGATTTTTATGGGTAAAGAATTTATTTCCAGGATTCAAACATTTGGGACAACCATGTTTAATATGGTTGATAATATGAAATCAATTATTAATGCTTTCGGATATGTTTTAACTAATTCATTTACTGCTATAACTTCATTGAATTTTAATGAATTTACAGAAGGAAGTGTTGCAAAATCATTTGATGAATTAAATTTAGCAGTTCAAGGATTGGGAGATAATATCACAGACACATTTAAACTTTTTACTGTGCCTCTTACAGAATCAATGCAAACCGGTGAAGAAGCACCAGGACTTGGTGAAGAAAGAGAAGAAACTATGTTTCCTGGAGTTACACAAGAGGGTGCCCCAAGTAAAGTAACTGGAACTGCAAAACAAGCACTTGATATTATTTCAAAATATGAGTCCGCAGGCGCTGGATATAATGCGATGAACCAAGGTACAATTCCAGATGCAAAAGGACAAAAACCTAGGGCAACTATAGGTGGAAAAACATCGAAAGATATTATTGGAAAAAATCTTACTGACATGACAATTGGTGAGGTAATAAGAAGACAAGACAGAAGATTAACAAATGATCAAGGTTTTATACATGCTGCAGGAAGATATCAAATAATTGGAAATACATTACCATCAGCCATGCGTGGTGCTGGATTGAAACCAACGGATATGTTTAGTCCAGAAAATCAAGATAAGATGGGCATTTATCTTTTGAAAAGTGGTGGTCCTGGTAAATGGGTAGGGTTAGAAAATGCTACAAAACAAGAAATGGCAATTGTTCAACAAGCAAGAAGAGAACCAGTTTCTTATGTAGGATCTTCTACTTCTCAAACTCAAATAAAACAAGTTCCAGTAGGAAATATAAAACCATTAATAGGAGATAGACTTGGTGCTGGTAGAAATCATGGTGGAGTTGATTTGCAAGTTCCTTCAGGAACTCCATTAAGAGCAATTTCTGATGGTATTATTGTTGATTCAGATTATGAAAAAGGATGGGGAAACTTTCTAGTAATGAAAGATAATCTAGGAATTTATCATTTATATGGACATATGCAATCAGGTTATAAAAAAGGAGGCCCTGTTAAAAAAGGAGAAGTGATTGGGAAAGTGGGAATGACTGGAAGAACTACTGGTCCCCATCTTCATTGGGAAACTGGAACTGGATGGAATGGTGGTATAATAACTGGAAAATTTGATGCCCTCAATAAGTATAGTAAATACGCACCATTTAATACTACACCATCAGCAAAAATTGAATCAAAACTAAAAACACAACAACCTAGTGCAATTACTCCTCAAAGAAAAGGATCTCAAGTTGTAATTGTTGATGATACTCAACCACAAGTTTCTCAAACATCATATCCTTCACAGCAACCTACACCTGTACCAACAGTTAGTGATTTTAAATTGTTAAATAATTTTATCAAAAATAAATTACTCATCGACCTAGCGTATCTCTAATGTCAATTAAAAAGTCTATATATGAAGAACTAATTTTAGAATCAAATGATCGTTCTAGAACGATTGATCTTACCACAGGAGTAATTTTATTTGAATATTATGAAGATATTTTTTCACCAACAATCACTGCAAAAGTTAAAGTAGTAGATAATGGTAATGTAATATCTCCAGCAGATAAACCAGATGGAGATCGTCAATCAATTTATAATGGTCTACCTTTAAGAGGTGGTGAAAGACTATCTTTAAAAATAGCAGGAAATTCTTCAACTAATCCTGGATTAGATTTTTCACAAAAGTCAGATGATTATTTTTATGTTTCCAGTATTACTGACGTAATATCAGAAACTAATAGAGAGACATTCACATTACACTTAGTTTCTAGAGAAGCGATTACAAATGAAACATCTAGAGTTTCTAATAAATTTCCAACTTCTCTCAAAATAAGCGACTCAGTTCAAAAAATTTTAACAGATAATTTAAAGACAACTAAAATAGGAACAATTGATAAATCTTCAAACAAATATGGTTTTATTGGAAATTTAAGAAAACCATTTACAGTTTTGGTTTGGTTAGCATCAAAAGCAGTTCCCGAAATATCAAAAGATCCTACAGCGGGATTTCTATTCTATCAGACTAAAGATGGATTTCAATTTAGATCAATTGATGAATTATTGTTACAAAAACCAAAAGCAAGATATGTTTATACCGAAGCACAAGAATCATATGATGAAAATGAGAACAAAGTTAATAATGATTTCAAAATATTAAACTATTATACTGATAAAAATCAAAACCTAATTGAAAAACTTCGTTTAGGTACATATGCAAGTCATAGAATGTTTTTTAATCCATTAGATTTTTCATTTTCAAAACCTGAAGAAGGAGTGTTTAAGAAGAGTGATTATGTTGGAAAAACAAAAAATTTAGGTGGAGAACTTAAACTTCCACCAATATCAGAAGGATCTAGTGAAACTCTTGGTGATGTTCCATCAAGAATTATAACTGCAATACTTGATATTGGCACAATGGAAAAAGATGCTTCAAAAGCACCAAATTCAGATCCTAAATTGTATCAATCTCAATCATTAATGAGATATAATACCCTGTTCACTCAAACAGTAAATATTATGGTTCCTTCAAATACAAATTTGAAGGCAGGTGATATTATTGAGTGTTATTTCCCTAAGATTACACAATCAAACGCAAGAGAATTTGATTATGAGACAAGTGGTCTATATATGATTAAAGAAGTGTGTCATCATTTTGATGTAGAAAATTCATATACATCAATGAAACTTATTAGAGATACATTTGGAGTAAATGTAGAGGCAAGAAAGTAATCTATGTTAGATCAATCATTACTTCAAAGTCATTTTATAGGTAGAGATGGATTCCGTTGGTGGATAGGGCAAATCCCACCACTAGAATCTATGGGAAAACAGGTTCAAGGTGGTGGATGGGGAAATCGTTTTAAAGTTAGAATTCTTGGATATCATCCTTATAGTGAAAAAGATCTTCCAAATGAAGATCTTCCTTGGGCACAATGTTTAATTCCAACAACTGCAGGAAGTGGTGCTGCTAACGTTTCAACTGGAGTTCAACTTCAACAAGGCGATATTGTTCTTGGATTTTTCTTAGATGGGGATAATGCTCAAATTCCAGTAATTCTTGCAACGTTTGGAAGAACAGATTCTGTTCCATCCACATCTTATCAATCTCCGTTTATACCTTTTACAGGATTTTCTTCATTAATGGAGAAAAATAAAGTTAATCCAAGTGAAAGTAATGAGGTTAAAGAAAATTCTTTACCTTCACCACAAGACGTTTCTCCAGAACAAGCAAAACAATTATCTCCAATATATGGTTATCAAGTAGTATCTGCAAACTCTGCGATTGGTGATATTATTCCACTTGCAAATACTGTACAAAATGCAAAGACTTCTAAAATAAAATCTATTATTACAAATTTACTTAAAAAAGTACAAAGATTTGCAGGAAATATTCAAAGAATACAACAAGAAATTTCAAAAGCAGTTGATAAAATTGTTTTACTTGCAAACGAATTTGTTGGACTTCTTATGAATAAATTGATTGGTGTATTGAAAAATTTATTAAAAAAAGGATTAGATTTACTTTATAAACTTGTATATGCACAAGTTCTTGCCGCTACTGGAAATCCAGTAGTTGCCCATCTTGCAGGTGTGGCAGCACAAAAAGCGATGGTTGCTCCAGTAAAAGCATTAGAAGATTCTTTTTCATGTGTTGCTGGAGCAGTTATTGATAAACTTAAAGATGTTGTCACTAATATTATAACTTCTGTAGTTGAAAATGTTGGAAGATTTGTAAGTTGTGCATCAGATCAATTTGTTGGATCTCTTTTAAATTCAATTATTAATAATTTAGAAATTTTATTATCATCTCCTTTAGGTGCTGTTTCAAAATTATTACAATTCTTTTCAGATTTTAGTGTCGGAAAGTTAATGAGATCTGTTATAGATGGTCTTGCTAGTTCTGGTGCTGGGTTTGATTGTAATCAAAATTTTAGCAACTTTAAAGGATTAGTAAATGAATGGGTAATTGGTGGAGGACCAAAATATGGAAACGCAAATCCATATGAAAATATACAAAGACTTGCGAATATTGAAAATTCTGGAATAAATCCAAATAGTGTAGTCCAATGTTTTACAGATGCTGTTAAAGTGGCATCAGCGCCAATTATTAATATTTTTGGTGGTGTTGGAACTGGAGCAACTGCCGTTCCAATTTTTGGAAATATTGTAGTTAATCCTGATGGAAATGTAACTGCAAGTGTAATTGGAGCACAAATTACAAATCCTGGATCTGGATATACTTTTCCACCATTTATTGAAATTGTTGATGATGCAGATCAAGGATATGGTGCTGTTGCAAGAACAACAATCAATGAAAATGGTGAAGTAGATTCAATTTATCTTGTTTCTGAAGGTGAGAATTATTCAGTTGGAGACATTTCTCAATACTCAGTAACAGGTGTGATTATTGAAAATGGTGGAAGTGATTATGAGGATGCTGAAATAACTGATAATCTTGGAAATACTTATGATTCCCAGATTATTAATGGTAGTATCTATCAAGTATTGCCAATAAATACTGATAATAATATCAATACTCTACCAGTTCTTAATGTAAATTCAAACACTGGTAGTGGAGCAGTTCTTAGACCTTTATTGGGAACATATAAATCAGATCCTAATAAGTCACAAGTAATCCAAACATCAATAGATTGCCCAATATAAAATGGCACAAAGACCTAAAAATATTTTTAAGCGACAACTGATTAGTTTTAATCCAAATTTTAGGATTGATACTGCAAATCCTCAAATGGGTTTGTCTGGAACAGATGTTTATAAAATTTATGGAGTAACTGACAATGGAGATAATCAATCTTCAATTTCTTTAAGTAGTAGTGGACAACTCTCAATTTTTAATGATAGAACAATCGTAATTACTGGAGGGACAGAAAATCAAGGTCAAAGTGAAGATATTGTTATTATCGGAAAAAATGGAAATGTTTCTGTAAGCGCAAATGGATTGGTTCGTATTAGAGGAACTTCCATTATGCTGGAAGCAGATGAGGATATTCATCTGAAGGCAGGTAGAAATATTGATCTCAAAAGTGGATCTGGTAGAACTCTGATACAAGGCAATAAAATTGATGTAACAGCACCAACTGGAAATTTAATTGATGAACTTGGAAAAGGATTTTTAAAAAGTGTTTTTGAAGGAAGTTTTGTTGGCGGAGATTTTCTTGGTGGATTTATTGCAGGGGTATCTAAAGCAGTTATAAATTCGGTATTCTAATATGGCAGATAAATGCGAACAGATTAAACCAAAATTAGAAGGTGCTGATAGTGAAGGTAATCAAATAAAAAATAATGTTCCATATAAAGAACCATCTGATGGAAGTACTTTTTATGGAACAGAATCTCATTTTAGTGAAGAGGTAGTTTTTTATCAAAATGTAAGAATTTACGGAGACTTAAAGACAAATTTTGCAAGTTTAAAAGATACTTCTGTTGTTGCAAAAGAACTAAATGTCTTAGGTACTTCTATTTTTGATGGATATTCTCATTTTAGTGAAAATGTTTATCTTGATAAAGGTATCAATGTAGGAATTGCAACTGTTAGAAAAAAATTAGATGTGGGTTGTGGTGGTACAACTTTAACTGCAGATGCGTCAGTTGGAAGAGTTGGTATAGGAAGTACAGTGCCTCAACAAAAATTAGATGTTGCTGGAAGTGTAAAAATAGATGTAACAATATACGATTCTGTAAACGCACCTGGAAAAAATGGATATCAATTAATTAGAGATGAAGGTGGACTTAGGTGGGTTCCTTTAATTGCTGAACCTGTACCAGGTGTTCCTGGAATTGCTACGGATGGAATTTTTGTACTTGACGAAGGAGTTCCTCTTTATAATCCATAGATGTTTACTATAAATATTTTATCATAAAGATAGAGTAATGACAAGATTTTACGTACAAGATCAAGGTGTATTCATTCCTACAAATGATTTAGCGCAAGCGTTTGCTGCTCTTAATTTTGTACAAAAAAATAGTCTTGGAGTTGGTACAGATACTTTAATTCCAATTGTAAATCCAGATAATCCTAATTGGATTGCAAATATTCAGACTCAAGATCTCTGGGGACATGTTGGTGTAGGAACCAGTGCTTCAGTTTATAGAATGACTAATGTAGGTATTCAAAATAGTAATCCTACTGCTACTTTAGATATTACTGGAACTGTTCATGCTACTAGTGATGTAGATTTTGATGCACTGTTAAATGTTGATGGTGCAACTACACTTAATGATACATTAGATGTTACTGGTGCAACCACATTAAACGCAACTTTAGATGTTACTAGTGCAACTACACTTAATAATACATTAGATGTTACTGGTGCAACTACACTTAATAATACATTAGATGTTACTGGTGCAACTACACTTAATAATACATTAGATGTTACTGGTGCAACCACATTAAACGCAACTTTAGATGTTACTGGTGCAACCACATTAAACGCAACTTTAGATGTTACTGGTGCAACCACATTAAATGCAACTCTAGATGTTACTGATGCAACCACATTAAATGCAACTCTAGATGTTACTGATGCAACTACACTTAATGATACATTAGATGTTACTGGTGATGTAACTTTTAATTCTTCAACACAGTCAATTAGTAAGGATACTGGTGCTCTTGTATTAACTAATGGTGGTTTAGGTGTAGAAGGTAATACAAATATTGGTGGAAATGTAGATATTGATGGTTCTTTAACTGTCGATTCATATATTGAACTTAATTCATCATTAAGAGATATTAATGATAGTACTGCTTCTGGAAAATTTGATTATCGATTATCATCTGTTGGAACTGGAGTATCTTGGAGACCACCAGGAGTCCAAACACAAAATATCATTTATGTTACAAAAGATGGTAATGATGATAATAGTGGATTATTGGAGGGTGATGCAAAAGCAACAATAGGTGGAGCTGCATCAATTGCACAAGACGGAGATACAATTTATGTTCGTCCTGGAGTTTATTTTGAAAATAATCCCATAGGTCTTCGTAATGATGTTACAGTTTCTGGACAAGATTTGAGACTTGTCACAATTATTCCAAACAACCCGACAAAAGATGTTTTTCATGTAAGAAGAGGTTGTTTAATTGAAAACGTAAACTTTGCAGGTTCTAGTGTATCAGTTGCTCATACTGGTTGTGGAGCAGTTGCTTTCCCTCCAACAAACCCTATCAATCAAGCAAATAGTGGTTATATTGCATTAGGTCCAGCAAATGAGGGATTGAGTGGTAGATGGAGATCTCCTTATGTGAGAAACTGCACTAATTTTATGACCAAGAGTATTGGTATGAAAATTAATGGTGATCATGCAACTGCTTCAACGATTGGTGCAGATCTTAAATCGATGGTTTGCGATTCATTTACACAATATAATGAGAATGGTATTGGTGTTTCTATTACAAATAATGGATATGCACAATTAGTTTCTATTTTCACAATCAACTGTGATATTGGAATTTATTGTGATAGTGGTGGTTCTTGTGATCTTACAAACTCAAACTCTTCTTTTGGTAATTATGGATTATATGCAGTTGGCCTTGGAAAAACAGAATTTACTGCAACTGTAGGAACATATCCACCAACAAGAACACAACCTGGTGTAGATGCTGAAAGTGATATAGTCACATTCGTAAATATGAAAGATGATTCTAATGGAGGAATTGGAACAGTAAGAAGACCTTATGATGGACAAGCATTGTTTTTCCAAATTGATTTAAGAAATTATTCAGATGCAGTAACCACTGGATTGTCTACTACAATATTACAAAACCCAATGGTTAGAGTTGCTTCAATTAAAGTTACGAATGGTGGTTCTGGGTATAGTCCATCATCTCCACCAACAGTTGTAATTCGTGATTCTGATCTTACACAACAACCAAAAGGACCTCAAGGAATTATTGCAGAATTGAGTCCTACGATTGATCCAGTATCAGGATCAATCACTGCAATTGATGTGATAAACAGTGGAAGAAACTATTTACCAACACAAAATTTACAAGTTTTTATTGATGGAGGTTCTGCATCAGCACAAGTCATAACAGAACCAATTTATTATACTATTGATAGTGCAACTGAACCAAGTCCAGTTACTGGAATTACTACAGTTACATTTAATGAATTTATTCCTTATGAACTATTTGGTGGTGAAGCAGTTTCATTGAAGAGAATTAGTCGTATTTTGACTAGTTCTCATTCCTTTGAATATATCGGTACAGGAACAGATATAAATACATCAACTCCCTTTAAAGGGGCAGTTCCAATTAAAGAGAATGAAATCGTTGCTTTAGATGGAGCACAAATTCCATTTACAAGTACAGATCAAAAAGGAAATTTTGATATTGGTGAAGGATTTCAAATTAATCAACCAACTGCAACAATTAGAGGAAGAGATTTTAGTAAAGCAATACAGGCAGAAGTAACACCCTTAATTCTTGCATTAAGATAAGATATGGCAGTAGCACCGCTTAATAAATTTTTAACAATTGCAGTTCCTGTTGCTCCAGGTGAGCAAACAGTTTATACTACTCCAACAGGTGTATCTGCAATTGTTCTTTATGCTCAAGTTGCAAATGTAGGAGTTAATACTTTTCCTTCATTTACAATGACTCATAGAAGGAAAAGTACATCATTAAGAACTTCTGGAAATACCAGAAACATAAGAATTATAAAGCAAGCAGAAATACCACCAAGTGATGCTCTTGTAATTGTAGACGGGAGATTAGTTTTAGAAAGAAGTGCAGTAATTACAGACTCTATTGTAATCGAAGGGACTCAATCAGGTATAGTAACTGTAACAAATTGTTTATACGACAATAATACAGGAATCACTACAATTACAACTTCAACTCCACATAACTTTAATGTGAATGATCAAGTTACCATGAGTGGACTTGCATTTACATGTAGTGGATCTTTTGGACTTACTACTTCTATTTTCCCATCACCCCAACAATCTTTTACCATCACAAGTATTGAAGGCAGTGTTGGAACGTCAAGAACCTTCGTTACCAACTCTGGAATCGTCGTTGGAATCGCACATACATATGTTAGTGGTGGACTTGTAGCGCCATTACAAATGGAATTTATTTGCAGTATTCTAGAAAATAGTACAACATAAATGTAATTATGCCAAGATATTTAAGCGGAAGAACTAAAAGAACTGCACAATCAGCATTAACCGATAGTAGATTTCAATACTTATCTATTGCAGATGCCGAACCTAACTTAGGAGACCCCGTAGCACCTGGGGAATCTCCACCGTTTGGTCAACAATATCAAATTGTTTCTATAGAAGGATATCCAGGTGAGAGATATTGGGTTCCTGTTGGTGGAGGTTTAATTCCTGGATCAATTACTGTTTTTGATGAAAATAATCTTGTAGGTGGTATAAGCAGTACAACTCAATTGAATTTTGTTGGTCTTGCAATAACTGCTACTGGAATTGGAGGTCCAACCCCAGGAACTGGAGTAACTGTTAGAGTATTTGCTCCAGGTAATAATGGAGAATTATTATTCAATTCTTCAAATGAATTTGGAACTTCTTCATTATTAACTTTTAGTAATACTGCTGGCATTTTAACTGCCGGTAATTCTCTCAACATAGGATTAGGTGGAACTATTTTTACGGTTGTTGGAGTTGGATCTGTTGGAATTAAAACCGCAAATCCAACTCAAGAATTAGATTTAAATGGAAATCTAAGATTGAGGGGAACAATATATGATTATAACAATCAACCAGGAAATCCAAATGAAATTCTTGTAAAGAATAATTTGGGTGGACTTACGTGGACAAGTCAAAGTACAGTAAGAGCAGGTGCAGGAGGAACTTATAGAAATGTTCAATTTCATAATAATGCTGGACTAGTTGATGGTGCGCCAACTTTTGTTTATGATGAAGTTAGTCAACGTGTTGGTATTGGAAGTACAATTCCTACAGTAACTTTAGATGTTCTAGGAATTTCTTCTTTCAAAGGTCAAACAACAATTGATTTTTTAAATGTAACTGGAGTTACAACTACCGCAACACTGGCAGTATCTGGAGGCACAACAACTCGCAATCTGTCAGTTTCTGGAATTACCACACTTGGAATTTTAACTGGAACAAGTGCATGGTTTACAGGAATTGTAACGGCATCAAAATTTAGTGGTTCTATAGATGTTAATAATTTATATGTAACTGGTGTATCAACATTTCTTCAAAAAGTTAATATTGGTAGTGATTTAGGAGTTACTGGACTTACAACAACAAAAGATCTTGAAGTATTCCAATCAACTACACTTAACAGATTAAAAGTTACTGGTATATCTACGTTTGATAGTCAGGTTAATATTGGCAATTTAAGTGTAACAGGAATTGCAACTATTAACAATAACGTTGAGATATCTGCTAATACTATTAAAACTACATCTGGAAACTTAAGTTTAGATTCTTTCGCAGGAACAACTCAAATTAATGATGCAGTATATGTAAATGATACTACAGATTCTAATGATAAAAATACTGGGTCCATTATAACTGAAGGTGGAGTTGGAATTGAAAAGAATTTAAATGTTGGAGGTTCATTTAATGTTGCGGGAGTGACAACACTTGCCGGAAGTGGAGGAATCACAACAACTGGTGGTGATTTGTATATTGGTGGAAGTTTAAATGTAAAACAAACAGTAAATCCAGATTTTGTAAAGACCAATAGACTCCAAGTTACAGGGATTTCATCATTAGATTCCACCACAATTATTGGTGGTGGTACAAATATTATTGACGGACCAATTCTTCAGGTTTCTGGAATAAATTCAAGTGTTTATATTGGTGGAAATCTTGGTATAGGAACCACAAATCCAACATCAAAACTTTGGGTAGAAGGTAGTGTTCTTGTTTCTGGAGTATCTACATTTGGTGGAATTACTACTGTAACTGGAACTACTCTGTTTTCTAGACAACTTAGTGTTTCTGGAGTATCTACATTTGGTGGAATTACTACTGTAACTGGAACTACTCTGTTTTCTAGACAACTTAATGTTTCTGGAGTATCTACATTTGGTGGAATTACTACTGTAACTGGAACTACTCTGTTTTCTAGACAACTTAATGTTTCTGGAGTATCTACATTCAATGGAAATGTAATATTTAATGGTCAAGTTGGTTCTGGAATAACTCCATCATCACCAGATGTATATGATTTAGGTTCAGAAACACTTCCTTGGAGAGATGTTTATTCACAAAGATTTAATGGTCAATTTGTGGGAACTGCTGATGATGCAATTCAAGTTTCTACTGGAACAACTACAGGAACATCATCATATTATCTAACTTTTGTTGATAGTAACAATGATCCTAGAGTAAAGGAATTTCTTTATACTGATTCTGGAATTTCTTATAATCCTTCTACTGATAGTCTTGGTATTGGAACCACCAATCCAACATCAACTCTACAAGTTCAAGGTACAGTTTCAGTATCATCTACCACTACTTCAGCAGAATTCGTAGGTGGTGGAAGTGACTTAAGAAATCTATCAGGAACTCATTTAGTATCTTATGCTTCTCATAGTGAAACTTCTAATTCTGCATTGAGTATTGCTGGAATTAATACTTATACCCAAGTAGGAATTCTTACTGGTTCTCTTGCTGGTGATTTTGGAGACGACTTTGGATATGCAGTAGCAACAAGTGCTGATGGTAGAACGATTGTTGTTGGTGCTCGTAATGACGAAGTAGGAGTAACAACAAGCACTGGTATTGCTTATGTTTATGACCGTATAGGTGATTCATTTAATCAAGTTGGAATTCTTACTGGATCATTATCAGGACAAAATAATGATTTATTTGGACAATCAGTAGCAATAAGTGCTGATGGTAAGACGATTATTGTTGGTGCTGTTAGTGAAGAAGTAGGAGCAATAGCAAATGCTGGTGTTGTATATGTCTTTGATCGTGTAGGAAACTCATTTAATCAAGTTGGAATTCTTACTGGTTCTCTTGCTAATACTAATGATAACCTTGGATGGTCTGTAGCAACAAGTGCTGATGGTAAGACAATTGTTGCTAGTGCTCTTAATGATGAACTTTCTGGTACAGATGGATATGGTATTGCTTATGTTTATGACCGTGTAGGAAACTCATTTAATCAAGTGGGAATTCTTGCTGGTTCTTTTGCTGTTAATCTTACTGATCAATTTGGAATATCAGTAGCAATAAGTGCTGATGGTAAAGAAATTGTTGTTGGTGCTCGTAATGACGAAGTAGGAGTAACAACAAGCACTGGTGTTGTTTATGTTTATGACCGTGTAGGAAACTCATTCAATCAAGTAGGAATTCTTACTGGATCATTATCAGGACAAAATAATGATTTATTTGGACAATCAGTAGCAACAAGTGCTGATGGTAAGACGATCGTTGTTGGTGCTTATAATGATGAAATAGTAGCATCACCATTTGGCACTGGTATTGTATATGTTTTTGATCGTGTAGGAAACTCGTTTAATCAAGTTGGAATTCTTACTGGTTCTCTTGCTAGTAGTACTTCTGATCAATTTGGATGGTCTGTAGCAACAAGTGCTGATGGTAAGACGATCGTTGTTGGTGCTCCTAATGATGAAATATCAGGAGCACCAGGAAGTTCTGGTGTTGTTTATGTTTTTAATCGTCAAGGAAACATATTCAATCAGGTAGGAATTCTCAGTGGTTCTTTTGCTGTTGATGGTAGTGATTTCTTTGGATACTCAGTGGCAACCAGTGCTGATGGTAAGACGATCGTTGTTGGTGCATATGATGACGAAGTAGGAATAACAACGGATACTGGAGTTGCTTATGTATTTGACCAGACCAGAGAAACTTATGTTTATTCTGGACCTACTGGTAATATTGGCATAGGAATCACAAATCCAACATCAAAATTACAAGTTGCAGGAAATATAACACCTTCTGTTGATAATACTTATAATTTAGGTGCAGAAACACTTCGTTGGAATACAATCTATGCTAGTACTTTTGATGGTAGATTTATAGGAACTGCTGATGATGCAATTCAAGTTTCTACTGGAACAACTACAGGAACATCATCATATTATCTAACTTTTGTTGATAGTAACAATGATCCTAGAGTAAAGGAATTTCTTTATACTGATAATGATATTACTTATAATCCTTCTACAAATCTTCTATCTCTTAGTAATTTAAATGTTACTGGAATTACTACAGTTAATAGATTAAGAATTAATACAACGGAGGATATTGGAGAAGGTGATTTAGGAAGTAATGGCGGATCTGATGGAAAATTTGGAATTTATAATTCAAGTTTATTGTCTGGAAGAGATATAACATTTTTTCTCAAAAATAATACTGGAACTTATGAATCACCATTATCTCTTAAATATGACCTTGCCACAATTAGTAATTTAAATGTTACTGGAATTGCATCTTTAAATAATTTAAATGTTACTGGAATTGCAACTTTTGGTGATTCTAGTACTGATAGGGTGACATTTAATGCTCAAGTTGGTTCTGGAATAACTCCATCAGCAAATAATACTTATAATTTAGGTTCATCAGATTTAAGATGGAATACTGTATATGCTAATACTTTTACTGGTCAATTTGTAGGAGTTGCATCTACATCACAGAATGCTGATACTATAAGAACAATATCAACTTCAGTATCAGCAACTTTCTTCCCAACTTTTGTTGCAACTAATAGTGATGTAGGAACTTATCAAACGGCATTTACCGATGGCGATATTACTTATAATCCTTCCACTAACGCACTTGGTATAGGAACCACAAATCCACAAAGATCTCTGCATATTGTTGGTGTTGGTGTAAGCACTGGTGGAATTAGACTTGGCAATGTTGATTTATTTGCATTTGAGTTTAATCCATCTGCAGAATCTGGAGGTAGTCCAACTTTTAGAAATTCTGTTGCAAATCGCAATACGCTACTTAGAATTATTCCAAATGGTACAGGTACAGGGCAATTTGAATTTTTTGGGAATGATTATTATAGTAATCAAAGTTCTTGGAACAATTTTAGAATCGCTACATCCCCTTCGTCTTCAGATTTTAGAATTGATACTAATTCTTCTACAGGTAATGATGCTAAAAACATTGTAATTGAAACTAATGTTTCAGGAAGCAGTACCAGACCTAATCGCAATCAATTAACACTCACTACTGATGGTAATATTGGTATAGGAACTACAAGTTCTCCAACATCAAAAGTTTCAATTGGTGGAACTATGACTCCATCATCACCAAATGTATATGATTTGGGTAGTTCAGCATTAAAATGGGATACTGTTTATGCCAATAATTTTGATGGTAGATTTATAGGAACTGCTGATGATGCAAATAGAGTTTCTACTGGAACAACTACAGGAATTTCAACATATTATCTAACTTTTGTTGGTAGTAATAATAATCCTAGAGCAAATGAATTTCTTTATACTGATTCTGGAATTTCTTATAATACTGATACTGATTTCTTAACATCAGGTAAATTAAATCTATCAACTTCAAATGCTTCAACAATCACTGCAATATTAACTAGAGGTGCTGACCGAAATTTCCAATTATCAGCACAAAATGGGACATCAAGTAATGTCAGTGGACAAGAAGTTTCTAGATTTGGCATCTATTATAGTGGTGGTTCTGGTTCGTGGAACAGTTATTTTAAATTTGTTAGAGGTGGTGGTGCTGTCGACGGTTCTATTGTAATTGCTACAAATAATACTGATAGAGTTAGATTTGATTCCACTGGAAATGTTTTACCTCAGGGTACTTCAGGAACATTAGATCTTGGAAGTAGTACAAATCGTTGGGATGCGGTTTATGCCAATACTTTTAATGGATCTTTTGTTGGCACTGCATCTACTGCAACTACTGCAATATATTTAAATACCCCTTACAGTTCTTCTAATAAAGATGATATAACCACTCGCATTAATTCTGGATTTTGGGAATCATCTACTGCAACAACTGCAGAGGGTTGGCCCACAACCACAGATAATTGGTATCATTTAATTAGTTCCACACATTCTAATGAAGCAAATTATTATGCTCTACAACTAGCAGCACCATTTTTTGGTCAAAATTTATATTATAGATCAACCAATGGAAGTGGAACCACTGCTTGGTCTGAAATTATAACATCATCAAATGTTGCTAGTTACAGTTTGTCTGGTCCTCCTGGACCAACAGGACCAACAGGAGCAACAGGAGCAACAGGACCAACTGGAGCAACTGGAGCAACTGGAGCAACAGGACCAGCAGGACCAGCAGGATCACCAGGTCCAGCAGGACCAACAGGACCAGCAGGACCAGCAGGACCAGCAGGATCACCAGGTCCAGCAGGTCCACCTGGACCTTCTGGAGTTACTAATATAACAGTAACTCAAACAGGATATTCATGCTCTGCACCAATAACTACAAGTGGAGCGACTATTACTATTGCATCAGATAGCAACGCTTATGGCAGAAGATATATACAAGCAACACAACCAACAGGTGCTTGTGATGGTGACATTTGGTATGATACTAGTTTATCTAATGCAACAGTGCCCACTGGATCTGTATTTTATTTTGCAAGATCAACTGCACCATCAGGATACTTGACTTGTAATGGTGCTTCATTATCTACAACGACTTATGCTTCATTATTTTCAATTATACAATATACATATGGTGGTTCTGGTGCTTCATTTAATCTTCCAGATTTAAGAGGTGAATTTATTCGTGGTTGGGATGATGGAAGAGGTGTTGATACTGGAAGAACTTTTGGTAGTGCTCAGACAGATGATTTTAAGAGTCATAATCACTCATTACTTGCAAGTGGTGCAACTGATGGAGGTTCGGGGTCTGGATGGAGATGGGAAAGTATCAGCAGTACCAGAAATTCAACAGTTAATGGTACAAATATTGGGTCAACTGGTGGCACTGAAACCCGCCCAAGAAACATTGCACTACTCCCTTGTATTAAATACTAATAAAAACTATGAAAATTTATCACTATCATCTAGAATATAAATGTTTTATATGTGAAGGTATTGCAGAACCATCACCTTTAGATCCTCCTGGTGTATGGTTAATTCCAGCACATGCAACTGAAATCGAACCACCAGAATATACTGAAGGTTTTATTCCAGTTTTTAATGGAACTTCTTGGGAAGTTATTGAAGATAAAAGGGGAATTTATTATGATGTAGAATCTTTTCAAATGATTATTAATGACGATCCCAGTCAAATTATAGAAAATGCAACGAAAATTCCACCTCCAGAAATTCCAGAAGGTAAAATTCTTAAGTGGTGTAATGAATGGATTTTAGAAGATATTCCACCACCACCAGAATTAACTCCAGCAGAAAAATTATCAAATGCTGGATTAACTATAGAAGAATTAAAAACTTTATTAGGATTATCTTAAAAAAATATGAAATTAAGGCAGAATGGAGTTTGGGTTGATGTAGATACTTATATTCGTCAAAATGGACAGTGGAATTATATCAATTTTTTAAGAGATGCAAATGAATTATTATTAATCATTTCGCAAACAACAACTAATCTAAATCTCCAAACTGCTTTCAATAATACTTTTGGAACAACAGCATGGACTTCAACAAGAAGAAAAAGAGTTGTTATTAATCCTGGTGTAGTAGTAGGTGCTACAAATACTGCTAATTATGCACTCAACATTCCCTCAGGATTAGGTGGATCATTAGCAGTTGATAATTATGGATCAATTCTTGGTGCTGGAGGAGCATCAAATAGTGGTACTGGTGGAAATGCTGTTTTTGCTGGTTCTATAGTTACTTTTAATAATCAAGGAAGAATTTACGCTGGCGGCGGTGGAGGAGGACAAGGTGGTACTGGTGGCAGTTCAACTACAGGTTTAGGTGTGGGAGGTATAGCACTTGTTGCTGATTGTAATGCATCTTGCTCTGGAATATGGGTTGGATCATTCTGTAGATCAAATTGCGCTTCAGCCATAAGATGCTATCAAATTGGACCACCTGGAAACCCACCATTATGTCGCCTAGAAACCCAATGTGGTGATTGTGCAATAAATGCTGCAGGAGGAACTGGAGGTGCAGGAGGTGTAGGTCAAGGATATAATCAATCACCTACAAATGGTATTCCAGGATCCGCTGGTGGTACTAATGCTGGTACTGGTGGTACTGGAGGTAATGGTGGTGGTTGGGGTACTTCAGGTACTAATGGAACCGCAGGTTCAAATGGAAATGTAACTGCTGGTTCTGCCGGATCTCCAGGGGGATTAGCAGGATTTTATGTTGTTAATAATGGAAATATTACCTGGATTAATACAGGAGTTGTTGCTGGTAGAGTGATATAATATATACTATATAAAATGTTTTATAAAATTTCATGAAATATAAAATTATAGAAGTACTTCCTGCACAAATAAAAGTTGAATTTGAGGACAATTCTTGGGCATTGGTTCCGATTGATCCTGAAGCAACTCCAGAGCAAATTGATCATGCTGTTGCACAATATGATCCAGATTTTTTACCAAATCCAGAAGATCTAATTAATCAAAATATTTCTGTTGATGAGGAAAGAGAATCTAAAACAATCGATTCTACACCAATAGTAACTTCATCCGAATCTCTCAATTCAACTGAAGAATTTACTCCATCCGAGTTTAATAATATTGGTTACTTATTGAATTCTATTAATCCAATTAATTTAACTCTAGCAAATTACTATGCAGAGCGAGGTGATCTAAGAATTAAAGAAGCATTATATTCAAAAATTTTAGAATATGTAAATTCAAGTAATTTAACTGTAGAAAATATACTTGAAGGTATAAATTTTAATCCTGAAGATATTATGTTGCAAGCAGAGGAAGAATTAAATGCAGAACAATCCTGAAAATCGTCAAGCAATTGATAAGATGAAAATTTGTCTACAATGTGAACATTTTTTCAAACCAACTCGTCAATGTAAAAAATGTGGATGTTTTATGCCACTTAAAGTAAGAATACCTGGTCAAAAATGTCCTGTTGATAAGTGGTAATTAAATGAATGATTTAATTCAGATTATTAAAGTTCTTGATGAAGAAGAATTGAAAATTGTTAATTCATACATTGATGAGTTAACTTTTCAAGAGAATACTGTTTTTGATTCTAATGGATCGACAAGAATTGACATTACTGTAAGATCAAGTCTTGGATCTTCAATGGATGAAAATCATCCAGCGACAAAACTTTTTCATGAAAGAATAAATAAATCTCTTCTAGAATATAAAGAAAGAGTAATTAAAATCAATGAAATGTTTCAGTATTATCCAGTTCCTGGGGGATATGGAACGACTTCTCATCGTGAATCAATTCAAATCTTAGAATACTATCCAGATCAAGAATATAAATTTCATCATGATATTTCTAACGATCCAAAATCAAAGGAATATCATCGGCAAATATCAGTAGTTGTTTATTTAAATAATGATTTCAAAGGTGGAAGAACTTTATTTCCACATATGAATTATAAACCTGATCCAGGTTATGCTTTAATATTTCCTTCAAACTGGTGCTATCCACATTCTGGAGAAAAGGTTACGAATGGTAAAAAACGAGTCGCTGTAACCTGGTATTATGTCGATGAGCAACCACTTGACACCCCGCTCCAGATGCCCTATGATACTCAGGTAATCACGAAAACGACCTGATGCCCGCTGAGACAGAAGAGTTCCTGACCCGCTGCGTAGTCGATACACTTGCTCGTAAGTTTTATCTTTACTCTAGCGAAGGATCTGAAAAGGTGGTAGAATGTGAAAGTGTAGATCAATTTATGAACGTTCTTGAGGTTGTTCGCACACAGTTAAACGAAGATACTCTAGTTTATTCAAATCCATTTTAAGAAAGATGAAGATTCTTACAGTTCAAGAATTGCAAGAAAAATTTGAATATTATCTTGATAGGGTCAAGGTAGGTGAATCCTTCCTTATCAAGAGTAAATATGGTGAAGTAATGTTAGTTCCCTATAGTAACGGTAAAGAGGAAGTTGACGACCTGATACGAATACATACGGATCACGAAGAAGGTTGTTGACAAAGAGTTCCAAATCCTCTATAATTGATTTGGTTTTATGGGGGCATAGCTTAATTGGTCAGAGCGGCCGCCTTATAAGCGGTTAGTCCGGGATCATTCCCCGGTGTCCCTATTTGCTTATCCATTTTGTAGTGGGTTTTGAGGGTAAGCAACAGTAAACCTACTTGAAAAAGGGAGAGTGAAAAACCCCAGCTGCAAGTCGGTGTGAAACAGACTTATGACTTGTATGCGCTTCTGTTTCACTGTATGGATCTCTCCTATTGCTCGTTTACCTATCTGGTTGAAAGGGGCGTCCTCATAAGACGACATAGAGTGGTTCAATTCCACTAACGAGCACTTGACAATCTAAGCACTAAGTGTTATGATTGTCTTATCGTCGGTATGGTGGAATCGGTAGACACACCAGACTTAGTTAATTGAGCCTCATTTGGGAAACCTTATGAGTGTAACTCCTCAAATTCGGGGAAACCTGTAAAATGGCAATCCCGAGCCAAGCA
>JACCDU010296764.1_pt1 | contig 30976 bp, 36 predicted proteins | sample 7446081 | NCBI WGS metagenome assembly JACCDU01 (sample SAMN15323447, study PRJNA562643) | freshwater metagenome | isolation source: river surface water | place: USA:Blue River Watershed | collected 2017-08-17
AACCTGCGCTCGGTAGCGCAGGCGGTGATGCATGCGGCCTCCAGTGTGGATCATGCAGAGGTCACCGTCACCTCTGACCCGCAAGTCGTGCGCGACGCGCACCGCGTGGTCTTGCCAGGGCAGGGCGCCATGCCCGACTGCATGCGCGAGCTGCGCGAGTCGGGCTTGCTGGACGCCGTGCTCGAAGCCGCCGCCAGCAAACCCCTGTTTGGCGTGTGTGTGGGCATGCAAATGCTGCTGGACCACAGCGACGAAGGCGACACGCCCGGCTTGGGTCTGATCCCCGGTCGTGTGGTCAAGTTCGAGTTGGCTGGGCAAATTCAGCCCGATGGCACCCGTTACAAAGTCCCGCAAATGGGCTGGAACCAGGTTTGGCAAGCCACGCCTGCCCACCCGCTGTGGCAAGGCATTGACGATGGCAGCTGGTATTATTTTGTGCACAGCTTTTATGCCAAGGTCAGCAACCCGGCGCACAGCGCTGCACAGACCGATTACGGTGGCCGGTTTGCTTGTGCCATTGCCCGTGACAATATTTTTGCCACCCAGTTTCACCCAGAAAAAAGCGCAGCCCAGGGCTTGGCGCTGTTTCGCAATTTCCTCCACTGGCAGCCTTGATCCGAGGCTTGCTGATTTTTCTTCACCTGCTTTTAACTCGCCATGATTCTGATCCCCGCCATTGACCTCAAAGACGGCCACTGCGTTCGCCTCAAGCAGGGCGATATGGACCAAGCCACCACCTTTGGGGAAGACCCCGCTGCCATGGCGCGCACCTGGCTGGAAAAGGGCGCTCGCCGACTGCACCTGGTGGATCTGAATGGCGCTTTCGCAGGCAAGCCTCAGAACTTTGGCGCGATCAAGGCCATCCTCAAGGAAGTCGGCAGCGACATCCCGGTGCAACTCGGTGGTGGCATCCGCGACCTGGACACCATTGAGAAATACATCGACAGTGGCCTCCAGTACGTGATCATCGGCACCGCTGCGGTGAAGAACCCCGGCTTTCTGAAGGACGCCTGCACCGCGTTTGGCGGTCACATCATCGTTGGCCTGGACGCCAAAGACGGCAAGGTGGCCACCGACGGCTGGAGCAAGATGACCGGCCACGAAGTGGTCGATCTGGCCAAGAAGTACCAGGACTGGGGCGTTGAGTCCATCATCTACACCGACATCGGCCGCGACGGCATGCTCAGCGGCATCAACATCGACGCCACCGTCAAACTGGCCCAGGCCCTCACCATCCCCGTGATCGCTTCGGGCGGCCTGTCCAACATGGCCGACATCGAGCAGCTGTGCGCGGTGGAAGACGAGGGCGTGGAAGGCGTGATCTGTGGCCGCGCCGTGTACTCGGGTGACCTGGACTTCGCCTTGGCGCAGCAACGCGCCGACGAGCTGAACGGTTGATCATGAGCACCGGTGCCACCTGCCGCGAGCTGTTGTTCGCGGGCCTGCCCGCCACCGAGTTGCAATTGCCTTGTGGTGACCGGCTGGTCGTGGCACACCATGGTGCCCATGTCTTGTCCTGGGTGGCTGGTGGGCGTGAGCGCCTTTACCTGAGCCCGCAAAGTGTGATGGATGGCCATGCCGCCATCCGTGGCGGCATCCCGGTGTGCTTCCCCCAATTCAACCAGCGTGGCGATTTGCCCAAGCATGGCTTTGCACGCAATGTGTCGTGGGCACCCAAGCCCGCCAAGCTGGATGCTGACCGGGCGCACCTGGCCCTGAGCTTGGGCGACAGCGCGGCCACGCGCCAGTGGTGGGATCAACGCTTTGAAGCCCTCTTGTTGATTGAACTGACGCCCGGCGCTTTGCAGGTGGAGCTGGTGGTGCGCAACACCGACAGCAAGCCTTTGCTGTTCACCGGGGCCTTGCACTCGTATTTCGCCGTGAGCGACGTGGCCCAGGCGCGGCTGCTGGGCTTGGGCGGCAGTGCCGAATGGAATGCGGTGACAGACGGCCATGGCACAGCGGCACCTGAGCTGCGTTTCGTGGGCGAGTTTGACCGCGTGTATTCCGCGGCACCGGCTGGCTATGAATTGCTGGACGGCCCCCACACCTTGTCCATTGAGCAAGACATGGACTGGACGCAGACGGTGGTCTGGAATCCGGGGGCGGCCAAATGCGCGTCGCTCAGCGACATGCCCGCAGACGGTTGGCAGCACATGCTGTGCGTCGAAGCGGCGCAGGTGTATGAACCCATTTGCATTGCGGCCGGTGACTTCTGGCAAGGTGCTCAGCGCCTGGCGGTGCTGTGATGGGCCGCTCATCTGTGCTGTGTGCCGTGTGACGATTTTTTTACTGAACAACGAACCTTCCCATGCTGGCCAAACGCATCATTCCCTGCCTTGACGTGACCGGTGGTCGTGTGGTCAAGGGCGTCAACTTTGTCGAACTGCGCGATGCCGGAGACCCGGTGGAAATCGCGGCCCGCTACAACGAGCAGGGCGCTGACGAGTTGACTTTCCTCGACATCACCGCGACCAGCGATGGGCGTGATGTGATCCTGCACATCATCGAAGCGGTGGCCTCGCAGGTGTTCATTCCGCTCACGGTGGGTGGTGGCGTGCGCACTGTCGAAGACGTGCGCCGATTGCTGAATGCCGGGGCCGACAAGACCAGCTTCAACTCGGCTGCCATTGCCAACCCGCAAGTGATCCGCGAGGCCTCGGCCAAATACGGCGCCCAATGCATCGTGGTGGCCATTGACGCCAAACGCCGCACGCCCGAAGACGAGCAACGCATCGGCACGAATGGTTTGCCCATGGGCCCCGGCTGGGACGTGTACAGCCACGGCGGCCGCAAAAACGTGGGCCTGGACGCGGTGGCTTGGGCCACCCAAATGGCCGAATACGGCGCGGGCGAAATCCTGCTGACCAGCATGGACCGCGACGGCACCAAAAGCGGCTTTGACCTGCAGTTGACCCGCGCCGTGAGCGACGCCGTCAGCGTGCCCGTGATCGCCTCGGGTGGCGTGGGCAACCTCGACCACCTGGCCGACGGCGTGAGCATCGGCGGCGCCGATGCTGTGTTGGCCGCCAGCATCTTCCATTACGGTGAATACACCGTGCAACAAGCCAAGCAGCGCATGCGCGAGCGCGGCATTTCCGTCCGACTGTGAGCGTCAACATGAATTGGCTCAATCAAATCAAATGGGATGAGCACGGCCTGGTGCCGGCCATTGCCCAGGAAGCATCGACCGGCGATGTGCTGATGTTCGCCTGGATGAACCGTGAAGCGCTGCAAAAAACCGCCGAGCTCAAGCGCGCCGTTTACTTCAGCCGCTCACGCAAAAAGCTGTGGTTCAAGGGCGAGGAGTCCGGCCATGTGCAAACCGTGCACGACATCCGCCTGGATTGCGACAACGATGTGGTGCTGCTCAAAGTCACCCAGCTGGGCCATGAGCCCGGCATTGCCTGCCACACGGGCCGTCACAGCTGTTTTTTCCAGAGCCTGCAAGGCGAGGACTGGGTTGCAGCCGACCCGGTGCTCAAAGACCCTGAAACCATTTACAAATAAGCCATGACCACCAATTCTTCTGACACGCTGGCTCGTCTGGCCGGCATCATTGAAAGCCGCAAGGCTGTCAATGGCGGCGACCCCGAAAAAAGCTATGTGGCGCGTTTGCTGCACAAAGGGCCCGACGCCTTTTTGAAGAAGATCGGCGAAGAAGCGACCGAAACCGTGATGGCCGCCAAGGACGTGGACCATGGTGGCGATGCTTCCAAGTTGGTTTATGAAGTGGCCGACCTGTGGTTCCACAGCATGATCGCGCTGGCGCACTATGGCCTGACGCCCGCCGACGTGGTCAATGAGCTGGCCCGCCGCGAAGGCCTGAGCGGTCTGGAGGAAAAAGCCCTGCGCAAAGTGCAAGAGCGTGAGCGTCTGGGTGAGTAAGCTGTGGCCATGAGCACACCATCGCCCGAAGACAACAACCTCACCGTCAGCTGGGTCAGCTACATCCTGCACCTGATCGTGGCCGTCAGTGCCATCACGCCAGGCGGGCAGATGGGTCCGGCTTTGCTGGTGGTGGCTTTGGTCATGGACCTGGTCAAAAAGGGCGATGTCACCGGCTGGGAGGCCACTCATTTCAGCTTTCGCATCCGCACGGTGCTCTGGGCGGCCTTGCTGTACCTGATCACCGTACCCTTGTGGTTTTTCTTTGTGCTCCCCGGCTGGTTGGCCTGGGGCTTCATTTCCATCTGGTTTTTGTACCGGATCGTTTTGGGCATGGTGCGCTTGAATGCGCAGCGCCCTGTGACCGAGTGAGCCGAAAGCGTTTGAACGATGACCGATTCCCACTGTATTTTTTGCAAGATCATCGCGGGCCAGATCCCGTCGCGCAAAGTGCACGAAGACGAACATGTCTTCGCCTTCCATGACATCTCGCCCTGGGCGCCTGTGCATTTCCTGATCATCCCCAAGCTGCATGTGCCTTCGATGGCGCACCTGACGCCCGCGCATGAAGGCTTGATGGGCCACATGATGACCTTGGCGCCCAAGCTGGCGCTGCAAGAGGGCTGCAAACCTTATCCAGAGGGCGGCTTCAGGATTGTGCTCAATACCGGTGCCGAAGGCGGTCAGGAAGTCCATCACTTGCACATGCATGTGATGGGCGGACCACGCCCCTGGCTCAGGGGTTGAATTGGGGGGGCTGCCCCCAAGTCCCTGTTGTTGCAAGGCCGTTCAGGGTTCGGGGTATCAGCCCTTAGAATCGAAGCATCTTTAGGAGATTTTCATGGGTTCCTTTTCCATTTGGCACTGGCTGATCGTTTTGCTGATCGTGGTCATGGTTTTTGGCACGAAAAAGCTCAAGAACATCGGCTCTGACCTCGGTGGTGCGGTCAAAGGCTTCAAAGACGGCATGAAAGACGGCGGCGCGTCGACGGAAGACAAATCTGCCGCCCAAGTGCCTGCAGCACCTGCGGTCGAGAAGACCACCATCGATGTTGAAGCCAAGACCAAGTCTTGATCGCTTGATCGACAGAAACTTCTGCTGTGCTTGATTTAGGCATTTCCAAAATGGCGCTGATCGGCGTTGTGGCGCTGATCGTCATCGGCCCCGAGAAGCTCCCCAAAGTCGCCCGGACATTGGGCACTTTGATCGGTAAAGCCCAGCGCTATGTGGCCGATGTCAAAGCCGAGGTCAACCGGTCGATGGACCTGGAAGAGCTCAAAAAAATGAAGGAAACGGTGGAGACGGCAGCCCGCGATGTCGAGCAATCGGTGCAGACCACGGCCACCGAATTTGAACAAGACTGGGCGCAATCCACCGAGGGCATCTCCAGCAGTGCATCGGCGTGGACGCCTGCACCGCCCAGCTACAAAAACCCGGACAAGAACTGGCGTCTCAAGCGCGGTGCCACCCCCCAGTGGTACAAGGCCCGTGCGGGGGTGCGCACCAAGGCGTTGTCGGGCGCAGCCCGCGTGGCGCGTTACCGTCCAAAGTCTCTCAACACCTGATGGTTGGGCGCTGCGTGCGCCAGCTGTTCAACCGATTGCCCTATGTCCGACTCCAACCCACAAGACGAACTCGCTGGTACAGAGCAGCCTTTCGTGGCCCATCTGATTGAATTGCGCGATCGCCTGATCCGTGCGGTGGCGGCCATCGGCATCGCGGCGGCGGTTCTGGCGCTCTTTCCGGGCCCGGGTGAGTTGTATGACATTCTGGCGCAACCCTTGGTGGCGCATTTGCCCAAGGGCGCGACCTTGATCGCCACATCGGTGATCTCCCCCTTCATGGTGCCCCTCAAGATTTTGTTGATGGCGGCATTTTTACTGGCCTTGCCGGTGGTGCTGTACCAAGTGTGGGCCTTCGTGGCACCTGGCTTGTATGCGCACGAAAAGAAGCTGGTCTTGCCATTGGTGGTGTCCAGCACGGTGTTGTTTTTCATCGGGGTGGCGTTTTGCTACTTTTTCGTGTTCGGGCAGGTGTTCAAGTTCATCCAGGGTTTTGCGCCCAAGAGCATCACGGCCGCCCCAGACATTGAGGCGTATTTGAGCTTTGTGCTCACCATGTTCCTGGCGTTTGGTTTGGCTTTTGAGGTGCCAGTGGCCGTGGTGGTGCTGGCGCGCATGGGCGTGGTGACGGTGCAAAAGCTCAAGGACTTTCGGGGTTACTTTGTCGTGCTGGCTTTTGTGATCGCCGCCGTGGTCACGCCGCCCGACGTGGTGTCTCAGCTGGCCTTGGCCATTCCCATGTGCCTGCTATATGAATTGGGCATTTGGGCTGCGCAAATTTTCATCAAACACACCCAGGCACCTGAAGATTCAGCGGTCGCTTGACCGAGGTGCCAAGAAAAAGGGAGCATGCGCTCCCTTTTTTATCGCCTGGATGCGGCGCGCTTTGTGCGTGGCTTGTCAGCGGCTGCTCTTGCGCAGGGTGGGGCGTTCGGCTGGCGTCAATGGGAGTGTCAACTCACCTTGCCTGCGCCAGATTTGCACATCGGTGGGCACGCCCGGTTTCAGGCCAGCGACTTGGGTCAGCAATTCAGACACATTGGTCACGGCTTGTCCGGCAATCTTGACAATCACATCGCCTGGACGGATGCCCGCTTTGGCAGCAGGCCCGTTTTGCAAAACGCCGGTGATCACCACACCCCGGGGCAGGGTCTGGCGGCTGGATTTGGGCAACTGAAAGCTATCGGCCAGTTCCGGCGTCAGGTCTTGCGGTTCCACGCCGATCCAGCCGCGGGTGACTTTGCCGTTTTTGAGCAAATCCTGCATGACTTGTTGTGCGGTGGAGACCGGGATGGCAAAACCAATCCCCATGTTGCCGCCAGAGCGTGAATAAATCGCCGTGTTGATGCCCATCAGGTGGCCATGCACGTCGATCAGTGCGCCGCCCGAATTGCCCGGGTTGATGGCGGCATCGGTCTGGATGAAGTTTTCAAACGTGTTGATGCCCAAATGGCTGCGCCCCAGCGCACTGACGATGCCGGATGTCACGGTTTGTCCGACGCCAAAAGGGTTGCCGATGGCCAGCACCACGTCACCGACCTGCAGGTCCTGGGGTTGCCCCAACACGATGACGGGCAACTTGTCGAGCTGGATTTTCAACAAGGCCAGATCGGTATCGGGGTCGGTACCGATCACTTTGGCGGCCGCTCGTCGGCCATCGGTCAGGACGACTTCGATGTCATCGGCATCTTCCACGACATGGTTGTTGGTGAGGATGTGGCCTTGGGGGCTCACAATCACGCCGCTGCCCAGGCCGCCGGTGTTTTCTTCTGATTCGCCATCGAAAAAGCGGGACCAGGGGTCGGTGTTGGTCGAAGATCGGTTTTTGCTGGTGTTGATGCTGACCACGGCAGGCGAAGCTTTTTGCGCAGGGGCACTGAGGCTGCCGGCGGGGCGGTTCAACGCGTTGCCAGACGGCGCTTGCAGCAAGGTGATGCCCTCGGCGGAGTTTTGCACGTGGCGAAGCCACTCGGGCTTGAGTGTGGCGACCACAAACCAGGCGGCCAAAAGCACGGTCACCCATTGAGAAAAGAAGAGCCAATAGCGTTTCATGACCTCGATTGTCACTGATCCCTTTGCGATGTGCAGGGTTCTGTGCGCCACAATAGAACCCACAGCCAGGAATGCCACACATGACCGATGCCAAAACCCTGGGCCAAGCGCTGGATGCGCTGTTGCAGCCCGAGAAGTTCCGTGATTACGGCCCCAACGGGCTGCAGGTGGAAGGCGACCGCGAGGTGCGTCTGTTGGTCAGTGGCGTGACCGCCAGTCGGGCGTTGATCGAAGCGGCCATCGAGGCCGGAGCCGATGCCATCCTGGTTCACCATGGTTTGTTCTGGCGTGGCCAGGACGGTCGCGTGACGGGCTGGATGCGTGAGCGTTTGCGTTTGCTGCTGACCCATGGCATCCATTTGTTTGCCTACCACTTGCCGCTGGATGCGCACCCTGAATGGGGCAACAATGCCCAGTTGGGTCGGGTGCTGGGTTTGCAAGCCGATGGCCGTTTTGGCGAACAGGATTTGGGTTTTTTGGGGCAGGCCAGCCAAACATGGGCATCGCCTGCAGCTTTGTCAGAGCATGTGGCCAGTGCCTTGGGCCGACAGGTCGTTTGTGTTGGTGATGCGGCCCGGCCGATTCGTCGTGTGGCTTGGTGCACGGGCGGTGCGCAGGGTTATTTTGAAGCGGCCATCGCCGCGGGTGCCGATGCGTTCATCACCGGTGAGATTTCGGAACCGCAGGCCCATCTGGCGCGCGAAACGGGTGTGGCTTTTTTGGCTTGCGGCCACCATGCCAGTGAACGGTACGGCGCGCCTGCCGTGGGTGCGCGCATCGCGCAAGACCTGGGCCTGACACACCAATTCATTGAGATCGACAACCCTGCTTGACGGCTGGAGCGGCGCATGACTTTCACCTCTTTGCCCATCGCCATCACGCCGGGTGATCCCTGCGGGATTGGCCCTGAAATCATTGCCCGTGCCTGGTGTGAATCGCCGGATGTCACGCGCCACTGTTTTGTCGCGGGTGATGTGGGGCTCATGCGCCGGGCCATGGCCTTGGTGCAACCGGTTCCTGCTTTTCCGGTGTGCGAGATCGCCGAGCCTGCCGAGGCGATGCGCGTTCCGCCGCGCTGTCTGCCGGTGCTGCAAGTGGTGCCCCCCGCGCCTGAGTTGCCTTGGGGGCAAGTGCACGCGCGCGCAGGTCAGCTGGCGGGTGATGCGGTGTTGTGGGCCACACGCGCCGCGTTGCGCGGTGAGGTGGCGGGGCTGGTGACGGCACCTTTGCACAAAGAGGCCTTGCACGCCGCGGGTGCGCCATATGACCAATACCCCGGGCACACGGAGCTGCTGCAAGCCGAGGCCGCACGCCATGCGGGTGTGCCCTTGGCGCAGATGCCGGTGCGCATGATGCTGGCCAATGAGGAGCTGCGCACGGTGCTGGTCAGCATCCATGTGTCTTTGCGGCAGGCACTCGATGCGATCACTGTGGATCGCGTGTTGCAGACGCTGCGCATCACCCATGCCTCTTTGTCACGGGTGTTGGGTCATGCGCCCCGCATGGCGGTGGCGGGCGTCAATCCGCATGCTGGCGAAGGTGGCTTGTTTGGCCGTGAAGAAATCGAGGTGCTGCAGCCGGCCCTGGCACAAGCGCGCTCAGAAGGTCTGGATGTGCACGGCCCTTATGCGCCGGACACGGTGTTCATGCGGGCCCGCAAACGAGCCGACGGGCGGCGTGAGTTTGATGTGGTGATCGCGATGTACCACGACCAGGGCTTGATTCCGGTCAAGTACCTGGGGGTGGAGCAGGGCGTGAATGTGACCTTGGGTTTACCACTGGTCAGAACCAGCCCGGACCACGGGACCGCCATGGATCTGGCGGGCCAAGGGCTGGCCGATGCCAGCAGCATGGTTCAGGCCATCCGGATGGCCCATCGCTTGGTCGGTGGCGCGCACTGACCTGGGCGCATCAGGCCTTGTTTTTCAGGCTGTCGCGGATTTCACGCAACAGCAAAACGTCTTCAGGGGTGATGGCTTCTGCCACTGGGGCAGCTTCTGCTGGCTTGCTGGCCACCAGTTTGTTCATCTGCCGGATCATCACGAAGATGATGAAGGCCAGGATGATGAAGTTCAGTGCCACGGTGATGAAGCTGCCATAGGCAAAGACTGCGCCCAGCTTTTTGGCTTCCATCAAGGGCAGGCCGACGGCTTGCCCGGCCAGGGCGATGTAGTAGTTGGAAAAATCAAGACCCCCAAAGGCCTTGCTGACCAGCGGCATGATGAGGTCGCCCACGGCTGAGTCAACGATTTTTCCGAAGGCACCACCAATGATCACGCCAACGGCCAGATCCATGACATTGCCCTTGACGGCGAAGGATTTGAATTCTTGAAGAAATGACATGAGAGCCCCTTGGGAAAATCTGAATGACAAAGTTTATTCTTTTTTCATGGCCATTGTGCAGGTTCGGCGGCTGTAAGTCGGTTGTCTGTTTCACTCCGCTACAATCCGCGGTTGACCCCGATAACGACTCGCTAGAGGATTCTCATGAGTGACACCCCTGTCGACAGCAGCAAGCGGACGTGGCTGATTGCCTCCACTTGCGCAGGTGCCGTAGGCGCTGGCTTTGTGGCCACCCCCTTCGTCAGCAGCTTCCAACCTTCCGAACGAGCCAAAGCCGCTGGCGCAGCCGTCGAAGTGGACATCTCCGCCCTCAAGGCCGGTGAGAAGCTCACTGTCGAGTGGCGCGGTAAGCCGGTTTGGATCATGAAGCGCTCGCCAGAGCAGCTTGAATCCTTGAAAAAGGTGGAGGGCAATCTGGCCGATCCAACGTCCAGCCGTACCGCTTACCCCACCCCTGAATACGCCAAGAACGGTCACCGTTCGATCAAGCCTGAAATCATGGTGGCCGTGGGCATCTGTACGCACCTGGGCTGCTCGCCCGGCGACAAGTTCGCCGCGGGTCCTCAGCCTTCGCTGCCCGATGACTGGCAAGGTGGTTTCCTGTGCGCATGCCATGGCTCGACGTTCGATCTGGCCGGTCGTGTGTTCAAGAACAAGCCCGCACCCGATAACCTCGAAGTGCCGCCTCACATGTACCTGTCCGACACCAAGCTCCTCATTGGTGAAGACAAGAAGGCCTGATGGAGACAGATATGGCTCAATTCAAAGAAATTTCTCCGAACGCCCCCGCTGGCGAAAAATTGCTCAACTGGGTGGACAACCGTTTCCCCCTGTCCAAGCTCTATAAAGAGCACATGAGCGAGTACTACGCACCCAAGAACTTCAACTTCTGGTACATCTTCGGCTCGCTGTCCTTGCTGGTGCTGGTCATCCAGATCGTGACCGGCATTTTCCTGGTGATGCACTACAAACCTGATGCCGCCGTGGCTTTTGCCTCGGTGGAATACATCATGCGCGATGTGCCCTGGGGCTGGCTGATCCGCTACATGCACTCCACCGGCGCTTCGGCGTTCTTTGTGGTGGTGTACCTGCACATGTTCCGTGGCCTGATTTATGGCAGCTACCGCAAGCCGCGTGAGCTGGTCTGGATCTTCGGTTGCGCGATCTTCCTGTGCCTGATGGCCGAAGCCTTCATGGGTTACTTGCTGCCTTGGGGCCAGATGTCTTATTGGGGCGCTCAGGTGATCGTGAACCTGTTCTCGGCCATTCCCTTCATCGGTCCTGACCTGGCTTTGCTGATCCGTGGCGACTTCGTGGTGGGCGATGCGACCCTGAACCGCTTCTTCAGCTTCCACGTGATTGCTGTGCCGCTGGTTTTGCTGGGTCTGGTGGTGGCGCACATCATTGCGCTGCACGAAGTGGGCTCCAACAACCCCGACGGCGTGGAAATCAAGGGCCCCAACGCGCCCAAAGATGCACAAGGTCACCCTCTGGACGGTATTCCTTTCCACCCCTACTACTCGGTGCATGACATCTTTGGCGTGAGCATCTTCTTGATGGCTTTCACGGCGATCGTGTTCTTTGCGCCCGAGTTTGGTGGTTACTTCCTCGAGTACAACAACTTCATCCCGGCCGATCCGCTGACCACACCTTTGCACATTGCACCTGTGTGGTACTTCACGCCTTTCTACTCGATGCTGCGTGCCATCACCAGCGAGATGATGTACGCCTTGATCGCTTGCGTGGTCATCGGTGCCGTGCTGGCTGTGGCCAAAGGCAAGCTGCCTTCGATCTTCAAGGGCGGCATCATCGGTGCCGCGGTGGTGATCTCTGCCTTGATGCTGTCGATCGATGCCAAGTTCTGGGGCGTGGTTGTCATGGGCGGTGCCGTGGTGATCCTGTTCTTCCTGCCTTGGCTGGACAACAGCCCCGTCAAGTCGATCCGTTACCGTCCTGACTGGCACAAGTATTTGTATGCCGTGTTCGTGATCAACTTCCTGATCCTGGGCTATCTGGGCGTGCAGCCTCCATCCCCCATCGGTGAGCGCGTGTCTCAAGTGGGTTCCCTGTTCTACTTCGGCTTCTTCTTGTTGATGCCCTGGTGGAGCAAGTTGGGTACGCCCAAGCAGGTGCCTGACCGCGTGACGTTCACGCCTCACTGAGATCCGGAGATTCAAGAACATGAAAAACCTCAAGAAACTCGCACTGGGCTTTGTGATGGCCATCGGTTTGGTGACCGGTGCCCAGGCTTCGGGTGGCGACACCATCGCCTGGGACAAGGCCCCATCCAAGACCAATGATCTGGCGGCTTTGCAAAATGGCGCCAAGTTGTTTGTCAACTATTGCCTGAATTGCCACTCCGCTGCTTTCATGCGTTACAACCGCTTGAAAGACATCGGTTTGACCGAACAGCAGATCAAGGATAACCTCTTGTTCGCCTCCACCAAGGTGGGCGACACCATGAAGGCTGCGATCGATCCGCTGCAAGCCAAAGAGTGGTTCGGCAAGAACCCGCCTGACCTGACCTTGATGGCCCGTTCGCGCTCTGGCCATGGCGGCACTGGTGCAGATTACCTCTACACCTACCTGCGCAGCTACCACCGCGACGACACCAAGCCCACCGGCTGGAACAACCTGGCTTTCCCCAACGTCGGCATGCCCAACGTGCTGTGGGAACTGCAAGGCGAACGCCAACCCGTCTATGAAGAAAAAGAAGAGCATGGTCACACCGTGCACATCTTCAAAGGCTGGAAACAAACCAAGCCAGGCACCATGACCCCTCAGCAGTACGACGAGGCCGTGGGTGATCTGGTCAGCTACATGCAGTGGATGGCCGAGCCCGCCCAAAACAGCCGCGTGCGCATTGGCGTGTGGGTGTTGTTGTTCTTGGCTGGTTTCACATTCATCGCCTGGCGTTTGAATGCCGCGTATTGGAAAGACATCAAGTAATTGATCTTTCACCCGGTGCTCTGGGCGCCGGGTCTTGTGGAGTGGTGGGCCTTTGTGGCCTCCCACTCTTTTTGATTTTTTGAGGAGCCTCCCGCCATGATGGTGCTTTATTCCGGAACCACTTGCCCTTTTTCACACCGCTGCCGCTTTGTGTTGTTTGAAAAAGGGATGGACTTCGAGATCCGTGATGTGGACCTCTACAACAAGCCCGAAGACATCAACGTGATGAACCCCTACGGTCAGGTGCCCATCCTGGTCGAGCGCGATTTGATCCTGTACGAATCGAACATCATCAACGAGTACATCGACGAGCGTTTCCCCCATCCCCAGTTGATGCCCGGTGACCCGGTGGACCGTGCACGCGTGCGCTTGTTCTTGCTCAACTTCGAAAAAGAGCTGTTCGCCCACGTGGTCACGCTGGAAAACCGCACCCTCAAAGGCAACGACAAGGCGCTGGAAAAGGCACGTGCTCACATCCGTGACCGCCTGACGCAGTTGGCCCCCGTGTTCCTGAAGAACAAGTTCATGCTGGGTGACAACTTCTCGATGCTGGACGTGGCGATTGCGCCGCTGCTCTGGCGTCTGGACTACTACGGCATCGAGCTGAGCAAGAATGCTGCACCTTTGCTCAAATACGCCGAGCGCATCTTCTCGCGCCCTGCTTACATCGAAGCATTGACCCCTTCCGAGAAAGTCATGCGCAAGTAATTGCCTGTGAGGATGCCATGTTCAGCGACACCGACCTGCCATCGACCCGCCCGTACCTGATTCGGGCCTTGTATGAGTGGTGCACCGAGAACGGCTTCACGCCCTATGTGGCGGTCAAGGTCGATGGCTCGGTGCAGGTGCCGCGTGAATATGTGCAAGGCGGTGAGATCGTCTTGAACGTCAGCATGGACGCCACCAGTTCGCTCAAGCTGGGCAATGAATTCATCGAGTTCAAGGCCCGCTTTGGCGGCAAACCGCGCGACATCATGGTGCCGATCCACCGTGTCATGGCCATTTACGCGCGTGAAAATGGCCAAGGCATGGCCTTCCCGGTCAGTGACGAGGCATCGGTTGAAGCGGGCCTGGCGGCGGTGGACAAGCCCGATGCCAGCCACGCCGATGAGGAGCCCACACCGCCACCGACTTCAGGCCGTCCTGCCTTGACACGGGTGAAGTAAAAAATTATGCGTTCCGGCCAAAGGGCTGCAGGAAGCACGTTAGAATCTAGCCCGTGCCGCTTTAGCTCAGTTGGTAGAGCACCCGCCTTGTAAGCGGTAGGTCGTCAGTTCGAATCCGACAAGCGGCACCAAAAGACAGAAACCCCTGATCGAAAGATCAGGGGTTTTTTTGTTTGTGCCGGTCATCACGGATCTGGGGTGTGGCCAGAAAACAAAGTCTTTTCAACCTGATTGCATTTTTATCAAACTTAATAGTTTTTTATGGTTAATATAGACACCTGGATCGGTTCATGAGAATTTGATCTTTGTAATAGTTATTGGTATCAATTGCCCCGTCCCTGAAAAGGAGTTCATCATGAAACTGCACAAAATGTTTACCCCCAAATCGCAAAAAGGCGTCACCATGATCGAGTACGCACTGATTGCAGCACTTATCGCGGTTGTGGCTGTGACGGCACTGACCGATGTGGGGGCGGCGCTGGTGGCCAAATTCAATGCCATCAAAACGGCACTCTGATCATCTCGACGGATTGATCTGATTCATGCGGCCATCCATCCTGGTCGGATTGGCCCTGCTGCTCGGTGCATTCACCGCCTACCTGGCGGCGCAATGGGTTGGCTTGGGTTCGCAAGCGTCCAGCCGTCCCCAGGTCCAACTCGTGGTGGCCTCAACGGCCGTTGAGGCCGGTACGGTCATCGCCAGCACCCAGGTCAAGACGATGGCCTGGTCCAGCGCGGACTGGCCGGTCCAGGCCGTGCAGGATCCCCAAAAAGTGGTAGGGCGTGTTACCCGCTATCCCTTGCAAGCGGGTGAGTTGGTGTTGGAAAGCAAGCTGGCCCCCACCGACGCCAAAGCGGGACTGGCGGCCATGATCACCGAAGGCAAGCGCGCCATCAGTGTTCGTGTCAACGAAGTCATCGCAGTGGCTGGGTTTGCGTTGCCCGGCAATTACGTGGATGTGCTGGTCAGTGGCAAAGACAATGCGCAGCAGCCGTTTTCACGCGTGGTGATTTCGCGTGCCAAAGTGCTGGCCATTGCGCAGGACACGGCGGCCGACCCGGCCAAACCCAAAGTGGTCAATGCCGTCACCCTGGAGCTCACGCCTCAAGAGACGGAACGCCTGGATCTTGCGCGGTCCGTGGGGACCTTGTCCTTGGTGTTGCGCAATGAATCAGACAACATCGCCTGGGCTTCTGCTGGCGCGCGTTTGCCAGACATTCTGGGGGGCAATGGCAGCACAAAGGGGCAAACATCCACAGGCATGTCGCTGGTGACGGGTGACCCGTCGGCCAATATGCCGACCGATGCTCTGAGGCAGGATAAGCGCCTGCCTGCACGTGATCGTGCCTCGGATCGCGCCACAGACCGTGGTGTTGTGCAAGAAATTCGTGGCACGGTTCGCAACGAGGTCCACCCATGAAGCGTTTTCTCTGCAAGTCAGGCATCACGACAGCCCTGATGGTCACCATGGTCTCGGGCGGCCATGCCCAAGTGTCTGCCATCGACAGCCAGAGCATGCAGCTGACCTTGGGCGAGTCTCAGGTGTTGCAACTGCCGCAAGCGGTCAAGCGGGTGGCCGTGGGGCATCCGGGCATTGCGGATTTCATCTTGTTGGGCCCCAAAGAGTTGTATGTGCTGGGCAAGTCGCCGGGCATGACCAATTTGGTGATGTGGGATGCCAGTGGCAAGGCCAGCTCGCTGCGGACCCAAGTCGCCATGAATTTGACGCCATTGCGTGAACTGCTGCAGCGGATTTTGCCAGGCGAAAAAGACATCGAAGTCTTGTCGTCGGGCGATGCGGTGATCCTCAAGGGCGAAGTGTCCGATGCGGTTGCCGCAGAAACGGCGCAACGTTTGGCGAGCACGCAGCTGGAGAACGACAGTGCATCTGCGGCAAGTGATGGAAAAGACAGCAAAGAGGGCAAGGACAACAAGGACAGCAAGCCGACCAAAACAGGCATGCGTGTCATCAATTTGCTCAAAGTGCGCTCACCGCAACAGGTGATGCTGGAAGTCCGGGTGGCCGAGGTCTCCAAGTCTTACCTGGAGTCTTTGGGCGTGGAGTGGGGCCAAACCGGGGGCATCAGCGAAGGTGCCTTGATGACCGGCTTTGTCAACAACGCCACCCTGAACCTGATGCTTGGCCGTGGTGTGGCGCAAAAAGTGGACACCGATGGGTCGCCCAAGTTCAGCAACCGCAGCAACAACATCAAGATCGAGGCAGAGCGCAAGGACGGTTGGGTCAAGATTCTGGCCGAGCCCACCATCGTGGCCATGAGTGGCCAGGAAGGCCGCTTCCTGGTGGGCGGCAAGATTTTCATTCCGGTCAATCAGGCGCTGGGTTCCACCACCTACGAAGAGCGGACCTATGGCGTCGGCCTGCGTTTTGTGCCCACTGTGCTGGAGTCGGGGCGCATCAATTTGAAAGTGGCGCCTGAAATTTCCGAACCTGTCAAAGAGTCTGTGACCGCCGGAACCGCTGCTTCATTGCCGGCTTTCAAGAGCAGCTATGTCTCGACCACGGTGCAAATGGGCGAGGGCGAGAACTTGGTCATCGGTGGTTTGTTGCGCGACAACATCAATGAGATCGTGAAAGCGGTGCCCTTGTTGGGCGAGTTGCCTGTGCTGGGGGCCTTTTTCAGACACACCCAGTACATCACCGAGCGCACTGAGCTGCTCATCGTGGTGCGACCCACGCTGGTCAAAGCGGCGCGCGGTGCGCCTACACTGCCGACCGACACGTTCAAGCCGCCCACCCGTTCGGAGCTCTTTCTGGGCGGTCAACTCCAAGGCGCTGCCAAACCTTGATCGAGGAGCCGTTGATGCACACACCATCTCGTCGCACGCCAGGTTGGGGGGGGTGGGCCATCACCTTGAGCGTTCTGGCGGGTCTTCAGGCCTGCACGTCACCACACGAGCGCATGGCCCCCGATCCTCAGTTTGGACAGACCGTTCGTTCAGCGCTGCAGGCGCAAACGGTGCCTGCGACCCGTTCGTCTTCACCTGCGGGCGTGCCCTACACCGAGCTGGAGCAAGGCTTGGACAGCCAGCGAAACGCCAAACCGGCCGCCACCACGGCCAGACCCAGCGGTCAGAGCCCTTCAGGCCTCTTTGGACAATGAACCGGGTGAGCACATGCTCGACCGAATGATCCGGCGTGACGCAAGAGCTCAACGTGGCTTGGCCGCGGTTGAATTTGCCTTGGTCTTGCCTTTGGTGCTGCTGCTGACTTTTGGTGCCATCACCTTCACGGTGGCTTTGTACAACAAGGCCATCCTCACTTACGCCAGTCGGCAGGCGGTGCGGGCCTGGGTGGTCACCAAGCCGATCTTGTCCAAAGACAGTGTGCAACAGATTGCCAGCAGCCATTGCCAGTACCAGTTGATCTCTTTTGGCACCGGCAGTGTCAGTTGTGTGCCGCTTGCAGTGGGTTCCGATGTGCCTGCGCCAGGGGATGTGTTGACGGTCTCGGTGTCCTTGAGTTTCACGGGGCTGTATGTTTTCAAAGAGCTGCAAATCACATCGCAGACCAGCATGAAATTCGAATGAGCCATGGCTGAACTGTTTGCTTTGCCCGCCAAACGCCATCGGCAGCATGGATCGGTCATGCTGCTGTTCGTTTTGTTGCTCCCGATTTTGTTGGGCTTCACGGCCGTGGCGGTGGATTTTTCCCGTGTACTGCAGGCCAAGCAAGAGCTGCAAAACGCCGCCGATGCCGCAGCCCTGGCCGGTGCCGCTTCGCTGGACGATGTCGGCGGCGAGATCCCCTACAACTGGACGGCTGCAGCCCACGACGCCAACCTGTGGATTGGCAAAAATCCAGTCAGCACCCGGGTGCTGACCGACGGGGGGGTGACTGTCGGTTATGTGCGGCCCGGTGACCCCTTGCAGACCGTGAGGTCGCCCAGTGAGACGGGATCCATCGAGCCGTTCGATGTGCCCGCCGTGCGTGTCAGCCTGTCGCTGTCGGTGGGGCACAACGGCGGACCTTTGGAATTGTTGTTTGGCGCATTCCTGGGATTTCCCAACAAAGACATCCACGCCGTGGCCACGGCCGCAGCCTACCCCCCTGGCTATGCGGCGGCGGGTGCCTTGTTTCCGATTGCCATTGGACGCTGCATGTACGACCTGTACTGGGATTTCACGGCTAGGCGTCCCAAGCTCGATCCGGCCACCGGCAAGCCCTACCCGATACGGATTGGTTCGGTCTATGGAGGTGGCTGCTTTTCGGGTGAGTGGAGTACTTTCAACACGGTGCTCAACGATGTGCCCTCTGTACAGGCCTTGATCACCAATGGCAATCCCGTGCCGATACGCATTGGAGATCCGACCTATGTGCAATCGGGGGTGAAAGATGCGGTGTTCAATTCGGTCCCGGTCAACAAGACTGTGGCTGTACCCGTGATCAACCAGGTCATCACGGGCAGCAACCAATCGGTGGTGGCCATGGCTGCTTTTCACATTCAAGGCGTCACCCGAGTGGATGGCAAAAGTTACATCCTGGGCAATTTCACCGAGGGTTTGAAGTCTGTCGGCCTCAGTGCAGGCAGTGGTGGAGGTCAGGACCTGGGAGCCCAGACGGGCATTCCTTCCATTTTGATTCAATGAGCATGAACATTCTTCTTTTTGCTTCCGGTGCATGGCCCATCGACGATGCCTTGCTCGATCCGCAGCAGCACCAGATTGAGCGGGTCAAGGGCAACTTGTCCGAACTGGTTCAGGCCGCGTCGGCGCGGCAACCGCATCTGGTTTTGGTGACGGGTTTTGAGCCCGGCAGCGGTCTGTTGCGCGAGCTGGAGAGTTTGTGCATGGCATTGCCACAGGCCACCGTGGTGGTGTACCAGCCACAGGTCAGTCGTCCAGACTTGCTCATGGACATGATGCGCGCCGGTGTGCGCGATGTCTTGACGGATTGCCAACCGGCCACCGTGCGGCAAGTCCTGGAGCGTGCGCTCATCCGGTTTCAAAATGCGCAGCCTTTCAAGTCCAAGGTGTTGGGGGTCATCACGGTCAAAGACGGTGATTGGGGTTCTTGCGTCACCGCCAACCTGGGCTATGCCCTGGCCCAGCTCAGCCATGCCCGTGTGTTGTTGGTGGACCTGAGCCTGCCTTTTGGCGATTTGGACATGTACCTGACCGACCAGACCGACTTGAAGGATTTGGTGGACATCTCGGCAGAGGCCGACCGGCTGGACCGCTCCTTGCTGGAGAGCATGGTGCACCACGTCACGCCCAACTTGCATCTGATCGTTTCGCCAACATCCTTTCACAAAGTGGTGCGCGTCCAGCCAGACCAGATCAAGCGTTTGGTCGACATTGCCTCTCGCCATTACAACTACGTGGTGCTGGACATGGGCACATCTCTCGACCAGGTGTGTCTTTCGGTGTTGAACCAGGTGGATGAAATCTGTCTGGTCGCCAGTTCCATCTTGCCTTCCATCCGGCGGGCCAGCCAAATTGTCAAATTGCTCAAGACCCTGGACTATGCCGATGACATGGTCTCGGTGGTGGTCAACCGGTTTGACGAGCAAGGACCGATCAGCCGGCAGGAAATGGAAAAGGCGATGGGCAAATCGATCCGTTGCCACCTCTCGCTGGAGCACGCCAGCATGCAAAACTCCCTTTTGCAGGGAAAAGCCATCATGGAGATCCGACCCGACTCCAGCTTTGCGCAAGCCATCAGGGCGTGGGCATCGGAAATCACGGGCGTACCGATTCATAAGAAGTCCCTATGGCAACGCTTAAGGATGAAATAACCCGCTGGAGCCACACTTCCAACAAGGGGGTGTTGCCACCTCAACTGGAGGCCGCCTCCAAGGCGGAGGGCGCGGCAGAACATGTCAAACCGGTTGCAGAGGCGGCGATGCCACCGCGCAGCGAGGTCGCATCGTCCAGTTACTACACGCTCAAAAAACAGCTGCACCATCAGCTGTTGGCCCGCATGGACCTCTCGAGCATCGAGAACCTGAGCAGCGAGCAATTGCAGACCCAGCTGAGCACGGTGCTGTGGTCCTTGATTCAGGAGGATGCGCTGCCACTCAATGCGCAGGAAAAGCAGCGCCTGGTGGCTGACCTGCAAAACGAGATCATGGGACTCGGGCCGCTGGAGCCCCTGATGGCCGACAGTGCGATTTCGGAAATCATGGTCAATGGCCATGCCCACATTTATGTGGAGCGCAACGGTCGCATCCAACTGAGCGATGCCCGTTTCAATGACGATGCGCATCTGATGAAAATCATCGACAAGATCGTTTCCCGTGTGGGGCGGCGCATCGACGAATCCAGTCCCATGGCCGATGCCCGCTTGCCCGACGGCTCGCGTGTGAACGCGATCATTCCGCCGCTGGCGCTGGATGGGCCTTCCTTGACCATTCGGCGCTTTTCCGTGGTGCCGTTGCAAATGGATGACCTGCTGCGCAAGAATGCGCTCACACCTGCCATGGCCGAATTGCTGGCCGCGCTGGTGCAGGTCAAGTGCAATATTCTGATTTCCGGCGGTACGGGTTCGGGCAAGACCACATTGCTGAACATCCTGTCGAGCTACATCCCATCGAACGAGCGCATCATCACCATCGAGGACACCGCAGAGTTGCAGTTGCAGCAACAACACGTGATCCGGCTCGAAACCCGCCCTCCCAACCTGGAAGGCAAAGGGGAGATCAGCATGCGTGCGCTGGTCAAGAACACGCTGCGCATGCGACCCGACCGGATTGTGCTGGGCGAGGTGCGGGGTGGCGAGGTGATCGACATGCTGCAGGCCATGAACACGGGGCACGACGGTTCCTTGACCACCATCCACGCCAACACCCCCCGTGATGCGCTGGGGCGTCTGGAAAACCTGGTGGGCATGGGCGGCATCAACCTGCCCATCAAAGCCTTGCGTCAGCTCATCAGCTCCTCCATCCACATCATGGTGCAGGCAACGCGCCTGTCGGACGGCAGCCGCAAGATCACCAGCATCCAGGAGATCAGCGGCATGGAAGGTGATGTGATCACCACGCAGGAGATTTTTGTGTTCGAGCGCACGGGCACAGCGGCCGATGGTTCGGTTCTTGGGCGCTTTCGTGCCACGGGTGTGCGGCCCCGGATGGCACAAAAAATCGAGACCTATGGCATCCATTTGTCCGAGGGCTTGTTTGACCCCGATGGTGACGCGCCAGACCGACAGACGAGAGCCACATGATCTTCTGGATTCCTTCCATCACTTTTTTGCTGGTGTCTGGCCTGGCTTTGCTGGGGGTGTCCATCTGGTTGTACCGTTACAGCCCCCAAGCCAAAGCCAAGGCGCAGCGTTTGCGGGACATTCAAAGCGAGGGCACAGGCCGTGCCGGCCATCAGGCGCGGGAGCGCAGCCATGGTTTGGCGGCACTCGACAAATGGTTGCGCGAGCACATTCCTGCTTATGCGCGGCTGGATGCCTTGATCATGCGCGCGCGCAGCGACCGCACGGCTTTGCAAATTCTGGGAGGCTGTCTGGTGGCCTGGGTGGCCGTGGGGCTGATGGGTCTCGTCTTGGGTGTGGGCTTGTGGCTGGCGTTGTTGTTGGGCGCGCTGGGGGCCTGTTTGCCTGTTTTGAAACTGTCTCGCGCGGCCCAGAAGCGGTGCAGCATGTTTGAGGAAAAATTGCCCGAGGCACTGGATTTCATGGCACGTGCCTTGCGCGCGGGGCACAGCATCACGGTGACGATGGGCATGGCGGGCAATGAGCTGGCCGATCCGATTGGCGTGGAGTTCAAGACGGTGTTCGATGAAATCGGATTTGGCATTCCCTTCAACGATGCCATGACGGAAATGGCGCGCCGGGTGAACAGCCATGACCTGGACTTTCTGGTCATCGCCTTGCTGATCCAGCGCGAAACCGGTGGCAACCTCACGGAATTGCTGGAGGGTTTGGCCAAGACCGTGCGCGAGCGCCTCAAGCTGCAAGGCAAAGTGCGAACCCTTTCTTCCGAAGGCCGGTTTTCGGCCATGTTGCTGGGGTCTTTGCCTTTCGTTCTGGGGGGCATCCTGTCACTGCTGAATCCGTCTTACATGGGGGCCTTGTGGCAAAGTCCCGAAGGCCACAACATCCTGATCGTGGGCGCGGTCTTGCTCGTGGTCGGCTTTGTCAGCCTTTCCCGGATCGTGCGGATCAAGGTCTGATGCCATGCTGAGCACCTTGTTGAAAATTTTGATCATCGCGCTGAGTGTGGCGGGCGTGTTCATGCTGGTGATCGGCCTGGGGCAGAGCTTGGAAGTGCGTGGGGTGCGGCATCGTCTCATGCAGCGTTTGCAGGCAGGGCCTTTGCCGCAGCTGGGCAAGCTGGCGCAGTTGCGCACGGCATCGGGCCGCGCTTCGGCCATGATCAACATGCTGTCACGGCTGTCCTTGCCGCAGTCTGGCTGGCGTGATTCGGCGATGTTGCTGCGTTTCGTCCGCGCAGGCTTTCGCCAGCCCCATGCACCGCGTGTTTACTTCGCCGTCAAGACGGGGATGGTTCTGGCGTCTTTCCTGCTCGTGGCCTTGTTCATGCCGGTTCTCTCGCCGCATGCCTCCTGGTCGCAGTGGTTGATTGCGATGTTGACGCTGGCCTTGTTGTCGAACTTCTTGCCGGATCTTTACCTGCGCATCCGAACCAGTGAACGTGCGCAACGCATGCAAGACTCGCTGCCCGACATCATCGATCTGCTGGTGATTTGCACGGAGTCGGGTTTGGGCATGGATGCGGCGATTGCCAAAGTCGCCCGCGACATGGCCCGCTCCAGCCCCGAGCTGTCCGAGGAGTTTTACATCATGAGTCTGGAGATTCGGGCCGGTGAGGCACGCATGGTGGCGCTGCGCAATCTGGCCACGCGGGTGCATCTGGAGGATTTGTACGACCTGGTGTCCATGCTGATCCAGGCCGACCGTTTTGGCACCAGTCTGGCGCTGTCCTTGCGCATCCAGTCGGAAGTCATGCGGGGCAAACGCATGCAACGGGCCGAAGAGATCGCGGCCAAAATCCCGACCAAGATGCTGTTGCCTCTGGTGTTGTTCATCTTCCCTGTGCTGTTGATGGTCTTGTTGGGGCCTGCCGTGATCCAGATCGGAAAAGCCTTTGCCAACTGAGTGGTTGTCACTGGAAACCTGGCGCCATGTGGGCCTGTGGACCTTGGCCGGTGCCCTGCTGGGGATGGGCCTGGAGCGCATCGTCCTGGCTTTGCCAGCCTGGGTGCTGGCACCTTATGGTGACCAGGTGCAGGCCGAAGACTGGCGAGGGCCAGGGGGCGGGCTTTTTTCAAAACCCCATCCTGTTCGCTGGATGGCTCTGGCATGTCTCAATGCCTTGATCTGGACCGCTTGCGCGCTGTGGAGCCCGCCGGTCGCGCAGGGCTTGACGCTGGCCGTTTTGGCTTGGGCGTTGTGTGGCACGGTATTTCTGGTGCTGGCGGCGGTGGACTGGAACACCACTTTGTTGCCCGATGTGCTGGTCTGGCCCCTGGTTTGGGCGGGTCTTTTGGCCAGCGAGCGCCATTGGACAGCGGTGCCTTTGGCGGTGAGCCTGTGGTCGGTCGTGCTGTGGTACCTGGCCATGCAGGCCCTGGCCTGGGGGTTTGAGCGGGTCACCGGGCGCACGGGCATGGGGGAGGGCGACGCCAAACTGCTGGCCGCCATGGCGGCCTGGTGGGGATGGCAGCCGACGCTTTGGGCCTTGCTGTGGGGCGCATTGTTGACCCTGCTGGTGGGGCTCGTGTGGCGGCGGCGGGGTTTGGCGCCCTGGGCCCATGTGCCGTTTGGCCCGTTTTTGGTGGTGGGCCTGGTGTGCTGGGCGGTGGCCGGCTGGCCGGTTTGAAGCGCCTCAGGTACCCGGTCAGGGCGTGCGGCTTTGCACTTTGATCCGAATGGATTGCACGCCCAGGCCTTGGGTGTTCAGGTGGGCTTGCAAAGCGGGCACCAACTGCCGGAGTTTGGCCGCCACGGCGTTGGAGCTGACCAGCAAGCACCATTGGCCTTCTTCGATGGGGCCGGCCTGAACGCTGGACCGCAAGGGGGCCGGCAACAACCCCCGAACCGCTTGCAGACGCTCGGATGACTCACGCAAGCGGCTGGCCAGGAGCGCAAAAGTCGGCGACTCCTGGACGGCTTGTTGCAGGGGGATGGCGTGGTGGCGTCTTTGCATGGGGCGAGGTGTTGCATTATCGCGCAGCCCCCAGCTGGGTCACGCCTGGCCGGCGGTCGGAACGAGCAGCCTGACCGGCTAAAATCGGCCCTTGGTCTGACTCTGGTCAGTCCAAGGCGTCAGGGTGCTTGTATCCCGGCGCAATGGCTTCCAATGAACCTTTTAACTTGACAGGATAGACGGTCTGTTTCTCAGCCCCAGGCTGAAGGTGGATCTCGTAGACATGGCCATCCCATTCCTCACCAAAATTTTCGGCAGCCGCAACGATCGTCTGCTCAAGCAATACCGCAAAACGGTGGAGCGTATCAATGCCCTGGAAGCCGGTCTCGAAGGTCTGAGCGACGACGAATTGCGCGCCAAGACAGAGAGCTTCAAGCAGCGCGTGGCCGCGGGCGAAACGCTGGATGCACTGTTGCCCGAAGCCTTTGCGGTCGTGCGCGAAGGCTCCAAGCGCGTCATGAAGATGCGCCACTTCGACGTGCAGCTGGTGGGCGGTATCGCCTTGCACAACGGCAAGATCGCCGAGATGCGCACCGGTGAAGGCAAGACCCTCACCTCGACATTGCCTGCGTATTTGAACGCCCTGGCAGGCCGCGGCGTGCACGTGGTCACGGTGAACGATTACCTGGCCAGTCGCGATGCACAGTGGATGGGCAAGCTGTTCAATTTCTTGGGTTTGTCGGTGGGCATCAACTTGGCTCAGATGTCCCGCGAGGAAAAGCAGGCCGCTTACAACTCCGACATCACCTACGGCACCAACAACGAATACGGCTTTGACTACTTGCGCGACAACATGGTCTATGAAGCGCAAGACCGTGTGCAGCGTCCCTTGAACTACGCCATCATCGACGAGGTCGATTCGATCCTGATCGATGAAGCCCGCACCCCTCTGATCATCAGTGGGCAAGCCGAAGACCACACCGCCACCTATGTCGCGATGAAGCAGGTCATCCCCTTGCTCACACGCCAAGAAGGTGAAGCCGATCCCCGCACAGGCGAGGGCATCATCACGCCCGGTGACTTCACCGTCGACGAAAAATCCCATCAGGTGTTCCTGACCGAAGACGGCCACGAAAAAGCCGAGGCTGTGCTGGCCCAGTTGGGTCTGATTCCGGAAGGCGCCAGCCTCTACGATCCGGCCAACATCACCTTGATGCACCACCTGAACGCCGCCTTGCGCGCGCAGCACCTGTACCACCGCGACCAGCACTATGTGGTGCAGGACGGTGAAGTGGTGATCGTGGACGAGTTCACTGGCCGCCTGATGACGGGCCGCCGCTGGAGCGATGGTCTGCACCAGGCCGTAGAAGCCAAGGAAGGCGTGCAGATCCAGGCCGAGAACCAGACCATGGCCTCGATCACCTTCCAGAATTATTTCCGTCTGTACAACAAGATCGGTGGCATGACCGGCACGGCCGACACCGAGGCGTATGAGTTTCAGGAAATCTACGGTCTGGAGACCGTGGTCATCCCGCCGCACCGCAAGAGCCAGCGCGAAGACCAACTCGACCGCGTCTACAAAACCTCGCAAGAGCGCTACACCGCAGCGATTGCCGACATCCGCGAATGCCACGAGCGTGGTCAGCCGGTGCTGGTGGGCACCACCTCGATCGAGAATTCCGAGTTGATCTCGCAACTCCTCACGCAAGCGAAACTGCCACACCAGGTGCTCAACGCCAAGCAACACGCCCGTGAGGCCGACATCGTGGCGCAGGCCGGTCGCCCTGGCATGATCACCATCGCCACCAACATGGCTGGCCGCGGCACCGACATCGTGCTGGGCGGCAACATTGAAAAAGACGTGCTGGCCATCGAAGCCGATGAGTCCTTGTCCGAAGCCGATCGCCAGGCCAAAGTGGCCGCCCTGCGCGAGCAATGGAAGCTCACGCACGAACAGGTCAAGGCCAACGGGGGCTTGCGCATCATCGCCACCGAGCGCCATGAATCGCGTCGTATCGATAACCAGCTGCGTGGTCGTTCGGGCCGCCAGGGTGACCCCGGTTCTTCGCGTTTTTACCTGAGCCTGGACGATCCTTTGATGCGCATTTTTGCGGGCGACCGCGTGCGCGCCATCATGGACCGCCTGAAGATGCCCGAAGGCGAAGCCATCGAAGCGGGCATGGTGACCCGCAGCATCGAAAGTGCGCAGCGCAAAGTCGAATCGCGCAACTTCGACATCCGCAAGCAATTGCTGGAATACGACGATGTCTCGAACGACCAGCGCAAAGTGATCTACCAGCAGCGCAACGACATCCTCGACGCGCAAGACATGGAAAGCCAGATCGCTTCGTTGCGCGAAGGCTGCTTTACTGACCTGGTTCGCCAGTACGTGCCCGCCGAAACAGTGGAAGAGCAATGGGACTTGGCCGCGCTAGAAAAGGTGCTGGCCGATGAATGGCTATTGCCTTTGAACCTGCGTGAAAAGGTCCAAGCCTCCAACGCGATCACCGACGACGAAATCCTCGAGAGCGTGGTCGCTGCGGCCCACGCCCAGTTCCAGGCCAAGCTTGACCAAGTGGGAGCCGTCAACTTCACGCCCTTTGAGCGCATGGTCTTGCTGCAAAGCATCGACACGCACTGGCGCGAACACCTGAGCGCACTGGACTACCTGCGCCAGGGCATTCACCTGCGCGGCTATGCCCAAAAGCAACCCAAGCAAGAATACAAACGCGAAGCTTTCGAGCTGTTCGGTCAGTTGCTGGACTCGGTCAAAAACGAAGTCACCCGTACCCTGATGCTGGTGCGCATCGAGTCCGAAGCGCAGATCGAACAAGCTGCCCATGACATCGAAGAGCGTGCCGAGCACATCAGCAACGTGACCTACAGCGCCCCCGACGAATCCGGCGAGCCGCAAACGGTGGCGGCGGATCAGACCGGGCAGGGCTGGGGTCTGGTGGGCCGCAACGATCCTTGCCCTTGCGGCAGTGGGAAAAAGTACAAGCAATGCCACGGCAAACTGGCCTGAGCATGCTGGCATCCACACAACGGGCTTCGGCCCGTTTTGTTTATGGACTTTGAATTCATCTTTATTTTTGAAAGATCACCATGCCTGTGAATCTGCCCTTGATCGATCCCGCCCAGTTGCATGCCGTTGCCGGTGTGCGTTGGGGCATCACCGAAGCCGGTGTGCGCAAAGCCGATCGCAAAGACCTGAGCGTGATGTTGCTCGATGCCGGCGCCAGCGTGGCGGGCGTGTTCACCAGCAACCGCTATTGCGCCGCTCCTGTGCAGGTGTGCCGTGAGCATCTGGCGCAAGGCAGTGCCGTGCGCGCCTTGGTCATCAACACCGGCAATGCCAACGCCGGCACGGGCGCGCCAGGCCTGGCCCATGCGCGCCAAACCTGCGATGCCTTGGCCAGCTTGCTGCAATGCGCGCCTGCGCAGATCCTGCCGTTTTCCACCGGCGTGATCATGGAGCCGCTGCCGGTCGAGCGCATCGTGGCCGCTTTGCCTGCGGCTTTGGCCCACGCGCAAGCGGCCCATTGGGCCCAGGCTGCCGAAGGCATCATGACCACCGACACCCAGCCCAAAGCGGCCAGCGTGCAGGTGAGTATCGGTGGCAAGGCGGTGAACATCACCGGCATCAGCAAAGGCGCGGGCATGATCCGCCCCAATATGGCGACCATGCTGGGCTTTGTGGCCACCGATGCGAACATCGATCCGGCCTTGCTGCCCGCTTTGGTCAAGACCTTGGCCGACGGGTCTTTCAACCGCATCACCATCGACGGTGACACCTCGACCAACGATTCCTTCATGTTGATCGCCACCCACCAGGCTGGCCATGCGCAGATCACTTCGCTGGACAGCGCCGACGGTCAAGCCTTGTTCAAGGGCCTGATGCAGGTCGCGCGCCAGCTGGCCCACGCCATCGTGCGCGATGGTGAAGGCGCCACCAAGTTCATCACCGTGCAGGTCGAAGGCGGCCGCACTGCTGAAGAGTGCCGTCTGGTGGCTTATGCCATCGCGCATTCGCCCCTGGTCAAGACCGCCTTCTTCGCCAGCGACCCCAACCTGGGCCGCATTCTGGCGGCGGTGGGCTATGCGGGCATCACCGATCTGGACCAGGGCTTGATCGAGCTGCACCTGGACGATGTGCATGTGGTCTCGCAAGGCGGTCGCCGTCCCGAGTACCGCGAAGAAGACGGCCAGCGCGTCATGAAAGGCAGCGAGATCACCGTGCGCGTGGGCCTGGGCCGTGGCGCCGCCACCGACACGGTCTGGACCTGTGACCTGAGCCACGACTACGTCACCATCAACGCGGACTACCGTTCATGAATTCACCTGCAAGCTCTGCATTGGATCAACTGCTGGCCAAAGTCAGCCAGCTGGTCGACCGCATCGAATCGGTCCTGCCTCAACCGCTGTCGGCGCCCGACTGGTCGCAGGCGATTGCCTGGCGTTATCGCAAGCGCTCTTCGGGTCACGGCGTGCTCGAGCCGGTGCGCCATGTGGCCGCCATGACGCTGGACGACCTGCAGGAAATCGACCAGCAAAAAGAAAAGCTGCAGCGCAACACCGAGCAGTTTGTCAATGGCCGCCCGTCCAACAACGTTTTGCTGACCGGCGCACGCGGCACCGGCAAGTCCTCGCTCATCAAGGCCTGCCTGAACTCGTATGCCGCGCAAGGCTTGCGCCTGATCGAAGTGGACAAAGCCGATCTGACCGATTTGCCCGACATCATCGAAGTCGTCGCCTCGCGCCCAGAGAAATTCATTGTCTATTGCGATGACCTGAGCTTCGAAGACGGCGAGCCTGGCTACAAGGCGCTCAAGTCCATTCTGGACGGCACCGTGGCCGCGGCCACCCCCAATGTGCTGATCTACGCGACCAGCAATCGCCGCCATCTCTTGCCCGAGTACATGAGCGAGAACCTCACCTACAAACACACCGAAGACGGCGAAGTGCATCCTGGTGAAGGCGTGGAAGAAAAGATCTCCTTGTCCGAGCGTTTCGGCTTGTGGATCAGCTTTTATCCTTTCTCGCAAGACGAGTACCTCACCATCGCGGGCCAATGGCTCAGCGCCTTGGGTGCCACCCCTGCGCAGATCGACGCTGCCCGCGCCGATGCCCTGCTGTGGGCTTTGGAGCGCGGCTCGCGCAGCGGCCGTGTGGCCTACCAGTTCGCCCGTGATTTCATGGGCCGTCAGGCTGCCGCATGAGTGGCCTGCTGGTTGCCGACGGCGAGCGTCTGCGCGAAGGTGGTGCTGAGCGTCCCGCAGTCGATGTGGCTGTGGGCGTGTTGATGCAAGCCGATGGCCAGTTCTTGTTGACCTCGCGCCCCGAGGGCAAGGTCTATGCGGGTTATTGGGAGTTCCCAGGCGGCAAGCTCGAAGCCGGTGAAACGGTGGAAGAGGCCTTGCGTCGCGAACTGCAAGAAGAGCTTGGCATCGTGATCGGCCAAGCCCAGATCTGGAAAACCCAGATGGTGGACTACCCCCACGCTTTGGTGCGTCTGCACTTTTGCAAAGTGTGGGACTGGCAGGGCGACTTGCAAATGCGCGAAGCGCAATCCCACGCCTGGCAGCAACTGCCGGTGGACGTGGTGCCGGTGTTGCCAGGCACCATCCCGGTGTTGACCTGGTTGGCCGACGAGCGCCAGTTCAGCGGCGCCACGCACCGCTGAAAAAATCAGTCCTTGGTCGCGTGCCTTTGCACGCAGTCGATGTAGGCCGCGCCGTCCGGCATGCGGCCTGCGCGTTGGCTTTCATAGACCATGCGGCCCAGGCATTCCATGGCCTGGTGGTGCGCGTCGTGCAGCGAGTTGAGTTTGTGGGTCAGCAGTTCCACCGCCTGGCGGATGCCTCGGGGCTGGTCGATGCTGCATTGCTCGCTGATCGACAGGTGCATGGACAAGTGCAAAAACGGGTTTTCCTTGTTGGGGTCGACCTTGAGCATGCTGGCCAGGGCCGCGTCCACGTCGGCCAGTTCGGCGTGGTATTCGGGGTGCTCGTCAATCCATTGGCTCACCAGCATTTCCATGGGCTCCAGCGGTGCCGCAGTTTTGGCCTTGGCGTAAACGCCACAAAAAAATCGCCGCACATCGGCTTGTGAAGGTTGGATCAGCATGGGGTGGATTGTCCTTCATGTTGCTCCTTGTGGGCTGGTGTATGGGGGTCAGGGGCCGGGGTTCAGAGGCGCTTCGCTTTGCCACATCACCCCGGCCCCTGACCCCCACACACCAGCGGGGGCGCTGTGATCATCAAGTCCATCGAGCGAGCGAGGGGACTGTGCGGCGCTGTTCGGGCGATGTGGCAAAGCGAAGCGCCTCTGAGCCCGGGCAGCGCCGCACAGTCCCCTTGCGGATTCAAGCCCTAGAATGACTTCAGCACATGCATCAAGCATGCAATAAAATGCATGCAACCTTAATCTGGAGACTGAAAACATGAACCAAGCCTACATTTGCGACGCCATCCGCACCCCCTTCGGCCGTTACGGTGGTGCCCTCTCCAGCGTCCGCACCGATGACCTGGGCGCCGTGCCTTTGCGCGCGCTGATGGCCCGCAACCCCAACGTGGACTGGGCCGCCGTGACCGATGTGCTGTACGGCTGCGCCAACCAGGCCGGTGAAGACAACCGCAACGTGGCCCACATGAGCAGTTTGCTGGCCGGTTTGCCCATCGACGTGCCCGGCGCCACCATCAACCGCCTGTGCGGCTCGGGGCTGGACGCCATTGGCACTGCCGCCCGTGCCATCAAGGCCGGTGAAGCCGGTTTGATGATTGCCGGTGGCGTGGAGAGCATGAGCCGCGCCCCGTTTGTCATGCCCAAGGCCGAGAGCGCTTTCAGCCGCGCCAACGCGGTGTACGACACCACCATTGGCTGGCGCTTTGTCAACAAGCTGATGAAAGCCCAGTACGGTGTGGACTCCATGCCCG
>JACCDU010155768.1_pt1 | contig 30966 bp, 48 predicted proteins | sample 7446081 | NCBI WGS metagenome assembly JACCDU01 (sample SAMN15323447, study PRJNA562643) | freshwater metagenome | isolation source: river surface water | place: USA:Blue River Watershed | collected 2017-08-17
CAAAAAATAGATAGTTATGACATCAAAAGAATATGTTATTTGGCTTAAAGGTTTTGTAGAAGCCTGCCACGAATACGCACCAACACCAAAGCAATGGGATGCGTTAAAAGATAAATTAGCAGAAGTTGTAGATGAATCAACAATAGGAACACCAATCGGACCAGGTTGGGGAGTTCCAAATTCGGCACCATTTGTAACATTACCACACATTACACCAGCTCCATCAACAAATCCATACAAACCATACGAAGTTTATTGCGGAGATACAAATGGTACGAAGATTACCACAACACCTGGTGTAGGTTCTATTACGATTGCTAATCCACCATTTGGCTTTGGAACAACATCAACTACATATGGATATCCAAGCGGTTCGGCATGGCATTACACAAACAATAAACCACATAACGAAGATTAAATGAAAAAAGTATTAGTTACAGGCGGAGCAGGATTTATTGGATATAACCTAACAAGCACACTTCTTAAAAAAGGATACGAAGTCCATATTATTGATAATCTTTCAATAGGTAAAGAAGCTAAAATAAATCCATTTGCAAAATTTTTAGGTGGCGATATTAGAGCTATGGATAATATTAAAGATGAATCATATCAATATATTTTCCATTTAGCAGCATTGAGTAGAATCCAACCATCATTCTCATTTCCAATGTTAACATTTAGTTCGAATGTAGATGGAACTAAGCAAGTTACTGATTATGCGCACCATAATAAATGTAAGTTAATATACGCCGGTTCATCATCACGTCATCACAATCCAATGCTATCACCATACGCATTAACAAAGCATATGGGAGAAGAGTGGATTAAAATGTATAAAGAGGTATATGGATTAAACGCAGAAATAGCACGTTTTTATAATGTTTATGGACCGGGCGAATTAGTTGGTTCAGATATGGCAGCTGTAATCGGTATATGGAGAGCAGCGATTGCAAAAGGAGAACCTATTCTAATTCACGGAGATGGAGAACAACGTAGAGATTTTACACACGTTGATGATATCGTTGATGGATTAATCAGAATAGCTGAAAGTGATGAAAAGCATGAAGATGCGTGGGAATTAGGAACTGGTTGTAATTATTCCCTAAACGAATTAGCAGATATGTTAGATTACCCAAATAGAAAATATGTAGATGATGTAAAGGGTAATTACCGAAAAACATTAAGATTAAATAATGATGCCGTTGAAAGATTAGGATGGCAACCAACTGATAAATTAAAAAGTTATATAGATGAAATTAAGTTACGCAATAACGGCTTGTAATGAACACGAAGAAATTATAAGATTAGTTACACAACTATTAAACTATAAAGGAGAAAATTCCGAAGTAGTTGTACTTTTAGATACGCCAAAAACACCTACCGAAATGGTAGAGTATTTAGAACTTCAGGCAAACGCAGATAAAATCACTTTAATAGAATCTGAATTTGATAATGATTTTGCACAATGGAAAAACTTATTGAACTCACAATGTAAAGGTGAGTGGATATTCCAATTGGATGCGGATGAGTATCTTACACCCGATTTAATTGTAAATTTAGAAGATATTTTAGATAACAATATTGATAAGGATTTAATTGTTGTTCCACGTATAAATACCGTTGAAGGATTAACTGAAGCCCATATTCAAAAATGGGGATGGAAACTTAACGAAAAAGGTTGGGTAAATTTTCCCGATGTTCAAACTCGCATATACAAAAATTCAGAAAAAATAGGCTGGGTAAATAAAGTACACGAAAGAATCGTTGGGTTTGAATCCTACACCGCATTTCCAGCTGATGAGATTTATTGTATAAGACATCCTAAAACGATTGAAAGACAGGAAAAACAAAACAACTATTACGATACATTATAATGGTAAGAGTGTATTATCACATATATGCAATAGATGGCGTAGAGCAGATAATAGAGGAGCAACTATCTCTTATTCAAAAAAATTTTGACTTTCCATACAAATTAAATATTGGAATATGTTGTAGCAAGGAAAATCAAAATATATCAAAAGTATTTAATGTATTGAATACAATCGGAATAAATTATTTGCTTAGAGATGTAAGAATTGGTGGGAATGAATTTGTAACATTGGATACTATGATAGTTGATAGAGATACATTATCTGAAAGTGATTTTGTTTTTTATCTCCATACAAAAGGGGCATCGAAGTTTAAAGATTCGGCTTACAATAATATAGTGGATTGGAGAAATCTGATGATGTATTTTAATGTTGAAAAAGTAAAAAATATTTTTTCTATATTTGAAAGAACAACGTATAACACATATGGTTGTTTATTAAGACAAGTTGGAAGTTTTAAAACTTTTTATGATGGTAATTTTTGGTGGGCAAAAGGTGGTTATATAAAAACTCTTAATTTGGATGAAATAAGAACTAGCAATAGATTTAACGCAGAAACCAACTTTATTCAGAATGGTGAAAATTGGAAGCCATATTCAATACATAGTAGTAATATTAATCATTATTTAGAACCATATCCAAAAGAAAAATATAAAATATGACAAAATTAATTATTTTTGATTTAGATGGTGTATTAGTTGAAGCAAAAGAAATACACTACGAAACTCTAAACAAAGCATTAGAAGAAATACACCCATCCTATGTGATAAGTGAAAGTGAACATCTATCAATATACGATGGATTAAAGACAACTCAAAAATTGGAATTACTTACAAAGAACAAAGGATTGGGTAATCACTTATATGAGCAAATTTGGAATAGAAAACAAAATCTAACAATAGAAGCTATATCAGAATTACAACCCGATTTACAAAAAATTGAGTTGTTTAAAGAATTGAGAGATAGAGGATATAAGTTAGCATGTGCTTCAAACTCAATTAGAAGGTCTGTATTGGTTATGTTAGCAAAGATAGGTATAATTGAGTATATGGATTTAATCATTTCTAATGAGGATGTAAAGAACTCTAAACCACATCCTGAAATGTATTGGAAGGCTATGAGTATGATGGGATGTTTGCCGGAAGAAACCTTAATTGTAGAGGATTCACCGCATGGTTTATTGGCAGCAAGTAGAAGTAGAGCAAATGTATTAAGAGTAGATAATCCAAAAGATTTGGTTTTATCAAAAATTATTAGTAAATTAGACGAAACAAAAAATAAAAATATGAATATACCAAAATGGCAAGGCGGTAAGATGAATGTTCTTATCCCAATGGCGGGCGCCGGAAGTAGATTCGCACAAGCGGGTTATACCTTCCCTAAACCATTAATTGATGTGGAAGGTAAACCAATGATTCAGGTTGTAGTTGATAACCTAAATATCGATGCTAACTTTATATATGTAGTTCAAAAAGAGCATAGAGCTAAATTCAATTTGGACACTTTATTAAATCTAATCACTCCAAATTGTAAAATAGTAGAAGTTGATGGAATGACAGAGGGAGCAGCTTGTACTACTTTATTAGCAAAAGAATATATCAATAACGATGAACCATTGCTTATGGCAAATTCTGACCAATTTGTTGAGTGGGATAGTAATGAGTTTATGTATAAAATGATTGAACAAAAAGTAGATGGTGGTATCCTTTCATTCACAGCAACACATCCAAAATGGTCATTCGCTAAAGTGGATGAATATGGTTATGTTACCGAAGTAGCAGAAAAGAATCCAATTTCAGATATAGCAACTGTTGGTGTGTATTATTGGGCTAAAGGTTCTGATTATGTTAAGTACGCAGAACAAATGATTGAAAAGAATATCAGAACAAATAATGAGTTCTATGTTTGTCCTGTTTTCAATGAAGCAATTGGAGATTGTAAAAAGATTAAAACATTCAACATTGAAAAAATGTGGGGATTGGGTACGCCTGAAGATTTAAAGTATTACTTAGAAAATTATAAGAAATAATGGGAAAGTGGGTAGTATATTGTGCTGGTAATTCAAATTACATTTTATCGGAAAACAAAGAACCGATTCGTATGCTAAAATCATTTAAAAAATATTTTGGAAACGAATTGGATTATGTGTATTTTACAGATGTAAATGAAGATAGATTGGATGAGGTTGAAAAACTTTGTAAAGATAATGGTATCACATTAGTAAAAGGAGATTGCAAAAAAAATTACAAAGATTATACCGATATACAATTTACAGGTAATGGGCAGGAAGGTAGATGGCCAGATGCTATGTATTGGTATTGTGATGCACCTGAATACTTAAAATCAAATTATGATTACGCAATAAAGTGTGATGGTGATATGATGTGCAATTCCCACTTTGATTTATTAATATTAGAAAGTGATTTACCCATATCAATCGCAGATGCACCAAAATGGTATGACCCGTTTGATAAATATTCAGCAAATGCAGGGTTTCAAATAATCAATATATCACAATATTTGGAAGAGAACATAAGTTCTTTGTTCAGAGAAGCAGCTAAGCAAATAAAAAGATTTAACAGCGATACGCCCGCATTGGATTATTTTGTAGGTTCTAATCAGATATTTGTTACCTATCTAAGTTCCGATTATAACTATTTATTGTTTGATGTAGATGAAGTTAATAACTTAAAATTGGAAGATGTTTCAACTGTAAAAATATTTCATTTTGTAGATAGTAAACCACATAGTTTGAATCCAAAAATGATTGGGTCTATAAAAGAATACTTTTCTAAAATTTATTTAAATGAATAAAACGCAATTAATTAATTATTACCTTTCAAAAAAGGATTTCAAAAAATACCTTGAAATAGGCGTTCACCAAGGACATAGTTATAATTTGGTAGATGCTATAATAAAGGATTCGGTTGACCCGAATGAAGAAAGTCCTGCAATATATCATATGACATCTGATGAGTTTTTTGAAAAAGTAGGTCCTACTTTGGGATATAAGTACGATGTAATTTTTATAGATGGATTACATCACACAGAACAAGTTGATAGAGATATAGAGAACTCTTTAAAATATTTGGAAGAAGATGGTGTTGTGATATTACACGATTGTAATCCCGAATCCGAAATGAGACAAAGAGTTCCTGCTGATTTTGATATTTGGGAATATGGTTGGAATGGAGATGTTTGGAAATCTATTTTTAAATTCAGAGTAAACAATTCACATAAAAACTATAAAGTATTTGTTGTAAATGATGATGAGGGGCTAGGTGTTATCAAACCAAATAATGTAGGTGTAGAACTCAAATTGAAAATGCCAAATAGTTTAGATTATAATTTTTTGGAAAAGAACAGAGTGGAGATATTAAATTTAATTGATAAAGAGGAATTTTTAAATTATGAATAATTGTATATTTACAACACACGCTACATTAACAAAAGAACACGCCGAATATAGCTTACGTTCTTTGTTACAAAATCAAAGTGAAAGTATAGTTTGGGATTGGTTTATCCTATACAATACACATTCGGAAACTATTAGTAATGAATGGTTGGAGGCAAAAGTAAAAGAATTGGATAAAAATAATTATATTCAAAACTTAGCAGTTTTTCCATATGATGAATTGATTTGCCAAAAAACACTAACGCAAGATGTTATTAATCAGTTAGGAATGCTGATTGATAATGATTTAAATAAGCCGGGAAAAACATTACTACTTAAATCGGATTATTGCGTATCTACTAATTTTAATAAAGTATTTAAAAAACACACCGATATAAATTCAATATGGAGTTTACCAATTTATAATGCAAAATCAAAAGTACCGCAATCGGAAATAGATGAATTATGTAAACTTTCTAAATTTGAAGTAGCACCATTAGCAACCTATTATAGAGGAGGAACAAACCACCCAATAACACCGGGTTCATTGGATAATCCATATCAGGAATATTCATCAAATGGAAAGCCCGATACTGACCCATCTATTAGATTTGTATCACATAATATTCAAAATGATTACAATCTACACGTATTCACAAATGATGTATTAAATATTTGCCATCAAATAGCAAGTAGAGCGTTGAACCCAAATGCAACTTGGGGTGGAGCACATGATTTGTTTAACATTGGATTCAATCAAGGTGGTATAAATCGTTCTACGGAAATTGGAACATTTGGCGTTCATATGTACCATTCAATTAAATCAAAAAATCACAGCTTTGAAAGAGGAGATGCTAGAAAAGTTGTAGAAGGGGAGGAATATTAATATGATACTAATATCACATAGAGGAAATATAAATGGTAAACTCATTGAAAGAGAAAACCATCCTGATTACATCGATGAAGCAATTGCATTGGGGTATAATGTCGAAATAGATGTATGGATGATTGAAGGTGTTTTATTTTTGGGACACGATGAACCACAATATGGTATAACTCAGCATTGGTTAAATGAGAGATATGAACACTTATGGGTACATTGTAAAAATGTAGAAGCAATGGAGTGGTTTAATTCAATAGGTGGATTTAACTATTTTTGGCATCAAGAAGATACGGTAGCACTTACATCGATGAATATTATTTGGGCATATCCAGGCAAACAACCAATTAAAGGTAGTATTGCTGTTATGCCTGAAATATATAATGATGATTTAGATGCTTGTGTTGGAATTTGTTCGGATTATATAAATGATTATAAATGAAAGTAGCAATTTTATTATCAGGTCAACCTAGAAATTATCAAATAGGTTATGAGAATTTAAAAAAATCGTATTTAGATAGATACAATTGTGATGTTTATATACATACATGGTCTGGTGGAAAATTTGAAGCAACTCAATTCTTTAAAGATAGACCAAAAGATGTATATGAGTATTCTGATAATTATCTTTCGGAGATTAAAGATATATACAAACCGATTGCTATTGCAATTGATTCTCCAAAAGTATTTGATGATAAAGGAATAGTTGACCCGTTATGGAGACAACCACTTCAAAATTCAAAATCGATGTGGTATTCTTTATATAATTCATATAAATTAATAGAATCAAAGTATGATGTTGTAATTAGAACGAGATTCGATTTAAAATACGAAGAATCTCTATTAGATTTGGATTCATTGGATTTAACAAAAGTACACGTTTGGAATTGGAATACGGATGAAAGAGTTAAGCATAGAGGATATTATGATGTGTTCGCTATCAGTAACCAAACAAATATGGGTATATACTCACAATTGTATCGTAAAATTGATTGGTACTTAAATTACGATAATAACTATCCTAAGTTTTTGCAAGGTGGATGGCCTGGACAAGATAGTGGGTTAAGAAATGAATATTTATTAAGATGGCATTTAACTAACAGTGGTATTGATGTTGTTGAACATCCAACTACAATAGATAAAGCTGATGGACAAATTATAAGATAATGAAAGGAGTTATAACAATATTTGCAATGCCACAAGAATTAGAAGATTTGGCATTAACTTTGAATATGTTGAAAAGAAATTCAGTATTTAGAGAAAGAGATATCGATTACAAAGTAGAAATTACAATGTGTCTTTCCGATGAATTAACTAATTGGGAAGAATCATCTTTACCAAAAGATTATGTATGGCAAAGAACCGCAGAATTATGTAAAAAATATTTAGGTTGGTGTGAGTATGAATTACGAATAGAAACCGAATCAGAAATATTAGGATGCGTTTCTCAAAGAAGATATAGTTTAAATAATAACCCAGATGCCGATTTCTTCATTTGGTTAGACTGTGATTTTACATTCAAAGATACTACATTATTTTATATATCATCAGCATTTAAAATGTTAAAAGAAGGTGGTATAGATGATTTTGTAGTTACTCCCCAATTTGTTAAACAATGGGATAATACATGGGATGTAATTGTAAATGAAAGATTTTGGTATCAACCCTTAAATTACCACGAAGGAGCAGATGTATATGAAGATACTTTACCTGAATATGGCGAAATCGGCGTTAAAGAAATAGAATCTATTAAATTCGCAGGAGGTTGGTTTACCTGTTTAAGTGGTAATTTATTAAGAAAGACTGGTATTCCTGAATCATTTGGACATTATGGATTGGAAGATACATATGTTACAGAATGTATGAATATTATGAAATCACAAAATGATTATATATCGCAATTTATAATTGAAAATTTGATAATAGCTGAGAGTTATACACAAAGACCCAATGAAACTATAAAAAGTTTTATAAAATCAAAAAATAGAAAGGCGGAATTTACAAAAATAGCAACGGATAATTTTAGAAACGAATTAAAAAATTTTTATGAAAGAAGTTACGGTAGTACTAACGGCTTGTAATAGAGCAGATTTATTGGAAAAGACATTGGATAGCTTTTTCAAATACAATACATATCCATTAAAGCGTTTTATCATTATAGATGATGGAATGAATTTCGGTTGTAATGATTTTGTAAAAACAAAATATGAATTTCCGATTGAGGTAATATATAATGACCCAAAGTTGTTTCAAATCAAATCAATTGATGCGGCATACTCAATGGTGGATACCGAATACATCTTTCATATGGAAGAAGATTGGGAATTTTTAAAACCATCATTCATTGAAGATTCTATGAAAGTATTGGAAGCTGATGAAAATATATTACAAGTTTGGTTAAGAGGTATTGATGATACAACGTTACCACATCCTTGGGAAGAGGGAGTATATGAATTAGATGGATTGAAAATGGTATTAGTTAAGTATGCCGGTATATGGAATGGTTTCAGTTTGAATCCAGGCTTAAAACGCTTGAGTGATTGGAAACAATTACCAAACGGATATGATGGATGTGAAAGAATAACTCCTGCTGAATTAAGTGGAGGAGTTACATTAGAATGTGATATTTCAATGGAGTATCGTAGAAGAGGTAGAATAGCAATGAGATTTTTAGAATCGTATGTAACTCATATTGGATGGGACAGACACATCGTTCACGGAATAAATGGAGAATAGTATGTATGAATTAAAGGATATATCAGTAGTAATTCCATCTTATAACAATTTGGAATATCTTAAATTAATTTATAAATCAGTAAGAAGTATTTCCGATGAAATAGAAGTTATTCTATTTGATGATGGTGGAACGGATGGTACGAAAGAATGGTTGTCATCTTTGACTGATAAAAATACGATAGTACATTTATTACAAAATAGAATTGGACATACCATTTTATATGATAGAGGGTTCAAAGAAGCAAGTGGTAAAATTATTGGTATATTACATGCTGATATGATTGTTCATAAAAACTTCTTCAACAATATCTTAAAGCATATAAATGAGGGTAATGTAGTATGTGGTACTTGCGTTGAACCACCATTACATCCACCTGGTAGAGAGAAACATATATTTAATGCGGGATTATATCCAAACGAATTTAACGAAACTCTATTTACTGAATTTTGCAATAAGGTAGAGGGTGGTGTGAGTGAAGGGATATTTGCACCTTGGTTTCTATTAAAAGATGAATACTTTGATAGGATTGGTGGACACGATATAAAATATGCACCATATGGTTATGAAGATAGTGACTTGTTTACGAGAATGGCATTGGCTGGATTTAACTTTATTCAGAGTAGAGATGCTTTAGTTTACCATTTTACACAAAGAGGACATAAGTGGACAAAAGGAGTGGGAATTGAAAACGATGGTTATAGAGAGCAAATGGAAAAGACTAGAAAAATCTATGTTAGGAAGTTTGGTACAGACCCTATATTTGATGAAAACCATAAACCAACTCCATCGCCAAAATATAATATTGGGTTTAATATAATTAACCAAACCGATTACATTCATAATATAGTAGAACCATATTGTTCAAATGTAGCATTTGATGGCTACCCTGTATTATTTAATGATGTGATTGTTGAATTTGATGCGAATTTATTAACGAATGAGAATATACAATTAATATTCAAATTACCATCTATATTAAAAGATAGTGGGGAGTTAGGCGATATGGAATGGGATATATTTAAAATAAAAATAAATTCATTGAAAGAATACCAGAACGATTTAATTAAGGTTTAATAAAAATTTAATATTTATATTCGTATATAAAAGAATTAATATGAAATTTGAAGTAACACATCCAAAAATTTGGAAAAAGCTTGCTGAAAAGAATATACCAATGAAAAATAAGATTAAGGTATATGAAAAATTAGGCGGCGCATATCGTTTAGGTGAATCGGGTGGTGAGCAAGTATTCAATAAAATGACTGAATTACTTAGAAGTAGAATCAATGAAGGTGATGATAACTCTTCACCTGAAGAAACATTAGCAGGATTAAAGGAAATGGCAATGGGTAATTTAGAAAGAATTGCCGATTATTCGAATATGATTTTACAAAGAATGCAGGAAGGCCAGAATTTAGATTCGTGGATGTATTCTCAACTTACAATAGCTTTAGAAAACTTAAACTCCGTACACGACGCAATGGATGGCGATGATGGTACGATTGAACCTCCTAAAAAATAAAATTTAATGGAAAACATTTATTCAGTATTAATTACGGCAATTACCGTATTAGGTGGTACAACCGCTTTTCGTTTTTATGAAAAGAGAGCAATGCGTAAAGAAAGGGATGATGAATTCATCAGACATGATTGCAAAGACCGCATCGCAAAATTAGAAGCATTATTATCTCAATCATCTAAAGAAAAGGATGAGATGAGAAATATGATTTTAGATTTAACAAAGCAAGTAGCAGCTCTTACTGTTAAAGTCGAATTCCTTACAAGAGAAAATGAAGAACTTTCTAAAAAAGCTAAACCAAAGAAGCAAGTTTTAAATGGTTAGAAATAGATTCACTAAGGGAACGTACAACGGATTTGAAGTTGAGTTTGGAAAAGTATATTCCAATCCAATGCTATCTGCGTTTATTCCAATGAATGAAGCTAAAACCGAAAAACTAAGAGTATTTGATTTTGATGATACAATCGTAAAAACAAAATCTCATATCTATATTAAACATAAAGATAATAAGGAATCAAAATTAACTCCAGGTGAATATGCAATATATGAACCAAAAGAAGGAGATGTTTTTGATTTTTCAGATTTTGAAAGCGTAAAAAGACCACAAGAAATAAAAGGTGTAACTCGATTACTAAAAAACATTATGAGAGTTGGTGGTTCTGATGTAGTTATTTTAACAGCAAGAAGTGCATATAAGCCTGTAAAAGATTATCTTAAAGATATCGGATTAGAAGGTATATATGTAGTAGCATTAGCAGATGCAGACCCAAAAAAGAAAGCAGATTGGATTGAAGGTAAGATAAAAAGTGGAGTTAATGATGTATTTTTTATAGATGATTCTCACAAAAATATTGAAGCAGTAAAAGGATTATCTAAAAAGTATCCAAATATATCTCTTAAAGTAAAACATGTACAACATGATATTCCAGCGGCACCTAAGCAAGATAAAGTAAAAGGTGGCAAAAAAGAAAAAGACTTTATAAAACCAAAATCTATGGCTAATAATGATATGAAACTAAAAAATCTTTTACCAAAAACGGATATGGAAAAGAAGATTAAAAATCCTGATACGGGTAAAATGATTAAATTAGGTTCAGCTTTAAAGTATGATAAAGATACAAAAGCATACAAAGCAGCACAATTCGCATTAAAAAAGAAATAATATATTTATATAAAAATAGAATAAGATGACAAATTATAGAGGATTCAAAGCAGTAGCATTAAACGCAGGTCAATCAGGTTCTTGCAATCTACAAAACGGAACACATAAAAATGTATGGGGTGTACTTAGAGGAACATCCGCAACATCTGGTTCAGTTGTACTAGAAGGTAGTGGTTCGATTGCATTAGAACATTTAGCAGTTGGAGAACCATTTCCTTGCTATCCTGTAAACGTTACATGCACCGCAGGAACTGTTTACATTTTATCTTAATAACCATTAAATAGTTATGACATATCTCTTCACGGTTCAACCGGGTAGTGGAAAAACTACATTTGGAAAAAAAGATTAAAAATAAAGAAATAAAGTATTAGATGATATTAGCAATTGTTACAGTAGGTAAAAATTATATAGATAATGCGAAACTATATTTACCAAAATATATAGAAAACGGGTGGGATGTTAGAATTTTAACAGATGAACCGGATTCCTTTCCTAATTTAAAAACTTACAAATACTCAAATAAAGTTTTTTCTTACATAGATAAATTACTATTTCCATTAAGACTAGTTGAAGAATTAAAAGAGCCCGTACTGTATATAGATGCGGATTGGTTCAAATTCGTGTCAGATGAAATGATTTTGAATTTTAAACCAACGAATGAAGTTTTATATTTTGGAAATTGGCCGACTGGTAAATACTTTTTAGATAATTATATGGAATATTTCGAACCATTGATAACTCATTTAAAAAAAAATGAATTTGAATATAAAAATATATTGACAATGCTTGAATATTTATATTATTTTCCATATATTGCTAATATACAAGATGTTATATATGATTTAGAAAGAATAAAGCCGATTTTTGATTATCAAAGTATTATTAAAAAAACACACTTTTATCCACGCATTGGAAATGGTGAAGGGGTTGCATTATCATACACATTATATAAAAACAATGTACCCGTGAATTTATTTGAATCCAAATATTTTACAGAAAACGCAAAATAAGTTATGATATATCTTTTTACAGGTCAACCGGGTAGTGGAAAAACTACATTAGGAAAAAAGTTACAATGGTGGTTACAAACCGAAAAACGTAATTGGCGTAAATCCGTATTCCATATAGATGGCGACCAATTGAGAGAACTATTTCCAAACAAAGATTATTCCAAAGAAGGCAGATACAAAAACATCACCAAAGCATTTGATATTGCAAAATATTTAGATGATTGTGGAAATGATGTGGTAATCAGCTTAGTATCTCCATATAGAGAATTGAGGGAACAACTTAAATCAGAATGCAAAGTAACCGAAATCTATTGCCATACTAAAAAAATGAGAGGCAGAGAAGACAAATTTGCATTGGATTACGAACCACCTATTGAATTTTATGTAGATTTGGATACATCAGATAACACAGATAATACCTTTAACAAACTAATAAAAATTTTGATTTGATATACTTATTAGTATAAATTAAATGTTATTAGTATGGAAAATGAAGAAGTAGAAGGTTTCTTTCCAAATTTAGAACCCAATAGTAGAACTACAAAAAGAGGATTGGGTGCAAAACCTATATTAGAATCGCAAATCAAAGCGGCACAAGAAAAATCAAAATCAGCATTTGAAGCAGCTAGAACACTAGGTATTTCATATAACACATATAAGAAATACGCTAAGTTATATGGCATTTTTGAAGATTTAAAGAATCCATATGGAGTTGGTATTGAAAAAGCAAAACGAATTAAAAATAAAAAATATCACATTGATGATTTGATTGCTGGAAAGCATATTAGATACCCATTACATAAATTTAAAAACAAATTGTTCGATAGTGGGTATGTTCCAAAAGTATGTGGTAGTTGCGGGTTTAGTGAAGAAAGAGTATCCGATGGTAAAATGCCTTTATTGATTGATTTTTTAGATGGAAATCTAAACAATAGAAAATTAGATAATATTAGACCATTGTGCTATAATTGCTTTTTCCTTTTAGTGGGGGATAGAAATGTAAAGCATTGGTACGAAGAAAACGGATACGCTGATGAAGAGAATATACAGGAGCAAAGTTCCATTTAGAATTAGTTTAGGCGGAGGAGGCACTGATATGCCCGATTACTGCAAACACCACATCGGTGCGGTAATCAATACGACCATTCGTTTATTCACTCATACATCTTTACAATTAAGAGATGATACCAAAGTTACGTTTAAATGGGTAAATAAGAATGAATTTGAGGAGCATCAGTTTAGTGATGAGTTAGATTGTTCCTATGGATTAAAGCTGTTTAAAGCAACTCATAATCACATTTGTAAGAGATTTGAGTTAGAACCATTTGGATACGATATTGTAGCTTGGCAAGATGTACCTACGGGTAGTGGTTTGGGTACTTCATCTACATTAATTGTTTCTCTCATTGGTGTTTATATGGAGTTATTTAATTTACCATTAGGAGAATATGATATTGCTGAAATGGCAATTCAAATTGAAAGAGTTGAATTGGCAGAAAATGGTGGTAAGCAAGACCAATATGCAGCAGCATTTGGTGGATGGAACTATATGGAATTCAAAGGGGATGATGTAATAGTAAATCCACTTCGTATTAAGGATAGTGTGCAAGATGAGTTAGAAAATAACATAGTACTTTATTTTACAAATTTCACCCGTAATAGTTCGGATGTATTGACAGAGCAGGTCCAAAAAATGAAGGATAAAAACAAAACATCCGTATTATCACTACATGCATTAGTAGAGCAGGCAAAAATGATTAAAGATTGCCTAATTAAAGGAAACATCGATGATTTGGGTGAGATATTGGATTATGGGTTTCAACAAAAGAAAATGTTAGCTAAAGGAATAAGTACGCCCGAAATAGAATTACTGTATGAAACTGCAATAAAAGCAGGTGCAACCGGTGGTAAGATAAGCGGTGCAGGTGGAGGTGGATTTATGTTTTTCTATTGTCCAAATAACACAAAATACGATGTAATCAAAGCATTGGATAAATTAGAAATAGGGTATAATCAACCATTTACTTGGAATAAATTTGGTATAAGAACTTGGCAAATTGGATAATTTTCCTTATATTTATAAATATGATTACCGTAACAGAATCAGCAGCTAAAAAAGTTAAATCACTTATTGAAGAAAGTGGTTTCAAAACTCCATATTTAAGAGTGGCAGTTAGAGGTGGTGGATGTAGTGGGTTAGCATATGACCTTTCATTTGATACTGACCAACAACCATCGGATACCCTCGCAGAAGATAAAGGAGTAAAAATATTAGTAGACAATAAATCGTTACTATACCTATTCGGTACTGAATTAGAATTTTCAGATGGTTTAAATGGTAAAGGTTTTCAGTTTGTAAATCCCAACGCTAGCCGAACTTGCGGATGTGGAGAAAGTTTTGCAGTATAATATGAATAAAAAAGTTAATAAAGAAAACAATAGTAAAACGGAAAACCCAAAAAAATTCGAATACATATTTGAAGATGAAGATTGTACATCCATTTGGAAGTACGATTTGAATAAACAACCAAATGGGCCCATTTCGGTTGAGAATAAATACACAGCGAAGTATCTAAAAGAGATGGAGCTGAAAAGGAGAAGAGGAAGATAATTTGGTAAATTCAAAAAAACTTCCTATATTTGTTAAAATTAAAATTAAATTTATGGCTAGTAAAAAGCAAGAGATTTTCGAAACAATGAAAGTATTGTGGGAAAAATTTGAAGAAGAGCACAACAAGACAACAAAAGTATCTCAAAAAAATGCAAGAACTGCAATTGGAGATTTGAAAAAATTAGTTACCGATTACAGACAGGCATCGGTTGAAGAAACTAAAAGTAGTAACTAAATTGAGGGGAGATTAATTCTCCCCTTTTTTTGGTAATTTCGAAAAATAATCGTATATTTGAAACAATAAACAAAATAATTAATTTAAACAAACAAAGTTATGGCAAAGTATTATTCAGTATTAGTTGCAGTAGAAGTAGAAGATGCAAAAGGTAAAGTAAAAAAGAACAAAGAAAATTACTTAGTTGATGCATTATCAGTAACAGAAGCAGAAGCTAAGTTAGTTAAGAAATTCGTAGCAGAAGGTGTGAACCTTGAGTACGAAGTAGTAAAGGTTTCTGAAACTAAAATCTTAGAAGTATTCTAATATGGAAAAAGAACTCAAAGAACAAAAAGAATTAGTCCTTAAAAGAGTTCCACCAGGAGATAGATGGGTATTTGCCGATGGTGGTAAAACCATCTATCCATCCTTAACCGATGCTTTGGAGGCTTGGTATCAAAAAAATGGAGATACTAATTTCTATATTGAAGCACGAAAAGGAACAGTAGAAATTGTTAGAGAAGAAGAAGTAGAAATTCCATTAAAACGATTCTCACTTTATGGCGAAGATTAAGACATTGGTAATCGCTTCAGGATATTTCAACCCAATTCACAAAGGACATATAGAATACCTCAATCGTTCAAAATCGATTGGGGATTTTCTATTTGTAATAGTTAATAATGATTATCAGAGAAGGATGAAAGGTTCTAAGGAATTTATGTCCGAAGATGAAAGATTGATTGTTGTTAGCAACATAAAGTCGGTAGATGAAGCAATGGTATCAATTGATGAAAATAGTAGATTAGTTGAAAAATCTATTGAATTTATATACAACCAACTTGCTGATAAATTTGATAAAATCATATTTACAAATGGTGGTGACCAAACTCAACATACTATTGGTGAAAAAGATATTTGCCAAAAATTAGGTATAGAATTGGTTTTCGGATTGGGAGATAAAATCCAATCATCATCGTGGTTAATAAATAAATAATGAATAAAGATAGATTTTTTGCATTTGGTTGTAGTTTTACCAATTGGGCACATAATCCAACTTGGGCAGATTTTATTGGTATAAATTTTAAAGAATACTATAATTTCGGAAAAGCCGGAGCATGTAATACATTTATAATGCATAAACTATTTGAGTTAGATGAAGTATTAAAATTAAATTCAGAAACCGATTTTGTAATGGTAGCTATGACGGGGTTTGGAAGATTTACATATTTGGAATTTCCAGGTGATAAAAGATATCCTGAAGAAATACAAGAATTTTGTTGGGAAACCAATGGTGATATATTATTTGGAAATGATGGTCATCCCGAAAAAGCAAAAATACTAAGAAAGCACATTTATAACTGGCCATGGGCAGCTTATAATTCATGGTTTGCATTTAAAGTTATCAAGCAATTTTTGGTATCTAAAAATATAGAGCATAAAATTATAATGGCTATTGATAACACACATTTTGTAAATGAAGGATATACATTGGGATTATCTAATAATTTTGAAAATGTTGGTAATATTATACCTCAAATTAAAAAATTATACAAAACATTAGATGTATCAGAATCGATAGCAGAATATAGATTTCATAATGAAAATGTATATCTTCCAATGGGAGATGACCCACAACAACATCCAATTAAACAAATTTACTATGATTATGTTCAAAAATATTTTCCCGAGTACATTACCGATAAATCAAAAAAACTATTAGAAACTCCAAATGAAAATTGGAAAGAACCATTTGATAATAGAATAACTAAAATCAACATCACTCCAAATGGAGAAATTAAATTATTGTAATTTTTTTTATATTTATATTTAACTAAAACGTTCACTAAAACAAACAAACATGAGTACATTAGCAATTGTAGTAGTTTTATTGGCAGCAGCCGGTGGAGTTACTTACTTCCTTATGAAAAAAGGAAAAATTCAAGATGCAAACAACAACAACATTCCTGATGCGGTTGAAAAACCAATTGAGGAAGTTAAAGAAGTTGTTAAGAAAACAGCAGCTAAAGCTAAAAAAGTAGCAAAAGTTGTTGAAGAAGTTGCAAAAGAAGTAAAGGTTAAAAAACCTGCAGCTAAGAAAGCAACTAAGAAGTAATCAATCAATCAAATCAGAGAATAACTAAATTTTTACATGGCAAAAGCAAAATCTGCGGGCAATTCGCAAAAGGTTTCTTTCGGAAAAAAGGTAACAGGTAAGGCTAGGAAATCTTACGGACCTAAAGACCAAAAACCAAAAAGATATAGAGGACAAGGTAGATAATATGATAAAGCTTAAATCATTATTAAGGGAAGAAGATGTTGTAAAAAACAAAAAAACAGGTAATGTTTATATGGTTAAAACTTTTGACCCAAATAAACATGATAAACCTACTCCTGCGGAAATTGATAAAGCTAAAGCAGCTAATGGTGGTAAACTACCAACAAGCGATAAACCATCTACACCCACTCCTCAGCAACCACAACAACAAGCACCAAAAGGTCAAAAATTGGGTGGTTCTGATTTCAAAACATCCGCTGAAAAATCAGTAGATAAACCAACGGGTGATAATTCTGATACAATTCCAAAGCTGAAAGATTTAATGCCAGGCGCAGATTTTTCAGCAAAACCCCTATCACAGGTAACTCCGATTGAAAGACAACAAATATCTACTGTTGTAGATAAGTTGGCACAATTGGGAGCAGAAGCAAAGGCTAAAGGTGAAAAAGCACCGAACTTTAATTTATGTAAAGTTTCAATTCCAGGTACTAACTTATATTGTGATGGTAACAAAGGAATAGAAAGAGGTGATATGCCTCAATTCAAAGGAACACCACAACCTGGTTCACCGGCGGATAAACTTCCAAAGGATGAAAACGGAGAAGCTGATACCGAAGAGTTCTTCAAACAAATGTTGAATAAGGATGGTATCAAAGTATCAGAACCAACATCAGTTCCGCCAGACCGTTTAAAAGCAACACAAAGTGAGCTTGTAGGGGTTAAGGTAGCAGGAATGAGTAAAGTATTGGCTGATAAGAATCATCCTGCATATGAGAAGATAACTGCACCTATATATGTTTCCAATGATGGATATGTATTAGATGGACATCATAGATGGGCAGCTGTTGTTGCACATAACGCATCAAATCCCGATAACCAAATCCCAATGAATGTTAGAGTTATTGATGAACCAATAGAACCATTAGTAAAACGTTCAAATGCATTTGCAGAAAAAATGGGAATCAAAGCTAAAAAAGCAGATACGGGGGCAGATGGTGGTCCATCTCCGATAACATCTCCTGAAAAAAAAAAGTCAAACCAACTAAAAGAGTTTCTTCCGAAGGTGAAGAAATGAAAACAATCCAAACAAAAAAAGGTTCAACAATTTTTGGAGTAGAGCATGATAACATAAATGGCGCTAAACAAGTAGTGGATGATGTTAAAAAAATGTACTCAAAAGATGATAAAATAGTTTTTATGGGTGAAGGTGGTGATGAAAATAATAACTATGTCGAAGGTAGTGAACAAGAGTACATACACAATGAATTAAAAAAGCACTTTCCAAACATTGAAAATGATAGTTGGGATGGAGCCGATACAGATGTTCACAATGACCAATCTTATTTATACAAAGAGCAAAAGAAAAGAACAGGATTATCGCATGAACAAGTGATGGCAGGTAATTGGGCAAATATGGTTGGGCAAGGTGAAGGATTAGATACTATGAATCCTGCCGATTATTTAACCGATGAAGGTATGAATTTTTTACAGCAATCGGCTAAAGATGCTGGGTTTCCTCCAATCAAAAGTTTTGAAAAGCCAACTAAAAGAGATATTCATACTTTATATAGATTGAATTATCCACAAGATAATGGTGATAAAAAAACGAAAGTTGGAGTATTGGCAGATACTTTTAATAACATAAGAGATGAAAATTTAATTCGTAAAATGAAAAAATACGAAGATAAAGGATATAAAGTAGTATCAACAGCCGGATATAGTCATTTAGATAATATAAAAGCATAATATGTACCCAGTTAGAGGATATCAGAAACCCGAAGCAACTTTCCACACTATAAGTGAGTGGGAATCTATTGCTAATGAGTTTCTTAAACTACAAAAGCAAGGGTATGATGTTAGGGGTGGAATGGTGGATGATAATGCTGAATTGGTTACCCTAATTAACAAATATTTTGGTTATCAATTATACATAGAAACCGAATTATATCCAGACCTAACAAAAAAGAATGTATTGGATTTCATTGAAGATTTCATAAACCATAGAGTTTGGGGATTAGCTGATGAATTTGCAGAATACATTGTAAATATAGAAAACGATAAGATAGCATTTTTCCAAAGTAGAGGAGCAATCGAGCCTTATATCTTATTGGATAAACAATTCACCGAAGATACATATGGTGATACTAATATGGAGGTTGTAACTATGCATTGGACTTCGCCGGAAGGAATGAAGAACTTAGTAGATAGTTTACAATCTGGTTACACATACGCAATATCAACTTTTACTGTACAACAAAAAGAATTCTTTAGAAAAGAGAGTAATGTTTTGGTAAAACTAAAAGGTAGATTGGTAGCAGCTTTCCAATCAGATGTGAAATCTTTCGCAACTGATAAAGGTAATAGAGCAGCTAATTTATTTAGATTCTCTTATCCTGATAATGAGAACAATCTTTGTAAGAATTGGGAAGAATGTAAAGAAAATAAAACATCTTTATGGAACGAAATGATAGTTAAACCAATATCTATACTTGATTATAAAATAGTAACCAAATATTAAATCAAAGAACTATGCTACTTAAAAAAGGTGACAACAACGAAAACGTAAAATTATTACAACAAAAATTAGGAATAGACCCAATTGGTAACTTTGGTCCTAAAACCGAAGAAGCTGTAAAAGCATTCCAAACAAAGCACGGATTAACTCCGGATGGTATTGTAGGAGATGGGACTTGGGCTAAAATTATGAACGAAGGTTCAGCAGCTCCGGCGCCAGCAGCACCACAACCAACTGCTCCCGTAGCATCGGTTGGTGGATTAAAATTAGATAAATTAAAAGGACACATTCCTGATGGTGTAATCGCTATGATTCCTGATACGGCAGCTAAATTCCAAATCAACACTCCATTAAGATTGGCACACTTTTTAGCACAATGTGGACATGAGAGTGGTGGATTCAGAGTAACACAGGAGAACTTAAACTATTCAGCTAAAGGATTGGCTGGTATCTTTAAGAAATATTTCCCAACTGAAGCGGCAGCAGCGGCTTACGCTAGACAACCACAAAAGATTGCAAACAAAGTGTACGCAAATCGTATGAGTAATGGTTCGGAAGCAAGTGGAGATGGCTACAAATTTAGAGGAAGAGGATATATCCAATTGACAGGTAGAGATAACTACACTCAATTTGGTAAAGCTATTGGTGAAGATATCGCATCAAATCCTGATGTAGTATCATCTAAGTATGCACTATTATCAGCAGCATGGTTCTGGTCTAAAAACGGATTGAACAAATTAGCAGATGGTGGTGCAACCGATGCTAATGTAACATCAATTACTAAAAGAGTAAATGGTGGTACAATCGGATTAGCAGATAGAATTAAGCATTTCAAAGAATATTATCATTTATTGGCATAAAAAGAAAGGGAGTTAAATACTCCCTTTTTTATTTGGATTTGTCACAAATTTTTCCTATATTTGTTACAATATTAAAAAAAATAAAATGAAAGAAAGAATTCAATTAGTTATAAACGTTACATTAGTAACGTGTGTAATAGGATTGGCATTATCCTACGTTACACAAATAGTTCCAAATTTTCCTAAATTAAACTTTTTGGAAGCAATTGGCGTATATTGTTTGTGGACTCCTATTCATAATTTTTTAATGAGAAGAGATGATGAATAATTTTAATAATATGATATACCAACCATTAAAAATAGAAAAAACGTGGGGTTATGAATTATGGATTCATAATGATTCACAATATTGCGGAAAATTATTAGTCTTTACCAAAGCAGGTAATCACTTCTCAATGCACTATCATTTACTTAAAAACGAAACTTGGTATGTGCAAAGTGGAGAATTTCAATTTGATTGGATTGATACTGAAAATGGTAAAAGAAATTTTACGAGTCTTAAACCAGGTGATTGTGTATATATTCAAAAAGGATTTCCACATAAATTAATAGCATTAGATGATAATGCTACTATCTTTGAAGTGAGTACAGAACACTTCGATTCAGATTCATATAGAATTTATAGAAATAAGTGGACTGATTTGGAAGGTTAGTTAAAAAACCTATATTTATATGTGTAAATAGTAAAATCAATCAATCGGTTATGTTAGTAGTTAATTTAAAAAACATAACCGATGGTCACACCAAATGTCTATTCTATAAACTTCATAGAGAAGTTTAAGCAAAAGCTCTTATTGAGCTTCGTTTACGCAGCAACTGCGTTCGTAATCTTAGCGTTTTTAACGCAAGTAACATTCGTAATTCTTACCGCATTAGGTAAAGATGAATTAATCCAAAAAGCAGTTACCGCATTTAATCACAAATTTGATGGAAGATTTAAAAATAGTCCAGGCAACGTTATGTACAATGCCGATGAGCATATTTGGGTTGAGTCTGTAACAAACAACGTTAAAATCGGAAAATTGGCTGGAAACAGACAATTAGAATTTGGCGTTAAAAATGTATTAGAAGAATATTTGCAAGAAAAGGGATTGGATTTAACTCCATCCGCTCCAAATAAATTAGCAGTTCAAATTGTATATTTAGACGTTCTTACAACAAAAAAGAACGTATCCGTATTCCACAAAAATGAGGAAGAGGTTGTCATCAGAATGAAGGGTACTTTATTAAAAGATGGCAAAAAAGTGAAAGAGGTTATGGTTGAAGAATCTTCATCTGAAATCTCTATGTCAACTCTCATAGTAGATGAAGGTGGTAAGTTCAACCAAACATCTTTAAGTAACGCATTAAAGAAAGCATCGGAAAAACTTATAACCAAACTATTTGAGAAGTAAAATGAAAAACTTATTATTATTTTTAGGGGTATTATTTATATCCCTTTCATCGTATGGTCAAATTTCAGTAAATCAAACTGTATCACCATCAGGTCCATATAGAGTGGGAGATACCTTAACTGTAAAATACACTATAAATAGGGGTACTACTCTACCACGTTATTTTTGGTTAAGATATTCTTTTAACAATAAAGCGTTAGCGATGGTGCCAAATAGTACGGCATTCTCACAGGGTAGTTCTACACAAACATTCTACACAGGTTGGACTAACTACAAATTCACACCCGCTGCTAATGTGGCTGATACCCAATTATACGCACAATACCAAACAACTCCTTGGGGATACGCTGTAAATTCTGATTGGAACGTTGGACAATTGACTGTTCAAAGAGCAGATGCGGCAATTAATGGTGATATTGCAACTCAAAAGTTTGTATTAAAAGACCAAAACACTTACAACGATATTCACAAATTGGATTTAGCATATGCGGTAAATGATACATCTGCATATATTTCTCCAATTACGAGAAGTTCTACAAACCTATCTATAACAGGTGTAAGTGGTAATACTTCACAATTTAAAGTAAGAGTTTTATTCCCACAAGGATATACAATTACTGACCATAATGTTCAATTAATGAAATTGAAAAACGATGGTACTGGCGATATTGATTGGTCACAACCACCTATCGCACAATTACCATTGGATGGTAGTGGTGAAGCTCTTTTTACAACGCAAGTAAAAGTTGGTGATTCAGTTGGTGTATTCGTATCACCTGCTTCACAAAAAGCTTGGATGAACAATGTAATTACAGTTTCAGATGCATATAAAGCATTCTTAGGACATTCTCAAACTGATATTAGTGGTAATGCTAATTTCTTCACATATCCTAATTTGGAAAAGAAAGTTGGTAACATAACTAAGAATGATGCAGTATTTAATGAATCCGATTCATACTATTCATTTGCTTATGTGATGGGACAGGATGTATCTACAAACGCATTTATACCAACATCAACAGCAACTTCGTGGAGATGGTTTAGTGGTTTATTAAATCAGAATTGGTTAGATGGTGTTGTAAAAAATAAAGTAATAATAGATTCACCTGTAAAAGAAGTACACGCAGTATTCGCATGGGGTGGTGACTTAAACTGGTCACATTCATCTGACCCGGCGGTAATTGCGAGTAGAATAGCTAGTGGAATATATACTAACGCAGTAAACAAAGGAGATGCATTGGTAATAAAGAATATGTCATCATCCGCTGTATCAATGGCATATAGAACTGAAGCGGTTGAAACTGCAAAGTTAAGTGTAACATCTACATTAGAAGGTGGTAAAGTTGTATTAACTACAAACTTAACAAAAGAAGGTTTAGCAGGATTAGAAGTTATAATGAATTATGATGATACTAAATTGAGTTTAGATAATATCATATTCGATAGTGGTTCTACAATAACAAATTTCTCAACTAATAAAGATGGTAGATTAACATTTGGTTCTATTGACCAAATAAAAACTGCAAGAATTAAAACAGGAACACCATATAAATTAGTATTCACTCCTAAAATTCAATTAACAAATACTGCGGGATTATTCTACTTTGTACTATCAGATGCGGTAGATGGTGCAGGAAATAAAATTGACTTAATAGTTGAATAATATGAAAAAATTATTAGTTACTATTTTATTAATAACAACATCATTTTTAGGGTTCGGACAGAGTGTATCTGCTCCGGACTCTAAATCTTTTTTACCCTCTACAACTGGGCAAGATGCGAGTGGGTTCTCACTAAATGGGTTTAGTTCAACTGCAACCCTTTTAGCATCAATCAGTTTAGTAAACCCACCATCGGGAACAACTTTTTATCTCAACACAACAACAGGTCTAACCGCAGCAAGTGGATTTACTTTGGTAGGTAATAAGACTCGTTTAGTGGTAACGGGAACAATGGCTAATATTAATACGGCATTAGCATCTTTAAAAGTAAACACAGGTTCGGTAAGAGGTAATGTTACTTTATCGGTAGCAGCAACTGTAAACCCAACGGGATATTTTTATAATGGTGTAAACGGACACTTTTATAGACCGATATCAACTGGAGCAACTTACACAAATGCTAGAACACTTTCATCGCAACAAACATTTAAAGGACAGCAAGGATATTTGGTAACAATCACTTCAGCGGATGAAGATGCTTTCATTTATAATAATGTTCCTCAAAATCAAATATGGTTCGCATTAACCGATGAAGTAACCGAAGGTAGATGGGTAATTGATGCTGGACCTGAATTGGGAACTGTAATCAAAACATCAAATGGACAAACTGCCGGAAACATACAAGGGCAATACAACAACTGGGCAGGTGGTGAACCAAACAATAGTGGTAACGAAGATTATGCGGTAACGAAATGGAATGGAACACAATGGAATGATTTACCTAATAATTTTGTGAATCCATATGTGATTGAATTTGGAACTTGGACTAATCCTGATAATGCAACATTTACGGAGTTTTATACGAATTCGGTAACACATACTAATGGAGATGTTTTAACTGCAAGATTTAACATTGATTTTGGTAGTAACGTTGATGAAACAAAATTTACAGCAAAAACAAATACCTTCGTAAATAATGTGTGGGGTACAACAACTAACACATCAAGAGCATTGAGTGGATTAGGAAAGGTTGATTTAACAAATGATTTAGATACCATAAAAGTAAATGGTAATGGTGTTAGAGCAACAACAACTGGTGGACAAGTAGAGTGGTGTGTTGTATATGATTACGAACCATCAAATCAGAGATACCAAATTTTAATCGATAAAAGAGAATTCCCACAAGGTACTTCAGCAAGTAGTGTTACAACTTTACAATTATTTGATTTGTGGAACGGACCTGTAACTTATCAATGGGATGATGGGACATGGGCTGCGTATTGGATTTATACACCAACAGAACTTAATTTTGCAGGTTCATCATTTTCATCTAATATAAGAAGAGCTGGATTTTTTTGGGGGTTGAGTGCAGAGTTTACATTTACACCTAATACGATGTTCAAACAACATGGAATTGATTTATCATATACCAATCAAACCGAACTAAACACTTTGTATAATAGTATTGTAACTGTATCGGATGTATTTATAGCATTTAAAGAATTATCAAATGGTGGTATCTTTGGAAATCAAAGTGGATTAGAGTTTACATCGGGTATTCAATTTATGAACGCTGATGTAGATGGTAATGGTGTATTTAATGAATCAGATACATACAAACTACTACAACATCTTACAGGCATTCAACCGCTTACACAATATTCAACTCTAACCTATTTAATGAAGTTGTATGGTAAATCGGAATATGATGCTATAACAAAAACAAATTGGAATACACAATTCAATTATACGAGAAGTTTGTATCCATTTAGTTTAAATACAGGTACATTAAACAATACTTACAATGTTAGTGCTACTTGGATAGGTGATGTAAACTTATCACATTCGGCACAACAAACTGCAAGTGGAGTAAGTACTAATAGTGTTAGAGTTATGAGTTTATCAGCAAACTCTATATCAAATGAAGTGTTAGCAACAACGATGGGAGAAATCATAAATGGTAAGGTTGTAATCACAATATCATTAGACCCATTACAGCAAGAATTAGTTGGAACGCAATTTCAATTAAATTATGATAACAATGAGTTAAAATTTGATAAAGTAGAATTTGTAACAAAGGGCGCACCTACTAATTTTGGAACTGATAGAGGTTCTTATGTAACATTGGGTTCATTGATAACAGATGGTTCAACTATATTGGATAAAACAACAGAGTATAGAATATCATTTACGCCAAAAAATACAATAAATAGTATGTTGGGATTAGTATCGATATCAACAACTGATGCGGTTAATAAAGGTGGAACACAATTGAAAATAAAATTAAACTAATGAAAAAAGTAATATTAATATCGTTGATTTTATTGGTAGGTTGTACAAAAATGGAAATAGAACCAACACCACCCGTTGTTCAAAAAATATTTAGTGTAACCGAAAGTAAAGTTACAAACGGACAAACTATACACTTCGATTTACCGGCAGCAGGAGTATATACATTAACATTAATAGATAAAAATACAAATCAAGTGGTTAGTAGAGAAAGATTTAGTGGACAAATAGGTGAAAATATGAGGAAGATTTATACGAATTCAATACAATCTCAATATTTATATTTGTTATTGCAAGATGTTACTAAAACCGAAATTGGAAAAACAACAATAATAATTAAATAAAATGAAAAAAGTAATTTTAGTAGCATTAGTAATAGTAGCATTAACAGGATGTTATAAAGATGATATGTTCATCGAACCAACTCCAAATGTTAAAGCAGAATTGCAAATAAAAAGTGCAGTAGGTATCAAATTGGAATCAGCATTTGTAACAACAGAAGTTTCAATGAATGTAAAAACAGAAGCAGCTCAGGTTGTTACTGTTAAGATTTTTGATATTGGTAATAGAGTAGTATCTAAGGAAGTAATGAATGTGAAAGCAGGTGATAACTTACTTAAAGTATATACATCAGCATTACCATCATCTGCATATAGAATCGGATTATACGATTCAAATGGCAGAGAATTAGGAATAACGGATTTTAACAAAATGTAAATTAAAAAATAAACAATTATGTCAGAAGAATTAGAGCAATCAAATGATGGAACTTGGTCAGGATTAAAAAAGACCATTATCGGTGTAGCAACAACCGCAGTTATGGGTTTAGGAACTTGGGGTGTAACTCAAATTACAGGTGGAGATAAAGAAGAAGCTCCTGTTCAGCAAGCAGCTCCAGTAATCAACATTACAAACTCAAACCAACAATCTCAAGCAGCAGGTGGAACTACTATAATCAAAGAAAGAGTAGTTGAAAAGCCAGCGGCACAACAACCAAAACCAACACCTGCTAAGAAAAAAGAAGGTGATGAATTTAAAGAAGCAGAACCTAAATGGTAAATAATATGGAACAAAAACCAAGCGGATTTAGAGAATTATTAGGTAGTATGATGAAACGTAGATGGTTCATCACAGCCATTGTGTTGGGTGGATTTATGGTCATCATTATGGGTATCTTTGGTGCTATTTTAGGTCAAACTGCAATTAGTGGTGAATGGAAAGAACTTCTATTATTGTTATTAGGAGCTTTTATTGGTTCTTATGGTAAGATTATTGATTATTGGTTTAGTGATACCGATAAAGATAAGATGTTAGTACAAAAGATGGATGAAGAAGATGGTGTTACTCTTTCACATACAAACGATATGAAAGAAAGTAACAAACCTACAACTCCACTTATTCCCGATGCATTTGTTCAAGCTGCAAAAAACGCACATGAAATCAATCTTATAGAAGCAAACAAACCAACTGATGTTTCATATACTGAAAATAAGGTTCAAGCTGACGTAGTTGATACAAAACCAAAACCACAACCAAGAATAGGCGTAGAGGTTGATGAAGATGGTGATGGTACTATGGATGGTATTGATTTTGATGGTGATGGTAAAATTGATATGTATTTCGCACATAGACAATGTGAGCACGTTTGGGGCGATTCCGACCATAATGGTGAAGAAGAATGCCAGAAATGTGGAAAGATAAAGGATGAAGATGCTGAAATGGCAGGATAAATAAGTTACATAGTTTATAACAATTAAAAACAAAAACTATGGGATTCTTTAAAGAATTATTTAAGGACAACAATGACATCAACGAAAAATCAGTAGTTGGTTTCTTATCATTCGCATGTATGGTAATTGCATTATTCGTAGACTTGGTAACAGGTTATATGGGTAAAGAATTATTAATCAACGAATACATTTTTAACGGATTTTTAGTAATCACTTTGGGTTCATTTGGTATCGCTTCAGTTGATAAATACATCAACAGAAAGGCAGAGCACGATAAGAACAAATTGGATGCTGGAGCTGAAGAAGAATTAGGTTAATAATTTATTAACATTGAAACCCTCACTTAATTGTGGGGGTTTTTTATTTATACCTATGAAAGATTTATTAACAATTATCATACCTTGCAAAAATGAAAAAGATAACATATATGAATGTATTTCATTTATTGCAAAACAAATGGGCTCCGCTGGAGTTAAAGTTATTATTGCAGATACATCCGATGAAGCTGAAAGTTTAATTTTTTTGTATAAGACTCAAAGAGAATATAAATATTCATTAGATATTCAAATTATAGAAGGTGGTTTTCCAGCTAAAGCTAGGTTAAATGGTTCTGTTTTTGTAACTACTCCTTATATTCTTTTTTTAGATGCTGATATAATGTTACAAAATAAGTTTGTATTGGGTGAATGTTTATCTTATAATACAGATTTAGTAACCGTACCATTTCAAACCGAAAAAGGATTCAATTGGATTTTTAGACTATTTGATTTTCAACAAAGAATAAGTAATTGGTTAGGAACTCCATTTGCTATTGGTGGATTCCAATTATGGAAAACTGAAGCATATTGGAAAACAGGTGGATATGATGAAACGCATTTATTTGCAGAAGATTATTGGGTTTCTCAAAAAGCAAAAAGTATGAAGATACATAATACAAAAGGTGTATGGACATCTGCAAGAAGATTTAAAAATAAAGGATTTTTTTATATGGCTTGGTTAAGTATAAAATGTTATTTTAATCGTAATAATTCAGAATTTTTTAAAAAATCACATAACTATTGGACATAATGAAATATCAAGCAATCGTAGTATCCGATTTACATTTGGGGACTAAAGATTCTAAAGCAGAAGAGTTTATAGAATTTATTGAATCACATCCAACCGATTTACTAATCCTTAATGGAGATATTGTAGATGGTTGGGCTTTGAATAGAGGGACTAAATGGAAAAAACCTCATACAAAAGTTATATCTAAACTATTACAATTATCAAACACAACTAGAATAATTTGGATAAGAGGAAATCACGACGAATTTATACAAGAATTTATCGGTACTCATTTGGGAGCAATTGAAATTAGAGAAGATTATAAGTTGGATATCAATAATACCATTGAGAGTTACTATATTTTTCACGGAGATGTTATTGATGTTTTTATAACTAAATATAAATGGTTATCAAAGATAGGTTCGGTAGGGTATGATTTTGCACTTTGGTTAAACAGAGTATATAACGCATATCGTAAATGGAAAAAACTCCCATATCAATCTATTTCTCAAAAAATAAAAAATGGGGTAAAAGTTGCAACAAATTATATAAACGACTTTGAAACTACCGCATTGAGTATGGCTACTAAAAAAGGTTGTAGTGGAGTCATTTGCGGACATATTCACCAACCCGCTGATAGAATGATAAATGGAAAAAGATATCTTAATAGTGGTGATTGGGTAGAAAATATGAGCGCTATTTGTATAGATAATATCGGAAAGATATATTTATATGAAAAGTAATTATGTATGAAAAATTTATTAGTATCATTAAGTTTCTTTTTGTTAAGCAGCACTGCGGTTGTTGCTCAAACAATCGGAAAAACGCAAACAGAGCAGTATAAAGCATCCTTTGAAACTGCAATCGATATTTCTCAATTCTTAGATTACGATGGGCCTCAAATTCCAATCCAAATCTTAAAAGCAGGTATTTCAGATGAAATGTATGAGATGTATCCCGAACTTAAAGAAAAAAGAGTTGGTTTAGGTGTTGCAAACATTTCAATGGAATATTTAGAAAATCTTAATCGTTTCAAATTCACCGAAGATAAAACGGAAATTAAGAATAGAATGGTTAAGCAATTCCAAGCATCTCAAGCTGGCATTTCTGAAAACAAATTAGATGGTAGAGGAAAGATTAACTTAGCAAAATACTTCGTAACAATCGAATGCTATGATTATTCAGTATCAGAAGATGAGACAGTAAACCTTAAAGATGGGGTTAAAAATATGATGGTAACTCGTATTGGTTTACAGGTTAGATTTACCGATGCAGAAACTGGCGTAGTATTTGGAGCAAGTGGTTTGGGTGAAGCTAAAACTACGAGAGAATTAACATTCCTTTCAGATGCAACGGTTGATGAAATGAAGTTTAATCAATCAACTATTTCTATCGCAACTAAGAAAGCATTGGATATTGCTTGTGCTAGAATTTTGGATAGAATGATTAAAAAGCAAATTTTTACCAAATAATGAAAAACTTATTATTGGCAGTATTTTTGCTATTAGGAATAGCAAGCTGCACTCCCGTTAAGTATGTAATGATTGACCCTAAAGATTCTACAAAATTGGTAGAGGTTAGAAAACGAATTATATACGATGATACATATATTCAGTTACAAACTCCTATGTTTTATTGGAATAGACCTTTGTTTTATCAACCATTATACATACCAATTCCACAAAGAAGAGTAATTGTGACACCACAAAGACCTGTTAGACCACAACAACCAAATTGGCGTAGACCAGCAACTCCACCAAGAGTACCAAGAAATAGATAATGAAAAAATGGGTAA